>Ga0182013_10001157_pt1 | contig 36313 bp, 31 predicted proteins | sample 612S2MmetaG_FD_120487 | JGI IMG/M metagenome (GOLD analysis project Ga0182013, IMG submission 120487) | Permafrost microbial communities from Stordalen Mire, Sweden - 612S2M metaG | ecosystem: Environmental > Terrestrial > Soil > Wetlands > Permafrost | place: Sweden: Stordalen | collected... | reverse complement strand
TTCGATCACGCCCGCCGGGGTACACGGGCGCAGCCCCGGGCGCCCTAGTGCCAGCAGGCCCGCGTTCTGCGGGCTGAGCCCGTCGACGTCCTTCGCGGCAGGGATCAGCCCGAGCAGCGCGTCGCTGTCGAGGTGGCCCGGCAGCGGCAGCTGCAACAGCACGCCGTTGACCTCCGGGTTCTCTGCGAGCCCAGCGAGCGCGCCGGCGACCTCGCCGTGTGCCGCGTCGGCAGCCAGACGCACATCGAAGGCCCGCATCCCGACCTCCTCGCACGCGCGCTGCTTGCCACCGACGTAGACCGCCGACGCCGGATCGTCGCCGACGAGCACGGTCGCCAGTCCCGGCCGCGGCAGCCCCGCCGCGACGCGCGCGGCGACGCGCTCGGCGACGCGCGCGCGGACCTCGGAGGCGACCTGCTTGCCGTCGATCAGTGCTGCGCTCACGTCCGCAACCCTACGAGGCCCGCCGCAGCGGGGCGTACTCGGTGACCAGCTTGCGTTCGCTGCCGTCGCCGGCGAAACGCACGACGATCACCCCGCCGGGCTCGAGGCCGGTCACGACGCCATCGCCCAGCGAGGCGTGGATCACGTCTTCGCCGAGCCGGAACTGCTCGCCCGCGGCTGCGCCGGCGCCCGCCGGCGCGCCCAGCGAGGTCCCGAACGCCGGCGGTGCGGGCGTCGTCAGCAGGTGCGCGGGAACCTCGTCGATGAAGCGGCTGCGCATCGCGATGTTGGTCTGCCCGAAAACGGCGCGACGGCGCGCGAAGGTCATGTACAGCGTGCGCATCGCGCGCGTGACGCCGACGTAGAACAGACGTCGCTCCTCCTCGATCGAGCCCTCGTCGATCGAGCGCGAGTGCGGGAAGACGCCGTCCTCCATGCCGGCGATGAAGACCACCGGGTACTCGAGGCCCTTGGCATTGTGCAGCGTCATCAGCGTCAGCAGACCGCTGTCGCCGCGGCGCGAGTCGGCGTCGGCGACGAGCGCGATCTGCTGCAGGAACTCGTCGAGCGTGCCCGTCTCGTCCCGTTCGCGGCCGAACTCGCGCGCGACCTCGACGAGCTGTTCGAGGTTTTCGATCCGGCCTTCGGCCTCGATCGTCCGTTCGGCCTGCAGCGCGTCGGTGTAGCCGCTGCGCGAGAGCAGCGTCTGCAGCAGCTCGGCGACCGGGGTGCCGGTCTCGGCGAGCTCGCGCAGCTCGACCATCGTGGCCATGAACCGCCCGAGCGCCTTGACGGCTGCGGCGCCGAGGCCCGACACACGCGACGGTTCGGCGGCGGTATCCCAGATCGTCTCCTCGAGCGCCTGTGCCTGGCCCGTGACGCGCGCCAGCGAGGTGTTGCCGATCCCGCGCCGCGGCGAGTTGACGACCCTCGTGAAGGCGACCACATCGGCGGGATTGGCGAGCAGCGTCAGGTACGCGACGGCGTCCTTGATCTCCGCGCGCTCGTAGAACTTGGTGCCCCCGATGACCTGGTATGCGACGTCGCTGCGCACCAGCTGGTCCTCGATCACGCGCGACATCGCGTTGGTGCGGTAGAGCACCGCGATCTCGGCCGGCGAGGTGCCCTCGTCGATCAGGCGCTGCGCCTCGCCGACGATGTAGCGCGCCTCTGCATGCTCGTCGGAGAGTTCGCGCAGCTGGACGGGGTCGCCGGGGCCGAGGTCGCTCCAGAGCTCCTTGGCGATGCCGCCATGGTTGTTGGCGATCACGGCGTTGGCGACCTGCAGGATCGTCTCGGTCGAGCGGTAGTTCTGCTCGAGCTTGACGACCTCGGCTTCGGGGAAGTCGCGCTCGAAGTCCAGGATGTTGCGGACGTCCGCGCCGCGGAAGCCGTAGATCGACTGGGCGTCGTCGCCGACGACCGCTAGGTTGCGGGGCGCGCCGGGCTCACGGCCGGCCATCAGTAGCTGCAGCAGCCGGTATTGGGCGTGGTTCGTGTCCTGGTACTCGTCGACGAGCACATGCGTGAACGCGTTCGCGTAGCGCGAGCGCACGTCGCCCTCCTGCTCGAGCAGCTGGACCAGGCGCATCAGCAGATCATCGAAATCCATCGCGTTCATCCGGCGGATCTCGCGCTCGTAGTCGAGGTAGACCTCGCCGATCATTTCCTCGAACTGCGAGCCCGCCTGCTCGCGATAGGTCTTGGCGTCGATCAGGCGGTTCTTGGCGTCCGAGATCTGCGCCTGAAGTGCCGCCGGCTTGAAGCGCGTGAGGTCGACGCCGACCGCCTCGGCGCTGCGGCGGGCGAGGCGCCGCGAGTCGGCCTGGTCATAGATCGTGAACGAGCGCGTGAAGCCCAGCCTGTCGGCCTCGTTTCGCAGGATTCGCGCCGAGGCGGAGTGGAACGTCGTCAGCCACATGCCGCGCATGCCGCGGCCGAGCAGCTGTTCGACGCGCTCGCGCATCTCGCCGGCGGCCTTGTTGGTGAAGGTGATCGCGAGAATGTCTTCCGGCCGTGCGGCGCCCGTCTCGACGAGGTAGGCGATCCGATGCGTCAGGACGCGCGTCTTGCCGCTGCCCGCCCCGGCGAGGATCAGCAGTGGGCCGTCGCCGTGTTCCACGGCGCGCTGCTGCGGCGCGTTCAGACCGGCGAGCAGCGCCTGCGCACGCGGAGAAATCTGCTGGTCACCCACGGGCGCCAGCATAGATGTGGCCCCGGGCGCCCGGCGCGGGCGCTCAGCCGCCGGCCGGGTTCGGGCCGCGCGCGCTGCGCAGCGGACGCACTTCGGCGCCGTGGTGCTCGCGGCCGGTCAGCTCGGCGATCAGCTCTTCCTGCGCGGCGATCCGTCGCGAGAGCTCCTGCAGCGCCTCGGCGATCGGGTCGGGGAGGTGGATCCAGTCGGCGTCCGGCCCCTCGACCCGCCGCCCGTCGACGCGCACCGGGTGACCGGGGTTGCCGACGACCGTCGAGTTCGGCGGGACGTCGGTGATCACGACCGTGTTGGCACCGATCTTCGCGCCATGGCCGACCGTGATCGGCCCGAGCAGCTTCGCGCCGGAGCCGATCGTGACGTTGTCCTGGACGGTCGGGTGGCGCTTGCCGACGGCAAAGCCGGTGCCACCGAGCGTCACGCCCTGGTAGAGCGTGACGTTGGCGCCGATCTCGGCGGTCTCGCCGATCACGACGCCCGCGCCGTGGTCGATGAACAGGCCCGGCCCGATCTTCGCGGCGGGGTGAATCTCGATTCCCGTGAAGGCCCGGGAGATCAGTGCCATCAGCCGCGGCAGCAGGGCTACGCCCGCGCTGTCGAGCCGGTGCGCGACGCGGTGCACCAGCAGGGCGTGGATCCCCGGCCAGGTCGTGAGGATCTCAATGCGCGAAACGCCGCGCGCGGCCGGGTCGCGATCGCGGGCGGCCGCGACATCTCGCCGAACCTCCTGGGCGACCCCGGAAAGGGGACCGAAAAGGGCCATCGGGGTGAATGTAGCGCCGGGCGGCCGCTACGGGGTGAAGAAAGCCTGCGAGATGTAGCGCTCGCCCGAGTCGGGCATCACGACGACGATCCGCCGTCCGGCGCTTTCGGGGCGCTCGGCGACCACCAGGGCGGCGTACAGCGCTGCGCCGCACGAGATCCCGGCGAGCACACCCTTGCGCCGCGCGCAATCCCAGGCGGTCTCGATCGCGTCGTCGTCGCTGACCGCGATCACCTCGTCGATCAGCTCCCTGTTCAAGACGGGTGGTACGAAGCCCGCGCCGATTCCCTGGATCCGGTGCAGGCCCGGACGGCCGCCGGAGAGCACCGGCGAACCCGCCGGCTCGACGGCGACGATCCGCAGACGCGGGTTGACCTCGCGCAGGTATTCGCCGGTCCCGGTGAGGGTCCCGCCGGTCCCGACGCCGGCCACGAAGACGTCTACCTCGCCGAGCGCGCGGGCGATCTCGGGCCCGGTGGTCCGCCGGTGGACAGCCGGGTTCGCGGGGTTGGTGAACTGGTCGGGCAGGAAGGCCTCGCCCGCCGCGGCCATCGCCCGTGCGGCGTCGACGGCCTCCTGCATCCCGCCCATCGACTCGGTGATCTCGACGCGGGCGCCGTAGAGACGCAGGAGTGCCTCGCGCTCGCGGCTCATGCCCTGGGGCAGCGTCAGCACCAGCTCGTAGCCCTTCGCGGCGCAGACCAGCGCCAGCGCGATCCCGGTGTTGCCGCTGGTGGCCTCGACGATCGTCGTGCGCCCCGGCTCGATCAGTCCGTCGGCCTCGGCGGCCTCGATCATCGCGACGCCGATCCGGTCCTTGACGCTGCCGCCCGGGTTGAGCGCCTCGAGCTTGGCGAACAGGCGCGTCCCCTGCGCCGCGGCCCGCTCGCCGAGCAGCGTGCTCAGCTCGATGACGGGCGTGCCGCCGACAAGCTCTGAAATGTCGATCGGAATTGGCCCCATGGCGCGACTCTAGCGGCGCGCCGACGGGCCCGGCCGAGCCGCGCCGCTCAGATGAAGTACATCGCCGCGCCGGCCTCGCTGCGCTCGCGCTCGAGCACGTCGGCGACGGTCGCGGCCTCGAGCACGCTGCGCGCCGCGGCGCAGGCCTCGGCGAAGATCCCCTCGGCGTCCTGGCCGAGCGGCCCGTCGAGCAGCTCGACGACCTCCAGCACGGTTACCTGCGAGGGGTCACGCGCGAAGCGGTAGCCGCCCTTGACGCCGCGCTGCGAGGCGATTATTCCGGCGCGACGCAGGACCGCGAAGAGCTGCTCGAGGAACTGCGCCGGGATCTCCCGCTTGCGGGCGAGCTCACCGAGCGGAACCGGCTCCTCGCCGCCGCAGGCCGCGAGCTCGCAGAGAGCCGCGAGCGCATATGGGGACTTTGAGGTGATCGACAGCACCAGTGCCGATCGTAGACGGCCGGCGGGACCTAGAGCCAGCCGCGCTCGGTGGCCATCAGCACGGCCTGTGCGCGATCGACGGCGCCGATCTTGCCGTAGATGTTGTGCAGGTGGGTGCGCACAGTGCTCGTCGAGAGCCCGAGCTCGGCGGCGATCTGCTTGTAGACCTTGCCTTCGGCGAGTGGGCGCAGGACCCCGAGCTCGCGTGCCGAGAGCGGGCAGGGCTCGGTGTTGCGCGGACGGCTCGTGCCGCCGGTGCTCGGCAGGTCGTACATCACCGTGCGCAGCGCTTCCTCGCCGATCCCGACGCTGCGCGCACACTGCATCAGCGCGGTCGGTGAGATCTGGCCGCCGCGCGCATAGTGGGCGAGCATGTCGGCAAGACGGATCATCGCCGCTTCGCCTTCGGCGTCCGGGTTGTGGTGGCGCTCGACGGGCGTCGCGATCGACGCTGGCAGTCCCCAGCGGCGGATCAGCACGCCGCCGACGACGGCATGGTCGACGCCGAGCTCGAGGCGCTCGCGCCGCAGGCGCTCCTCAGGGGTCCGCGCGTCGCGGTGCACCTGCGCCGGGTATCCCGGGTAGGCGTGCAGCAGGACGAGCTTGCCGACGTCGTGCAGCAGACTCGTGGCCATCAGCCGGTCGCGTGACTCGTAGCCGATCTCGGCGGCGATCATCTCGGCCGCGCGCTGCGTTGCGAGCGCGTGCAGCCGGAAGCGCTCGGGGACGGTCTCCCAGATCCCGGAGCGTTCGAAGAAGTCGAAGGTCCGCAGCCCGCCGGCGAGGTTCTGGACGGTGTGCGGTCCGAGCGCGCGCACGGCATCGACGACGCTGTCCACGTGCTGGCCCGAGCCCGGAGCGCGGTTGGCGAGCCTTAGCACCGCGATCAGCAGGGCGACGTCGGACTCGACGGTCGCGACGACGGAGCCGATCGGCGGCTGCTCCTGGCCGGCGAGCGAGAGCAGGCGGTCGCGGGACTCGACGAGCGCCGGGAACGCCTCGATCGCTTCGAAGGCTTTGGTCAGCCGGCGGCCGTGTCCCTCGCGCGCGTCCTGGTGCGTGTCCGAGACCGAAGCGGGAACCTCGGATCCGAGGCTTCCGTTTGAGTTTTTTCCAGAGAGGTTCGCCGCCATCATTCCCACCACTTGGACTATCGGCAAATGGTCGAGCCACTTGAGCCTCAAGCGAGGCGATCTCCTGTTTATTTGTGGCCAAAGCTCCCACTCGTGAGTCATCGCGACGCCGGCGGGCGCGGACAGATGTCTTGCGCGGACTCGCAGGCCGCCAGCGGGGGGCCGCTCAGCGCACGGCGTCGATGCGGTGCAGGGTCTCCTCGCGCCCGAGTAGCGCGATGCTCTCGAAGATGCCGGGTGAGATCGCGCTCCCGGTGAGCGCGACGCGCAACGGCTGGTAGACCTCGCGGGGCTTGGCTGCGCGAGCGGCGACGACACCGGTCAGCGCCGCCTCGATCGCCGGCTCCGTGAAGTCCTCGAGCGCGGCGAGCGCCGCCCGGGAGTCCGCGAGCGAGGCGCGTCCATCGTCGTCAAGCCACTTCGCGACGGCCTTATCGTCCCACCGCGGGCCGTCGAGCAGCGGCCCGGCGAGCGGCATCAGGTCCGCGAGGGTGTGGATCTTCTCGGCGCTGATGCGCACCAGGGGGCCGAGGTCCTCGCGGCCGGTGAATGCTTCCGCGCGCCGTGTCAGCTCGTCGGGGTCGAGCGCGCGGATGTACACGCCGTTCAGCCAGCCGAGCTTGACCTCGTCAAAGCGCGCCGGGTTACGGCTGATCCGCGCCAGCGTGAAGCGCTCGACGAGCTCCTCGGTCGACATCACGGTCGCGTCGTCGCCGGCGCCCCAGCCGAGCAGCGCGAGGTAGTTGCGGACCGCCTCCGGCAGGTAGCCGGCCTCGCGCAGCTCCTGCACGGACGCTGCACCGTGACGCTTGGAGAGCTTCTTGCCGTCGGGACCATGCAGCAGCGGCAGGTGGGCGTAGAGCGGGTCGGGGGCGTCGGTGAAGCCCGCGGCGCGCAGCGCCTCGAGCACGAGCAGCTGCTTCGGCGTGTTCGAGACGTGGTCCTCGCCGCGCACGACGTGGGTGATCTGCGCGTCGGTGTCGTCGACCGCGACCGCGAAGTTGTAGAGCACGCTGCTGTCCGCGCGCGCGATCACCGGATCGTCGAGGTGCAGATGCTGGAAGGCCGTCTCGCCGCGGACCGCGTCGTGCACGACCGTCTCCCCCGCGTCCCCGACCCGCAGGCGCACGGCGCCCTGGGCTTCGCTCTCGCCGCGGAAGCCGCGCTCGGCGCCGTGGCGGTCCTTGTAGGCCTGGACGTCCTGCGCCGTCGCCTGCGAGCGGTAGGCGAGGCCTGCCTCGAGCAGCGCGTCAAGTGCCGCCGCATGGCGCTCTGAGCGCGAGCTCTGCATCACCGGGCCCTCGTCCCAGTCGAGTTCCAGCCACCGCAGGGCATCGATGATCTGCGCCACGTTCTCCGGCGTCGAGCGCTCGCGGTCGGTGTCCTCGATGCGCAGCACGAGCTCACCGCCGTCGTGGCGCGCGAGCAGCCAGTTGAACAGCGCGGTGCGCGCGCCGCCGATGTGCAGGGCACCGGTCGGTGATGGAGCGAAGCGAACCCTCATAATCGCGGCAATGCTAATCGGGGCTCACGTCTCTCCCGCCGGCGGGCTCGCGAAAGCCGTCGAGCGCGGCACCGAACGCGCCTGCCGCGCGATCCAGATCTTCAACCAGTCGCCGCGGATGTGGCGCCCGACGGCGCACAGCGACGAGGCGATCGCGGAGTTCCGCGCTGCGATGGACGCCAGCGCGGTCGACGCGGTGGTGATCCACGCCGTCTACCTGCTCAACTGCGCGAGCGAGGACGCGGAGATCCGCGCCAAGACCCTGACGTCGCTGATCAGCTCGCTGGAGTTCGGCCGGCGGATCGGCGCCGCGGGTGTCGTGCTGCATCCCGGCTCGGCCAAGCAGTCCTCGCCCGAGGCGGCGATCGCGCGCGCCGGGGAGACGATCCGCGAGGCGCTCGAGGAGACGACGGGCTGCCCGCTGCACCTCGAGAACACCGCGGGCGCCGGCGGCACGCTCGGCCGCTCGATCGATGAGCTCGCGCAGCTGATCGAGGCCGCCGGCGCAGACCGGCGCCTGGGCCTGTGCCTCGACTCCTGCCACCTGTTCGCCTCCGGCCGGGACATCCGCACGCCGGCGGGCGTCGACGCGGTCATCGAGGACGTGCGCGCGCGGATCGGCATCGAGAGGCTCGGCTCGCTGCACCTGAACGACTCCCAGACACCGCTCGGCTCCCAGCGCGACCGGCACGCGAACCTCGGCGAGGGCGAGCTCGGGCGCAAGGGCTGCGCGTCGTTCCTCGCGGCGCCGGACTTCCAGGACCTTCCGTGCATCCTCGAGACGCCCGGCGAGAACCGTGAGGGCGCCGGCGAAGCTGAAGTCAAGCTCGCCGAGCGGCTGCGCCGCCAGGGCATCAAGGCCCGCGGCTAGGCGGCCAGCGCCGAGCGCCCGCGCAGCAGCGCCGAGAGCTCCGCGCGCAATGCCGGCGTGTGCAGCACGCGGAACGATTCGCCGAGCCGGAAGCGGCGCATCCCGTCGTGCGTTTCGATCTCGATCACGATTTCGGCGTCGCCCGGGAAATCTCCGATCATCTGCTTGAGGTCATCCAGGCGCCGCGTCGAGAGCGCCTCGGCAGCGACCGACAGGCGCACGGTCGTGGCCGCCGCCGCCGCCTCGCGCTCGGCGGCGCGCGCCGAGGCGTCGGCGCGTGCGATCTCCTCCTCGGAGGGATCGAACGGCTGCACGGACTGGACGAGGATCGTGTCGCCGAAGTCGCTTTCGCGGCGCTCCAGGCGGCCGCGCACGAGGACCACCGCGTCGAGCGCGAGCGCCTGCTGCTGCTCGGCTGGCGCGCGGTCGGGGAAGAACGTCAGCCCGATCACGCCTGTCAGGTCGTCGAGTTTGCCGACGATCATCGTCTGCCCGGAGCGGGTTTTGATTTTGCGCAGTTCGCTGACGATGCCGCCGACCGTCACCTGGTCGCCGTCCGGGCGCGACTCGAGCTGTCCGATCGTGCGGTCGACGCGGGCGCGCAGCGCGGCGCGCACCGGCTTGAGCGGGTGCGCCGAGATGAACAGGCCGATCGCTTCCTTCTCGGCAGCGAGCAGTTCGCCGCGCTCGAACTCCTCGCCGGTGATCGCCGGGTGCGGCGGGCGCGTGACCGCGCCGCCTTCGCCGCCGGCGCCGCCTTCGAGGTCGAAGATCGAGCCCTGCCCGATCTGCGCGTCCTGCTGGGACTTCTGACCGGCGCTCTGGGCCTGTTCGAGCACTTCGAGCATCCCCTTGCGACTCGCCCCGGTCGACCCGAACGCGCCGCACTTGACGAGCGCCTCGATCGCCGCGCGGTTCACCGCGCGGTAGTCCACGCGCTCGCAGAAGTCCCAGAGCGACGTGAACTCGCCGCTCTCGTCGCGGGCCCGTTTGATCGCCTCGACGGCCTGGAAGCCGACGCCCTTGACGGCGTCGAGACCGAAGCGGATGTTCCCCTCGACGACAGTGAACTCGTGTTCGGAGCTGTTGACGTCGGGGGGCAGGATTTCGATTCCCATCTCCTCGCAGCGGGCGGCGAAGAAGGGCACGCGGTCCTTTGTCGACATCACCGACGAGATCAGCGCGGCCATGTATTGCGCCGGATAGTTGGCCTTCAGGTACGCCGTGCGGTACGCGATCAGCGCGTAGCAGGCGGCGTGGCTCTTGTTGAACGAGTAGTCGGCCGATTTCTCGTTGGTCTGCCAGAGGTAGTCGATCACGTCCGGTTTGGTTCCCGATGCCTTGCAGCCCTCGACGAACTCGGGCTTCAGCGCGGCCATCGCCTCGCGCTTCTTCTTGCCGATCGCCTTGCGCAGGTCGTCGGCCTTGGCGCCGGAGAAGCCCGCGATCTCCTTGGAGATCTGCATCGCCTGCTCCTGGTAGAGGATCACGCCCTTGGTCGGCTCGAGGATCGGCCGCAGGCGATCGTCGGGGTAGCTGATCGTTTCGGGGTTGCGCTTGCCCCTGGCGTAGTTGGGGATCTGGTCCATCGCCCCCGGGCGGTACAGCGCGACGAGCGCGACGAGGTCGTTGAATTCGTCCGGGCAGACCTTGCGTAGGGCGTCGCGCATCCCTTCGGACTCGAACTGGAAGACCCCCACCGAGTCGCCGCGGGCGAGCATTTCATAGGTCTTCTGATCGTCGAGCGGCAGCTCGGAGATGTCGATCCGCTCACCGGTCGTGCGCGCCACCAGCGCCAGTGCATCGTCGATCACGTCGAGGTTGCGCAGTCCGAGGAAGTCCATCTTCAGGAGGCCGATCTCCTCGATCTGGCCGCCGGCAAACTGCGTCACGACGCGCTGCTGGCGCTCACCGTTGTCGCCGGCGGGCATCTCGGCGAGCTGCAGCGGCACGATCTCGTCGAGCGGCCGATCGGCGATCACGACGGCCGCGGCATGGATCGAACTGTTGCGCACGATGCCCTCCATGCCGCGCGCGAGTTCGACGATCCGCTTGGCCTGGGGGTCGCCGTCGACGGCCTTGCGCAGTTCCTGGCCGCTCTTCAGGCACTCCTCGAACGATGGGGCGCGGCCCATGATCGGGTCGGGGATCATCTTCGCGAGCCGGTCTCCGGTCGCGTAGTCCAGCCCGAGCACGCGCGCCGAGTCGCGCGTCGCCTGCCGCGGCGCCATGCGGTTGAAGGTCCCGATCTGCGCGACGCACTCGCGGCCGTACTTTTCGGTCACGTAGCGAATCACGCGCTCCCGGCCGCGCACCGAGAAGTCGATGTCGATGTCCGGCATCGAGACGCGCTCGGGGTTCAGGAAGCGCTCGAACAGCAGCTCGTAGCCAAGCGGCTCGAGATCGGTGATGCGCAACGAATAGGAGACGAGCGAGCCGGCCGCCGAGCCGCGGCCCGGGCCGACCGAGATGTCGTTTTCGCGGGCGAACTTGATGAAGTCCCAGACGATCAGGAAGTACGCGTTGAAGCCCATCCGGTCGATCACCCCGAGCTCCATCTCGGCGCGTTCGACGGCCTGTGCGGGCACGGGGTCGCCGTAGCGTTCGCGCAGCCCCTGGTCGACGAGCCCCCGCAGGTAGTCGCGCTCGCTCGAGCCGTCGGGGGTCTTGAAACTCGGGATCAGCTGGCGGTCGAGCTCGAGCGAGATCTCGCAGCGTTCGGCGATCTCCACGGTGCTGGCGATCGCCTCCGGCCACTCGGCGAACGCGGCGGCCATTTCCGCGCTGTCGCGGAGGTAGAACTCGTTGGTCTCGAAGCGCAGCCGTTTGGGGTCGTCGAGCGTCGTCTTTGTCTGGACGCACAGCAGGGCCTCGTGCTGGTCGTAGTCCTCGCGGCGCAGGTAGTGCACATCGCCGGTGCCGACCAGCCGGCCACCGAACTCGCCGGCGATCTTCACGATCCCCTCATTGCAGCGGTCCTGGAGCGCGATCCCGTTCTTCTGGACCTCGAAGTAGACGTTGTCCGTGCCGAAGATCCGGCGCAGGTCGTCGGCGTGCGCGCGCGCGTCGTCGACGCGGTCTTCGGCGAGCCGCTTGCAGAAGCGGGAGGCCAGGCAGCCCGTCAGTGCGATCACGCCTTCGGAGTGGCGCTCGAGGTGCTCGAGGCTGACGGCGGGACGTCCGCGCGTCATCCCGTCGATGAAGCCCGCGGAGCTGAGCTTCATCAGGTTGCGGTAGCCGGCGTCATCGGCGGCGAGCAGCGTCAGGTGGTTGCGCTCACGGCGCCCGCCGGGCATTTCCTCGCCGGCGAGGTAGATCTCGCAGCCGAGAATCGGCTTGATGCCGTGACGCTTGGCGGCCTTGTACATCTCGATCGAGCCGCTCATCACGCCGTGGTCGGTGAGCGCGAGCGCCGGCTGGCCGAAGGCCGCGGCGCGCTCGGCAAGGGCGTCGATGTTGCATGCCCCGTCGAGCAGCGAGTACTCGGAGTGGACGTGCAGATGGACGCAGGACTGGTCGCTCACGGGCCGTGAATGCTAGGCCGCGGCCCGGCGGAGCTTCAGCCCGCGTTCCGCTGTTTGCGGCGCCGGCGCAGGCGTCCAATCAGCGAAAGCGAGTGCTTGTGCGGCTTGCGCTCGGCGACCGGTTCCGCGGGCGCCTCGGCGCTCGCCGGCGGGGTCTTGGCGGGCGGATCCGGCGTCACAGGCGGGGTCGGCGGCCCAGGGTCCTGGCTCGCGGCGGCCTCGGCCTGAGTCGCGGGCGCGTCGGCGGGCGGCTGCTCGGAGTCCTGTTCGGCGGCCCGCGCGCGCAGCCGTTCGGAGGCCGCGGCGAGTGCCTCGGCGAGCTCCTGCACCTCCGGGGCCTCGCGGACGGGCGCGGCGTGAGGCTGCGGGGCGCGTGCAGTGACCGGGCGCGGCGCCGGCGTCTCGGTGGCTTGGGCGGTGGCGAGCTCCTGCGCCTCCTGCACCTCGCGGACGGGCGCGGCGTGGGGCTGCGGGGCGCGTGCGATGACCGGGCGCGGCGCCGGCGCCGGCTCGAGGGCCCTGGCCAGCTGGCCGATCAGGCCGCGCAGCTCGCCGATCGTCGCGGCGGCGCGCGCGAGCGCGCTGCGCAGGTGCGTCAACGCCGCGGCGAGACGCTCGCGCTCTCTGCGCTCGGCCGCAAGCTGGTCCTCGGCCCGCGTCGCGCGACGCTCGAGCTCGGCGACGCGCGTCTGCAGTGCGCTGCGCTCGAGGCGCTCGCGGTCGAGCTCCTGCTCGAGGCGGCCTTCCTGCGCGGCCCGCGCCTGGTCGATCGCGTCCAGGCGAAGCGTGATTCCCGCACCTGCCTGCTCGTTCTCGCGCATGCGCTCACGCAGGCGCTCGACCTCGACGGCCTGCCGGCGCTCGCCGGTGCGCGCAGCCTCGGCCGACTGCTCGGCGGCCGTCAGCGCGCGCTGCAGCTCATCTGCGCGGCGGGCGAGCTCCTCGGCTGCGGCTTCGCCGGCCTGCATCCTGCGGCGCAGCTGCTCGAGCGCCGCCGCACTGCGGCGTTCGGCGGCCACCGCGCGGCCCTCTGCCTCCGCGCGCTGCTGCTGCTCGGAGTACTCGCGCTGGCGAAGGCGCTGCAGCTCGCTGTCGCGGTCGACCGCCTGTGCACGCTCGGCGGCGAGCTGCTCGGCGGCGCGGCCGGCGTCGCGCTCGAGCTCGGCCACGCGTCCGTGAAGGGTCTCGACCGTCCGCTCGAGGGCCTCGCCGGCAGGGTCGACGGGCTCGTCGGCGGCGCGGATCGATCGGCGGCGTGCGAGGAGGTGCCGTTCCAGCGCGCTTCCCTCCCGGGTCCCTTTCGCCGGGTCCTCAGCGTCGGCAGGTCTCACGGCGTGGACCTTATGAGCCCGGGCGGACGGGCTAGCGCTCGAGCTGGCCGTGGTGCAGCTGCCAGGCCAGACGTGACTGCAGCGTGAAGAGTTCGATGAAGCCCGGCGAGGCGCTCTGGCTGAACAGGCCCCCGGACTCCGCGAAGGTTGCCAGCTGGGCGTCGTAGACCGCGTTCGGCGAGCTGCGCGTGACGACGCGCACGTTGCCCTTGTAGAGGTCCAGGCCGATCGTGCCGGAAACCCGCTCGTTGACGTGCGTCATGTACGCGTCCAGGTCGCCGCGCAGCGGCTCCCACCACAGTCCGGCGTAGACGAGGTAGGCCCAGCGCCGGTCGAGGTCGGGCTTGAGCTGGTTCTGGTGGATCGTGTTGACGAGCCGCTCGAGCTCGAGGTGCGCGGTGAGGATGATCGTCGCCGCCGGCACCTCGTAGATGTCGCGCACCTTCAGGCCGACGATCCGGTCCTCGATGTGGTCGACGATGCCGATCCCGTGGCGCGCGCCGATCTCGCCGACGGCTTCGATCAGGTCGACGAGGGACAGCTCGACGCCGCCGAGCGCGACCGGCACGCCGCGCTCGAACGCGATCTCGATCCGCTGCGCCTCGTCGGGCGCGCGGTGCGGCGGAGTCACGAGCTGGAAGACATCTTCCTCGGGTGCGGTCTCGAGGTCCTCGATCCAGCGGCCCTCCGAGGAGCGCCCCCAGAGGTTGTCGTCGATCGAGTAGGGCGCGACCTCGGTGCCGCCCTTGATCGGGATGCCGTGCTCGCGTGCGTACTCGATCTCCTCCTCGCGGCCCATCGACCAGAGGCGGACCGGCGCGAGCACCTTCAGCTCGGGGCCGAGCGTGGCGACGGTGCCGTCCAGGCGCACCTGGTCGTTGCCCTTGCCGGTGCAGCCGTGGGCGACCGTGTCGCAGCCGCTGGCGCGTGCCTGCTCGACCGCCAGCTTCGCAATCAGCGGCCGTCCGAGCGCGGTGAACAGCGGATAGCCGGAGCCATAGATCGCGTTCGCACGGATCGCGGGTGTCAGGTAGTCGCTCGCGAACTCCGCGCGCGCGTCGATCACGTGGCACTCGTCGGCACCGAGCGCGAGCGCCTTCTCCCGGATCACCTCGTAGTCCTCGCCGGGCTGGCCGAGGTTGACGGTCAGGCACACGACTTCGGCGTCGTAGTGCTCCTGGATCCACTTGAGCATCACGCTCGTGTCCAGCCCGCCGGAGTAGAGCAGCAGGACGCGCCCGACGTTGTCGGGTTCGGCCTCGTATGCGGCGCTCGGTTTGCTCGCCTGAGAGCTCATACGGCGCGCAACCCTATCCGCTCGCGCCGTCGGGCGCGCAGGCAGCGATTGCCCGTTCGAGGCGGTCGGCGGCGGTTTCGATCAGCCCGCGGCCGGCGGTCAGGGGCGGCAGGAGCCGCAGCGTCGACGGGCCGGTGGCATTGACGATCAGCTGCTCATGCTCGAGCGCGTGGCGCGCGACGGCGGGCGCGTCGCCGTCGATCTCGGCCGCGAGCATCAGTCCGCGGCCGCGCACCTCGCGGACCCCCGGGGTTCTCGCCAGGCGCCCTGCGAGCAGCTCGCCGTCGGCGCGCACCCCGGCGAGCAGCGCGGCGTCGTCGGTGGCCGCGAGCGCGGCGCGCGCGGCGGCGCTGACGACCGGGCCGCCGGCGAACGTCGAGCCGTGGTCGCCGGTCCCGAGCTCGTCCGCCAGCCGCTCACCGGTGACCAGCGCCCCGATCGGCAGGCCACCCCCGAGTGCCTTGGCGACAGTCATCGCGTCGGGCCGCACCGGGGTCGCTTCGTAGGCCCAGAGTGTCCCGGTGCGTCCCATGCCGCTCTGGACCTCGTCGAAGATCAGCGCGGCGCCGGTCGCGTCGCAGGACTCGCGCGCGGCGATCAGCACCTCGTCAGGCACCACGTGCACGCCGCTCTCGCCCTGGATCGGCTCGAGCAGCACGGCGGCGGTGCGCTCGCCGACGGCCTGACGGATCGCTTCGGGCTCGGCGACCACGGCGCGGAAGCCGGGAACCAGCGGCGCGAACGGTGCCTGCTTGCTCTCCTGCGGTGTCGCCGAGAGGGCGCCGTACGTGCGTCCGTGGAAGGCGCCGTGCAGCACAATGATCTCGCCGGCCGGGCGCGCGCGCCGCGCGAGCTTGATCGCCGCCTCGTTGGCCTCGGCGCCGGAGTTGCAGAAGAAGACCTTGCCGCCGAGACTCGACTGCGCGAGCTCGCCCGCCAGGCGCATCGCCGGCTCGGTGTAAAAGAGGTTCGAGACGTGCATCAGCACCCCGGCCTGCTCGCGCACCGCGGCGACGACGCGCGGATGGCAGTGGCCGAGATTCGTCACCGAGATTCCGCAGAGCATGTCGAGGTACTCGCTGCCGTGCTCGTCGTAGAGGTAGGGGCCGTCGCCGCGAACGAACTCGACGGGCGAGCGGGCGTAGGTCCCCACGACGTGCGCGGCCTCGAGCTCGCGCAGCTCGGCCAGGCTCACAGCGCCGCCTCGATCTTCGTGCCGACGCCGGCGTCGGTGAACAGCTCGAGGAGCAGCGAATGTGGCGTGCGCCCGTCGAGGATGTGCGCCGCGCCGACGCCCTCGTCGATCGCGTCGATGCAGGCCTGCAGCTTGGGCCGCATGCCCCCGCCGAGGCCGTCCAGCGCGGCGCGAGCCTGCTCGACGTCGGCCGAGCCGATCAGGCTCGCGGGATCGTCGGGATCGCGCAGCCACCCGGGGACGTCGGTCAGGAAGATCACCTTGTGCGCACCTAGAGCGCCCGCCACGGCGCCCGCGGCCTCGTCGGCGTTGACGTTGTACGAACTGCCCTCACGGTCGGCGCCGACGGACGCGATCACCGGGATGTAATCGGCGGCGATGTGCTCGATCACGCCGGTGCCGACGCGCTCGATGCGCCCGACGAAGCCGATGTCGCGCCCGCTCGGAGCGCTGCGTCGCACGACCCGGAACAACGCGCCGTCGTCGCCGGAGAGCCCGACCGCGGGCTGACCGTGGCGCGAGATCCGCAGCACGATTTCCTTGTTGACCTTCCCGACGAGCACCATCTTCGCGACCTCGACAGTCTGGGCGTCGCTGACGCGCAGCCCGTCCACGAACTCGACCGGCAGGCCCAGGCGGTCCATGTAGCCGGTGATCTCGGGCCCGCCGCCGTGGACGACGATCGGGTTCATGCCGACGTACTTGAGCAGCACCACGTCGCGCGCGAACTCCTCGCGCAGGCCCTCGTCGACCATCGCGGCGCCGCCGTACTTGATCACGATCGTCTTGCCGTGGAACTGGCGGATGTAGGGCAGCGCCTCGAGCAGCGTGCCGACGTCGCGCGTCGGGCCGTTCACGTCGTGTACTCCGCATTGAGCGTCACGTAATCGTGCGAGAGGTCGGAGAAGAAGACCTCCGTCTCGGCCTGCTCGCCGGGCAGGGCGATGCGGTACTCGACCTCGTCGCGGGTCACCGCCGCGGCCAGCTCGGGCTCGTCGTAGTCCAGCGCCGCGCCCCCGGCGCAGACCTGGATGCCCTCGATCCAGACGTCCATCGGCAGCACCGCCCCGCCGGCGAGCGCGCCGCCGACGGCCTGCACAATCCGGCCCCAGTTCGGGTCTCCGCCGTTGAGCGCGGTCTTCACGAGCGGCGAGTTGGCAACCGCGCGCGCGGCGGCCTCGACGTCCTCCTGTACCCCGCCGGTGACATGCACGCGCGCGATCCGCGCGGCCCCCTCACCGTCGGCGACGATCATCAGCGCGAGCTGGCGTAGCAGTGCGTCGAGCGCTTCGCCGAACAGTCGCTCATCGGCGCTTTCCGGCTCGATCCGGACGCCGCCCAGTCCGCTGGCGATCAGGATCGCCGTGTCGTTCGTCGACAGCTGCCCGTCGACCGAGATCCGGTCGAACGATCGGCGCACGCAGACGCCGAACAGCAGGTCGGCGGTCGCGGTGTCGAGCAGCGCGTCGGTCTCGACGAAGCAGAGCATCGTTGCGAAGTTCGGCGAGATCATGCCCGCGCCCTTGCACTGCGCCGCGATCCGAACCGTGCCGCCGGCGAGCTCGACCGCGAGCTCGGCGCGCTTGGTCGAGCGGTCGGTGGTCTCGATCGCCGCCTGCATCGCGCCGGCGCCGTCGGGCGAGAGCCCAGCGCGCGCGGCGAGAATGCCTTTGAGCACCAGGTCGACGGGAAGGCTGTGGGCGATCGCGCCGGTCGAGGCGACGGCGACGTGCTCGGGGCCCATCGACAGTGCCGCCGCCGCGGCGCCCTGGCACTTCGCCGCGTCTTCGACCCCGCGGCGCCCGGTCGCCGCGTTCGCGCAGCCGCTGTTGACGAGAACGCCGCGCAGGGCATGCTTCGCGGTCCGCTCGTCGGTGATCAACACCGGTGCCGCGGGAGCAGCAGTCGCGGTCAGGCGCACCGCGCTGACCGCCTCCGGGCTGTCACAGACGAGCAGCGCCACGTCCGGCTTGCCCGACGGCTTCAGGCCCGCAACTGCACCGGCGGCGCGGAACCCGGCCGGCAGCTTCGTGTCGAGCGGGAGCTCGCGGACAGCGTCGGGTACGGGGACCCAGCGCGAGGCGAAGAAGCTCACAGCAGGCCCTCCCCCTCCGGCCGTCCGTACATCAGGTTCAGGTTCTGGATCGCCTGTGAACTGGTCCCCTTCCAGAGGTTGTCCAGCGCGGCGAAGGCGATCACGCGGCCGGTGTGCCGGTGAAGCGCGGCGTGGATGCGGCAGAAGTTCGTCTCGCGCACGTCGCGCGTCCCCGGTGGCCCGGCCGTGACTTCGATGAACGGCTCGTCGGCGTAGGCGCGCTTGTAGATCGCTGTGAGCTCATCGCCGTCGATCTCCCGCGTCGGCGTGACATAGCAGCTGACGAGCTCGCCCTGGTCCAGCGGCGCGAGATGGGCCTGGAAGAGCACGCGGCCCTCGTAGCCGACGAGCGCGAGCTGCTCCTCGATCTCCGGCGTGTGGCGGTGTCCGGTGACCGCGTATGGCGCGATGTTCTCACCTGCGAGCGACAGGTGCGTGCGCTCGTCGAACGAGCGCCCAGCTCCGGAGATGCCCTGCTTGGCGTCGATCACGACGTCGGCGATCAGCTCCTCGCGGGCGAGCGGTGCGAGCGCCAGCAGCGTTGCCGTGGGATAGCAACCCGGGTTGCCGACGATCCGCGCGTCGGCGAGCGCCGGGCGGTGCAGCTCGGTCAGCCCGTAGACCGCCTCGTCGAGAAGCTCGCTGCGCGGGTGCTCGCCGTACCACTGCTCATAGGTCTCCAGCGACGCGAGGCGCATGTCGGCCGAAAGGTCGATCACCCGCAGCCCTTCGTCGTAGAACTCGCCGACGGCGCGGGCTGAGGCGCCGTGCGGGTAGCCGACGAGCGCCGCGTCCGCGCCGCGCGCACCCGCCGGCTCCTCGAACGCGAGCGGGACGCGATAACGCGGATAGAGCTCCTGCAACTCGACGCCGCCGTGCGAGCGCGCCGTCACGGCCGCGAGCTCGAAATACGGGTGGTGCCACAGCAGCTGTGCCGCAAGCGCACCGGCAAAGCCCGTGGCTCCCGCGACCAGCACGCGCGGCGCCCCGGGCTCGTGCAGCTGAGCGGGCTCAGGCACGAAGCTGCCCTCCGAGCGCGGTGATCGCACCGACGATCCGCTCCTCGGCGGGCTCGACGTCCTCGTCGGTCAGCGTGCCGTCCTCGAGCGCGAAGGTCAGCGCCAGCGCGAGCGAGCGGCGTCCCTCGCCGACCTGCTCGCCTTCGTAGACGTCGAAGACCTGCACCTCGCGCAGCGCGGGGCCACCGGCGCTGCGCACATCGGCAACCAGCTGCTCGGCGCTGACCTGCGCCGGCAGCGCGGCCGCGATGTCGCGGCGCAGCGGCGGGTACGGCGCGAACGGGCGGAACGCGATCACCTGCGGGGCGGCCGCGGCCAGCACGCCGACGTCGAGCGCGAAGGCCGCCGTGCGCTCGAGCCCCCAGGCCTGCGCGACAAGCGGGTGAAGCTCGCCGACGAAGCCGATCCTGCCGGCGTCGCTCTCGATCGCCGCGCTGCGCCCCGGGTGCAGGAACGGCCAGCGCTCGCGCTCGAAGCGAGCGTCGGCGTGAAGGACGCAGAGCAGGCTTTCGACAAGTGCCTTGGCCGTGAAGAAGTCGTGCTGCTCGCGTCCGCCGCGCCATGCGCGCGGCGTCGCGGCGCCGCTGAGCAGCGCGCCAAGCGCATGGTGTTCGTCAGCCAGGCCGCCGGCCGCGGCACGGTAGACGGCCCCGGACTCGAAGATCGCGATGTCCGGCCCGTTGCGGGCGACGTTGTGCGCAGCCGCGTCGAGCAGCGAGGCCAGCAGCGTCGGGCGCAGGATCGACTGGCTCTCGGAGAGCGGGTTGAGCAGCGTGACGACGTCGCGCAGCGGATCGCCCGCGGGGATCCGCAGACGCTCGAGCACCCCGGGCTCGGCAAAGCTCCAGCCGACGACCTCGTGGAGTCCGTGGCCGGCCAGCGCGTCCTCGGCGCGCCGGCGTACCAGCTGGGCATGTGTCAGGCGCCCGGCGGCTCCGCGCCGCGCCGGGAGCGTCGCGGGCAGGTTGTCGACGCCCTCGATCCGCGCGACCTCCTCGATCAGGTCGACCTCGCGCGTCACGTCGCGCCGGCGCGCCGGGGGCACGGTGACCAGCAGCCCCGCGCTCTGGGGCGTGACGCCGAAGTCGAGAGCCGTGAGAATCTGCGCCTGGCGCGCGAGCGGCACCTCGACGCCGAGGATCTCCCCGACGCGCTGCTCGCGCAGTGCGATCGGCTCGGGCGCAGGCGGCGGCTGCCACGTGTCGAGCGTGCCCGGCTCCAGCGTGGCGCCGCAGAGCTCGAGCATCAATGCCGTGGCCACCGCCTGCGCCCAGCTGCATTGCTCCGGCGCGAGGCCCTTCTCGAAGCGGCCGGAGGCCTCGCTGCGCAGTCCCAGCGCCCATGACGCGCGGTGGATTGCCGGCCCGTCCCAGTTGGCGACCTCGAGCAGCACGTTCGTCGTCGCCTCGTGGACCTCGGAGCGCTCGCCGCCCATGATCGCGGCGATCGACGTTGGTCCGTCGGCGTCGTCGATCACGACCATCCCTCCGTCGAGCGTGCGCTCCTGGCCGTCGAGCGTGCGTACCTTCTCACCGTCGTTCGCCCGGCGGATCGTCAGCTGCGCGCCGGCTATCCGGTCGAGGTCGAAGGCATGCAGCGGCTGGCCGGTGAGCAGCATCGCGTAGTTCGTGATGTCGACCACGTTGTTGATCGGCCGCTGGCCGGCGGCGAGCAGGCGGGCCTGCAGCCAGAGCGGCGACGCAGCGATCGTCACGTCACGGAAGATCCGCGCGGTGAACCGCGGGCAGAGGTCCGGGCAGCGTACGTCGACGGTTACCGCGGTGAGCGGCCCGGCGCTACCGGGGTCGTGCTCCCATGGCGCCGGGGCGAGCGGTGCGCCGGTCGCCGCGTGGACCTCGCGCGCGACGCCGTAGATGCCAAGGCAGTCGGGGCGGTTCGGCGTGATCTCGAGCTCGAGCACGTCGGCGCCGATCGGCAGCAGCTCGGCGAGCGCGGTCCCTGGCCGCGGGCCGGCCTCGAGGACCATGATCCCCTCTCCGCCTGCGCCGACTTCGAGCTCGTTCTCGGCGAGGATCATCCCTTCGGAGACGATCCCGCGCAGCTTCGCGCGCCCGAGCTTGGTGCCGCCGGGCATCAGCGCGCCCGGCAGCGCGACCGCAACGGTCTGCCCGGCGTCGACGTTCGGCGCGCCGCAGACGATCGTCGCGGGCTCGCCGCCGCCGATGTCCACGCTGCAGACCTTCAGGCGGTCGGCGTCTGGGTGCTGCTCGGCGCTCAGCACCCGGCCGACGACGAAGTTGGCGTCCGCCGGGACCCCGTGGCGGTGGATCGCCTCGACCTTGGTGCCGGTCATCGTCAGGCGCTCCTCGAGCGCGTGGGCGTCGAGGCCGGCGTCACAGTATTCGGCGAGCCAGGGCAGCGGGACGCGCATCAGAGCTGCTCCAGGAAGCGCAGGTCGTTCTCGTACATCAGGCGCAGGTCGGGGATGCCGTGCAGCAGCATCGCGATCCGCTCGATGCCCAGCCCCCACGCGAAGCCGCGCACGCGCTCGGGGTCGTAGCCGGGCGCGTTCGCCGCGGTGTCCGGCACCGCGGCGAAGACGTTCGGGTCGACCTCGCCGGCGCCGAGAATCTCGAGCCAGCCCTCGCCCTTGCACAGCGAGCAGCGCGAGCCGTCGGCGAGGTGGCCGCGCCCCTCGCACTGGAAGCAGGACACGTCGACCTCGACGCTCGGCTCCGTGAAGGGGAAGAAGTGGGGGCGCAGACGTACCTCGCGACGGTCGCCGAACACGGCCTTCGCGAACTCCAGCAGCGTGCCCTTGAGGTCCGCGAGCGTGATGTCCGCGTCGACGGCGAGTCCCTCGATCTGGTGGAACTGCGGCGTGTGCGTGGCGTCCGAGTCCGGCCGATACACGCGGCCGGGGATCACGACGTAGAGCGGCGGCGGGTGGGCTTCCATCGCGCGGATCTGCATCGGCGACGTGTGGGTCCGCAGCACCGTCTCCTCGGTGACGTAGAAGGTGTCGGTGCGCGCCCGCGCGGGGTGCGTCGGGCTGTGGTTCAGGGCGTCGAAGTTGTAGTGCACGGTCTCGACCTCGGGACCCTCCATCACGGTGAAGCCGAGGCCGAGAAAGATGTCTTCCAGGTGCCGGCGGGTCGTCGTCAGCACGTGCAGCCCGCCGGCCCCGAGGGCCGGCGCGCCCGGCAGCGTGACGTCGACGGTGTCCGACGCGAGCCCCTTCTCGAGTTCTCCGGCCGCGAGTTCGCCGGCGCGGCGCTCGATCAGCTCCTCGAGCGCGCGGCGCGCTTCGTTGGCCGCCCGGCCGACCGACCCGCGCTCCTGCGGCGGCAGCTCGGAGACCGAGCGCAGCAGGAGCGGCAGCTCGGCACGGCGACCCAGCCAGGCGACGCGCAGCTGCTCCAGCTCGGCGCCGCTGGCGGCGGCCTCGATCTCGGCGGCTGCCGCGGCCCGCAGCTCCTCGATGCGCTCGTTCATGAAGCTGGGACCCTAGATGACGGCCGCGTCATCTCGTACATCGCGACGGTGGCGGCCATCGCCGCGTTCAGCGACTCGGTCTGGATCGGGATTCTCGCGACGGCGTCCGCGGCGTCGATCAGCTCGCCCGGCAGCCCGTCCCGCTCGGCGCCGACAAGCAGAGTCGTGGGCCCCGGCAAGGGCTCGAGCTCGCTCAGCGCGACCCCGCGGTGCGCGTCCAGGGCCACGGTGCGCCCACCCGGCACTCCGCGGCCCAGCGTGAGCGCGAACAGCGCGCCCATCGAGGCGCGCACGCACTTCGGGCCGTGCGGGTCCGCGCAGCGAGGGCCGAGCACCAGCCCCGCGAAGCCGAAGGCAGTGGCCGAGCGCATGATCGTCCCGACATTGCCGGGATCGCGGACACCGTGCAGGTAGACGCAGTCGCCGGCTGGCGTACCCCACTGCTGCTCGTAGACGCCGATCACGCGCGTCGAGGAGCCGAGCGTCGAGGCCGCGGCCAGCGCCCGCTCGGACGCATCGGTGAAGCCCTCCCCTCCCAGGCCGCTGCCGGCCGCGCGCAGCCCGAAGCGCGGCTTGCGCCCGGCCGCCGCGGCAGCGGCCACCAGATCCTCCCCCTCGGCGATGAACAGCCCGCTGCGCGCGCGCTCGCGGCGCGTGTGCAGGCGGCGGATCTGGCGCACCTGGGGATTGCTCGGGGATGTGATCTCGGTGTCGGTCATCGTCTCTCGCGGGGCAAAAAGAAAGGCGCCGGCCCCCGGCTGGGGAGCGGCGCCCGAGAGGAGCGGCGGCTGTCGCCTGCGACGGCTAGGCCTTCGCCTCCCGGGCGATCTCGGCAAAACGTCGGAATGCGTCGGCGTCGCGGACCGCGATGTCCGCGAGGACCTTGCGGTCGAGCTCCACGCCGGCGAGCGTCAGGCCGTGCATCAGCTGCGAGTAGCTCATGCCGTTCTGGCGTGCCGCGGCGTTGATCCGCGTGATCCACAGGCGGCGGAAGTCGCGCTTGCGGTTGCGCCGGTCACGGTAGGCGTAGGCGTCCGCCTTCAGCAGCGCCTCCTTGGCGCGACGGTAGTTCGAGTGCGCCTCGCCGCGGAAGCCCTTGGTCTGCTCGAGTGTCGCGCGACGCTTCTTGCGCGCGTGAACCGAACGCTTTACGCGCGTCACTTGCCGCCTCCGAGCATCCGCTTGACGCGCGGCGTGTCATCCGGCGAGAGGATCGCGGGGGCACCGAGCGAGCGGCGCCGCTTGGGCGACTTCTTCTCGAGAATGTGGCTCGTGTTCCCGTGGCGGCCGCGGACCTTCCCTTTGGCCGTCACTTTGAAGCGCTTCTTCGCGCCCGAGTGGGTCTTCATCTTCGGCATGGCCGGGGAATTATGACACGGCGTCGCCGACATCCCCGTCACTGGGCTCTTGCGTGAGCTCCGGGGAAGGCGACTCGGGCTCGGCTGCGAGCTCCGGGGTCCCTGCGTCTGGCTGTGCTGCGGGCTCGGCGGCGGCGGTCTCGGCGTCGACCTCGGCGGTGCCGTTGGCCTCGGCCCCGTCGAGCTGACCCGCGAGTACTGCTTTCGAGGGGCCCATCATCATCGTCATGTTGCGCCCTTCCTGCTGCGGGCGCTGCTCGACGATGCCGTACTCGGAAAGTTCCTCGGCGAGCCGGTCGAGGATCGCGGTCCCGCGCTCGGGGTGCGTCACCTCGCGGCCGCGGAACATGATCGTCACCTTGACCTTGTCCTTGTGGCGCAGGAAGCGCTCGACGTGCTGCTTCTTGGTCGAGTAGTCGTGCTCGGCGATCTTCGGCCGGAACTTGATCTCGCGCACCGTGATCTGCTGCTGGTGCTTGCGCGCGGCCTTGACCTTCTGCGCCTGCTCGTACTTGTACTTCGAGTAGTCAAGGACGCGGCAGACCGGCGGGCGCGCCTCGGGCGCGACCTCGACGAGGTCGAGGTCGCGTTCCTGGGCGAACGCGAGCGCATCGGGCGTCTTGAGAACGCCGACCTGGTTGCCCTCGTCGTCGATCAGCCGGACCTCGGGTACGCGGATACGGTCGTTGATCCGCGTCGTGTCCCGCTCGGGCGGACGCCGGTCGAACCTGCGAGAAACCGGCACTAGCTGTGGCTGCCTGGCGTCAAGTTGGCGTCAGTCGCGCTGCTGGTGATTCTCGGCGGTCTTCAACGTGGGCGAGTATAGCTGGCTGCCGATGCGGGCCGCGAACTCCTCGAGCGGCTCGGCGCCCGTGTCTCCGCCCTGATGCTCGCGCACGGAGACCGTCTGCTCGGCCGCCTCGCGCTCCCCGACGATCAGCATGTAGGCGATCTTGCGCAGCTCGGCGTCGCGGATCTTGCGTCCGACGGACTCGCCGCGCAGGTCGGCCTCGACCCGCGCGCCATGGGCGAGAAGCGCGCCGCGGACGCTTTCGGCGTAGTCGTTGAAGCGGTCCGATACGGGCAGCACGATTGCCTGGACCGGCGCGAGCCAGAGCGGCAGTTCGCCAGCGAAGTGCTCGAGCATGATGCCGATGAACCGCTCGTAGGAGCCGAACGCGGCACGGTGGATCATCACCGGGCGGTGCTCGGCGTTGTCGGCGCCGGTGTAGCTCAGCTCGAAGCGCTCGGGCATCGAATAGTCGAGCTGGACCGTGCCCAGCTGCCAGGAGCGGCCGAGCGAGTCGGTCATGTGCATGTCGATCTTCGGGCCGTAGAACGCCCCGTCACCCTCGTTTAGCTGATAGTCGACGCCGAGTTCCTCGAGCACCGCTTTGAGCTTGCCCTCCGCGCGGTCCCACATCGCGTCATCGCCGATCCGGTTCTCCGGCCGCGTCGAGAGCTCGAGCTTGACGTCCAGGTCGAACAGCTCGTACGTGTCGAATGCGAGCTGCACGCAGTCGCGGACCTCGTCCTGGACCTGCTCCTCGGTGCAGAAGATGTGGCCGTCGTCCTGGATGAAGTGCCGTACGCGCAGCAGGCCGTGCAGGACCCCCGATGCCTCGTTGCGGTGCAGGTGGCCGGGCTCGAAGTAGCGGATCGGCAGTTCGCGGTAGGAGCGCCGCGTCGAGCCGTAGAGGTACGCGTGGCCCGGGCAGTTCATCGGCTTGACGCCCATTTCACGGTCCTCGACCTGCAGCTGGAACATGTTCTCGCGGTACTTGCCCCAGTGTCCCGAGGTCCGCCACAGCTCGGCGTCGAAGATCAGCGGCGTCTTGACCTCGCTGTAGCCACGTTCGGCGACCATCGCGCGGGACACCGCGACGAGCGAGTTGAAGATCGCGGTGCCGGCCGGGAGCCAGAAGGCCGACCCGGGTGCGAGGTCCGAGAAGGTGAACAGGCCAAGCTCGCGGCCGAGTTTGCGGTGGTCGCGCAGCCGCGCCTGCTCGAGGCGCTCGAGGTACTCCTCGAGCTCCTTCTTGGAGAAGAACGCCGTGCCGTAGATCCGCGTGAGCATCGTGCGCGTCGAGTCCCCGCGCCAGTAGGCGCCGGCGACCGAAGAGAGCCGGAACGCCCCGATCGTGCCCGTGCCGGGCGCGTGCGGCCCGCGGCACAGGTCGGTGAACGGCCCGTTCGTGTACAGCGAGACAGTCGTGAGCGTGGGGTCGGCTGCGACGAGGTCGTCGATCAGCTCGATCTTGTAGTCCTGCTCTTCGGCGACGAAGCGCTCGCGTGCCTGGGCGACGGCGATGTCGGCGCGCTCGAAGGGCTCGGCCGCCTTGATGTGCTCTCGCATGCGCTCTTCGATCCGCGGGAAGTCCTCCTCGCTGACCGAAACCCCGTCCGGGAACTGGAAGTCGTAATAGAAGCCGTTCTCGATCGCCGGCCCGATCGAGATCTTCACGCCCTCGTAGAGCTCGAGCACGGCGGTTGCCAGCACGTGCGCTGCGTCATGGCGGATCAGCGCTAGCGCCTCGTCGCCGCTGCGCGCGGTGATCACCGAGAGCTCGACGCCGTCGGGCAGCGGGCGAGCGAGGTCGCGCACTTCGGGCTCGCCGCCGTCGGCGACGGTCACCGCCAGCGCCGCGCGCGCGAGACCGGGGCCGATCGCCTGCGCGGCGTCGGCGCCGGTGGCGCCATCGGCGAGCTCGAGCGGCTTGCCGTCCGGCAGCGTGACGGTGACGGACACCGTTCCCCCTATGCGGCTGGGCGCCAGAGCGCGTCGTCGCCGAGCGCGATCCGCTCGACGCGGCCTTCGCCGAGCGCCTCGATCAGCGCGGACTCGGCGGCAAGATGGTCGACCGGCATGTTGTTGTGCGTCATCACCGCCGCGACCTCCTGCGTCGCCAGCGGATAGCCGAAGGCGTTGAGCGCCTGGACTGGGTCCTCGGCCGGCGGGCGGCGCTCGAGGCTCGTGTCGAGGTTCGCGATACAGACGTCGTAGGCCTCGATTGACTGGAATCCCCCGGCCTCGAGCCGCCTGCCGTCCTGTGCGGTGAAGATCAGCGACGGCGCCGAGTAGCGCACCGGACCGTCGGTCTGGCGTGCCTTGCCCTGAAACTCGGTCGGGCCGCCCTGCGCCTGGCGCGTCATCTCACGATCGGCCATGAACGCCGCCTCGGTCTCAGGGTCGTCGATCGCGGCGATCACGGCATCGGCGTCGAGCCCCTCGACACGCGAGATCGCCGTCCGCAGTGCCGCAGGCTCGTCGAGCAGCAGGTCGGTGTTGAACCACGCAAACTGGATCGAGCGCAGCACGTGGCGCTCGAGCTCGGGAAACAGCCGCCGGGTGGCGATGACCGTGCGGCAGCCCGGATAGGTCGCCAGTACACGCTCGCGCGGGGAACGCAGAAACGGCATGCCGAAGCGCTTGAACATCAGCGAACCGAGCGCGGCTCGGGTTGGCGTATAGCCGCGGTCCACGTAGACCGCGCCGTCCTCGGCCAGTCCGATCATCACCGTGCGCCAGTCGAGCTGATCGCCGTAGCGCCACAGCAGCACGGCGAGCGCAGGGCTCGCGGAGTACGCCCACGGGCATCCCGAGTCGGTGAACTCTGTGACCTCGATGCGCCCCATCGCTGGGGCAATCGTAGGGCACCCGCGCCCGCGCCCCGGTGCGCGCGTAAGATCGCGGCGATGGTGCGCAGAATGCTCATCGTGGCGATCGTCGCAGGGGCGGCCCTCGCCGGCTCACAGCTCGCCTCGGCCCTGCCGTACTCGACGGCCAGCGCCTACCGCGTGCAGCGCCAGCCACGTGCCGGGAGTTGCCATGCGCGCGGGCGCGGGCTGTACGCGCTACCCGATCCCCACTGTACCCCGGGCGCGCTTGACCCGGCCGTGCGCCAGGCGACGATCTATTCGACGATCTGTCGCTCCGGCTGGACGTCGGCGGTCCGCCCGCCGGAGTGGGTGAGCGAGCCCGAGAAGTACGCGAGCCTGCGCGCCTACGGGGACGGAAGCGCGGTCTGGCGCTTCGAGTACGACCACCTCGTGCCGCTCGAGCTCGGCGGGGCCGCGAATGACCCGCGCAACCTCTGGCCCGAGCTCGACTGGGCTCAGCCGCACGGGTACTACAACCACAACCCGAAGGATGAACTCGAGTACGAGCTGCGCAACATGGTCTGCGACGGCGAGATGCGCCTGGCCGCGGCGCAGCACCTGATCGCGACCAACTGGGTCGCGGCCTGGCGACGTTACGGCTGAACGTCGAGCGCCTGCGCGAGCGCCTGCGCGCTCGGCGCGAGCTCGGCGGGCAACCGGCGTAACAGCAGCTCCCAGCCGCCATTGACGGCAATTGCCCCGCGCACCAGCTCGAGGCCACGCTCGATGTCCTGGCCCGCGATGCCGACCCCCGCCCAGAAGATCAGCTCGTCGCTCTCCGGCGCCATCTCGGCCGCCTGCGTGTAGAGCGCGTTCGCCTGCCCCTGGTCGCCGGCGGCGAGCAGCTCGTCTGCCGCGCCGGCCATCTCGTAGGCCCGCGCGAGGCGCACGAGCCGCCGGATCTCCACCAACGGCTCCGGCGAATCCTCGACGCGAACGTCGAATCGCGCACGCCAGCGCTCGCCGACTGCCGGCACGACGCGCAGTGCCGCCGACTGGCGCCCGCGGACGTCGCCGCCGGCGTCCTCCGCGGCCTCGAGCGCGACCAGCAGCCGCTCGGCGAGGTCGCCTTCGGCTGCGCGGTAGGCGCCCGCCATCGCCTCCGGCACGCCCTCGCTGGCCATCATGTTCGCCTGGCAGGCGAAGTTTGGTCCGACGACGTCGCCGGCATGCACGATGCAGTCCGGGCCGGTGAAGGAAGCGGCGTTGCCGGCCGCGTCGACGAGCCCCAGCTGACGATACTCCGCAAGCTCGTCGCGCTCGAGCACGCGCGCGATCGCGGACGGCGCGTCGCGTCCCTCGACGAGCGCGTCGAGCATGTGCGGGCCATGCGCAGGCTCGGCGATCGATTGCGTGGCGGCGGCCCCGACCCCCGGCCTGGCCCAGGTCACGACGCTGCCGACCGAGAACCAGTGCGACTGGACCGCGACCCCCAGCTCGCCGCTCTCCGGATCGCACGCGACGATCGAGTAGGTCCCGTTGCGCACCAGAAGGCTTCTATCAGACGGCCAGCAGGCCGGCGCCTAAGATTGCCGGCCAACGACGAAAGGTTGGTCAATGGCACGCAGGACAGTTGCGGCATACAGCGGCGACGCCTTCGGGACGGTCGAGACGATCGGGACCGCTGGCGTCTTCGGCGAGGTCATGGGATTCGTGGCGATCACGGTCGGGTTCTTCACGCTCGGCGCGTACCTCGGCCGCGACGTCACCGGTGTCCTGTCGTTCGTGCTCTTCCTGGCCGCCTTCGGCTGCTTTATTGGCCTGAACTTCGTGCGCTCGCAGGGGATCGCGCTGACGTTGCTGTTCGCTGCCGGGCTGCTGCTCGGCTTCGGCGTCGGCGCTGTAGTGCACTACTACGCCGAAACCGACCCCGAAGCGGTCTGGAACGCCGCCGGCGCTACCGCGTTGTTCGTCGGCGTGCTCGGCGCCACCGGCTACTCGATACGCCGCGATCTCGGAGCGTTCTACAAAGTCCTGTTCATCGCCTTGCTCGTGCTGCTGCTGTTCGGGCTGCTGGCCGTGTTCCTGCGGATCCCCAACGGCGACGTGATTTATGCGGTCGCGGGGCTCGTGATCTTCGGCGGCTACACGGTGCTCGACTTCAACCGTTTGCGCCGCGCCGGTCGCGAAGAGGTCGTCGCGCTCGCTGCGGGGATCTTCCTCGACGTGATCAACATCTTCCTGTTCTTCCTGGACCTCTTCGCGCGCAACTAGCGCGCAGGATGGCCGGACCGCTGCGCGCCGTGGAATAGTGCGCCAATGGACGGCGCGTCGGAGGTCTTGATCGTCGGGGAGCCCGGGGGGCTCGCGGCCGCGCTGGCGCGGCGCCTGGAAGAGGCCGGAATTCCCCACACGACGGCCGCGATGCCGACCGACAGCGAGCTGGCCGCGCTGCTCGCGCGCCCGCGCTGGCGGGCGGTCGCGGTGATCACGCGCGACGACGTGCTTGCGCTGCGCCTGACGCTGCTGGCCGCGCACGTGCGCGACGACCTGCCGCTGTGGGTCACGATGTTTGACCGCACGATGATCCGTGAGCTCGCGAGCGACGTGCCGCGGCTGCACATCGTCTCGCCGTCGGAGCTCGTCGCCAGCGACCTCGCCGCGATGTGCAGCGAGCTTGCGGGTCGCCCGCGCGCCGGTGGGGTACGACTCGTCGACGACTCGCTGCGGCTGATGGTCGGCGCCGGCGTCGGGCTGTTCCTCGCGCTCGTCGTCGACGCCGCCGACGGGATGATCGGACTGCACGAGAGCCTCGTCAACGCTGTTTACTTCTCGACCCGGTCGGTTGCCTCGGTGGCCGGGCCGCCCGGCGCGGCGACGGCACCGGTGCTCTACAAGCTCGTGGCGATCGTCGACGTGATCGCTGCCCTGCTGCTCGTCGCGGTCTTCACGGCAGCGCTCGTGCGCCGCCTTGGCCGTCGCCGCCTGACGACGCTGTTCGGCGCGACCGCCGCACCGGCGCGCGGCCACGTGATGCTCGTCGGCTTCGGTCAGGTCGGTTTCCGGCTCGCTCAGGAGCTGCAGCGCCGCGGCCTGCGCGTGCTTGCCATCGAGCGCGATGCCGAAGCGCCTTGCGTGCGGCTCGCGCGCGCGGCCGGCATCCCCGTCTCGATCGGCCGCGGCGATGATCGCCAGACCCTCGAACGGGCCGGCATCAAGCGATGCGCCGTGGTCGCTGCCGTGACCTCTTCGGACCTCGTCAACGTCGAGGTCGGCCTCGCGGCCGCGGACCTCTCGGCCGGAACGCCCTTGGTGATGCGCCTCGGCGACGGCGACGTGGCGGCCGAGACCGACTCGCTGCTGCACCTCGGGCGAATCTGCGACGCGCACCGGATCGCGGCGCAGACGCTGCTCGACGGGATCGCCGGCTAGCTGCCGCTGCAGGCCTGCGGCGAACCGGGAGCGAGCCGTCCGAAGACGCCCGCGAGGGTCGCGAGCTCCTCGACGTCGAGCTGCGCGAAGAACCGCTCTTGGACTGCTGCAAAGTGCGTCGCCTGCGCACGGCGCGTGAGCTCGAGCCCTGCGCCGGTCAGCTGCGCTTCGACCGACCGCGCATCGTTCGGGCACTGTCGGCGCTCGACAAGCTCACGACGCTCCAGTGCGTCGACGATCCGCGAGACACGGCTCAGCGACAGGTGAGCCGCTTCGGCGAGCGAGGAGAGGCGCATCCGCTGCTCGTCGGCCGCGGCGAGACGACCGAGCAGCTCGAGCGAGCTCAAGCCGATCCCGTACCGCGCCTCGAGCTCGCCGTCGAGCTCGCGGGTCATCCGTTTCGCGACCTCGAGCAGACCGATCCAGGCATCGGCGTGCATCTGCGACCAGCGCGCAAGCCCGTCGTCCCCGACCACGTACGGGCACGGTCCCGGCTGCTTCTGGCTCGCTGCAACCCCCACACGGACTCCTCTTTCGAGTCTACCCGCGGTTGCGAACGCATCCTAGGCTTGGCTGAATGCCGGCGGACGTGACGCGCGTGGACATCGACCTCGAGACGGACCTCGCCGAGCTGTACGCGCTCGAGCAGCGCGTTGTCGCGGCGACACCGGCGGTGCTGGACACGCACTCCACAGATGGGTTCCTGGCGTTCCTGAACGCAGCGGGCCCCGTGACCGTCGAAGGTTGGCGCGGCCCCCGCGGGCAGCTCGTCGGCTACCTCGCGGTGAGCGGCGCGGGCGCCGTGCTGGAGCTGCGCTCGGTCGCGGTCGACCCGTCCTTCCAACGTCGCGGGCTGGGCCGCACGATCGTGCGCCGCGCGGTCGAGCTCGCGCGGCTGCGCGGCGCCGCGCGGCTCGAACTCGCGACGGCCCCGGGGAACGAAGCCGCCCGCGCGCTCTACGCCGGCGAGGGGTTCGCGGCCGTGCGGCTCAGCACGGACCACTACGGCGACGGCACCGACCGTCTGATCCTCGCAATCGAGCATCCGTGAACCCGTTGCTCGGCTACGCTCTGGCGCGATGGCAGCGCAAGTCGCCGTGCGGCGCAAACCGGGCAGCTTCGATCGGTGCACCACGCGGGGCGACCGAGCGCGGCGAGTGACCGGCCGGTGAAGCTCGTCTCCTACGAACTCGACGGCGCCGTCCACGGCGGGCTGCTCCTCGACGGTCAGATCGTTGCGCTGGCGGCGCTCGGAGCACCGGACTCGGTCCGCGAGCTTCTCGGAGCGCTCGACAGCGTCCGGCGCGCCGAGCTCAGCGATGCGGCGGCCGGAGCCGAGCGTCTCTCACCGAGCGAGGTGAGGCTGCTCGCCCCCGTCCCTGACGCGGAGAAGATCATCTGCCTGGGCCTGAACTATCGCGACCACGCCCAGGAGACGGGCCAGGAGATCCCCCACGCGCCGATGTGGTTCGGCAAGTTCCGCAACTCGCTGGCGGGCGACGGCGCGCCGATCGCGCTGCCCGCAGCACTCCCTGACTACGTCGACTACGAGGCCGAGCTGGCGATCGTGATCGGGTCCCCGGCGCGGGCCGTCGAGCGCGAGGATGCGCTCGCCCACGTCGCGGGTGCGATGTGCATGAACGATGTGACCGCGCGGGACCTGCAGTTCGAGAATCCCTTGTGGACGAGCGGCAAGGCAATCGACGGCTTCGCGCCGTGCGGGCCGGCGCTCGTCACCCTCGACGAGGTCGCGGATCTCGCGAACCTCGCGATCGAGACGCGCGTCAACGGGGAGGTCATGCAGCGCGGCTCGACGGCGGACATGATCTTCGACGTGCCGTACATCGTCGCCTGGCTCTCGCGCACGATGACGCTGCAGCCGGGCGACATCATCGCAACCGGGACACCGGCGGGGGTCGGCGGCAGCCGTGGCGCGTTCCTGCGCGACGGCGACCGGGTCGAGGTGCAGATCGAGCACCTCGGCACGCTGACGAACACCGTCGTTCGCGCGTGAGCCGCGCGCCGCGCGCGCTAGGGCGCCGGCTCTGCGGCGCAGCCGCGCCCACGCCTGGGACGCGTCGGCCGGACTGTCCTGGAACGGCGTGAGTGCGCAGGCTGCAACGAGCGGCGCACGCGGTTCGGGCGGCGCCTTTGACCGTCGGCTGCTGCGCCGCGCGAGCTCCACGCGGGTCTTCCTCGGCCTGACGGTCGCGATCGGGCTGGCTGCCGCGGCGGCGACGATCGGGCAGGCATGGGTGATCGCGCAGGTGGTGGAACGGATCTTCGTGCACCACCGCCCGGCCTCGGCGGTCACGGGACTGCTCGGCGTGCTGCTTGCGATCGTGCTGGTCCGCACGCTGCTGGCCGCCGCGGTCGAGACGACCTCGGCGCGCGCCGCGGCGAACGTCAAGTCGCAGCTGCGCGGCGCACTGCTCGCGCGAGCGGCCAAGGATGCGGCGCGGCCCGGCGCCGGGCGCGAGACGGCATCGGTGACCGTGCTAGCGACACGCGGGATCGATGCACTCGACGCCTACTTCTCGCTCTACCTGCCACAGGTCGTGCTCGCGGTCCTCGTGCCGCCCCTGATCGTCGTCGCGGTCGCCTTCGACGACTGGCTCTCGGCGGCGATTCTGCTGGTGACGGTCCCGCTCGTGCCCGCCTTCATGGCGCTGATCGGTCTCGTCACCGGCGAACGGATGCAGCGCCAGCTGCTCGCGCTGCAGCAACTCGGCGGCCAGTTCCTCGATGTCGTCGCCGGTCTGCCGACGCTGCGCGTCTTTGGCCGCGCCCGCGCCCAGGAGCGCTCGATCGCGACGGTCTCCGGCGCCTACCGCGAACGGGCGCTGGCCTCGCTGCGATTGTCGTTCCTCTCGTCGCTGGTCCTCGAACTTGTTGCGACGCTCGCGGTGGCGATCATCGCGGTCGCGATAGCGCTGCGGCTGATGGAAGGCGGCATCACGCTCGGCGCCGGACTCTTTGCGCTGATCCTCGCCCCCGAGGCCTACCTGCCCCTGCGCCGGCTCGGCGCCAACTACCACGCCAGCGCCGAGGGCGTCGCGGCGGCCAACGCGGCGCTCGACGTGATCGAATCCCCGGCGCCGGCGCCGGGTTCGCTCGCCGCGCCCTCACCGGCGGACAGCACGGTCTCACTCGCCGCGGTGACGGTCCGCTACCCCGACTCGGCGGGACCGGCACTCGAGCGCTTCTCGCTGGAACTCGCGCCCGGCGAGAGCGTCGCGCTGGTCGGCCCGACCGGCTGCGGAAAGTCGACGGTCCTGCGGCTGCTGCTCGGGCTGCTCGCGCCCGACGCGGGGAAGGTGAGCGTCGGCGGCGTCGCGCTGGCCGACATCGACCCGGATGCCTGGCACGCGCGGATCACCTGGGTTCCGCAGGAGCCGCACCTGATCCGCGCGTCGCTGGCCGAGAACATCCGCCTGACCCGTCCGCAGGCGAGCCTCGAAGAAGTCCACGAGGCGATCGAGCGGGCCGCGCTCGGGGACGTCCTCGCGCGGCTGCCGCAGGGCCTGGAAACGATGCTCGGCGAAGGCGGCGCCGGTCTCTCGGCCGGCGAGCGCCAGCGACTCGCTCTCGCGCGCGCATTCATCGCCCCCCGCGAGCTGCTGCTGCTCGATGAGCCGACGGCAAGCCTGGACGGCGCCACAGAGGACCGGGTCCTGACCGCGGTCGCCGAGCTCGCGAGGGGGCGCACGGCGGTCTTCGTCGCGCACAGCCCCGCCCTCGCCGCCATCGCCGGCAGGATCGTGACCGTCGGGGCCGCGCGGAGCGAGCGGTGAGCGAGCGACGCGAAGCGCAGGCACCGTCGGTGCGGGAGATCCTCGACCTGCTCAATGTGCGCGACGAGGGACGCAAGGCGCTGATCGCCTCGACGGCGCTTGGTGTTGGCGCGATGGCCTGCGCGGTCGGGCTGATCATCCTCGCCGCGTGGCTCATCTCGCGCGCCTCGCAGCGGCCGCAGGAGTCGGCCGTCGCAGTCGCGACCGCCTTCGTGCAGTTGTTCGCGCTCGGCCGCGGGCTGCTGCGATACCTCGAACGGCTGACCGGCCACGACGCCGCATTCCGCACGCTCGCCGACCTGCGCGTGCGGGTCTACGCGCGGCTCGAGCACCTCGCGCCGGCCGGGCTGGCGGCCTTCTCCAGCGGCGAGCTGCTCGCGCGGCTGGTCCAGGACGTCGATTCCCTGCAGGACCTGCTGCTGCGGGTCTGGCCGCCGTTCGCCGTCGCCGCGATCGTCGGCGCCGCGACGGCACTCGTGCTGGTCCTGATGCTCCCGGCGGCGGGGCTGATCTTCCTTGCCGCCCTGGTGCTCTGCCTCGTGGCGATCCCGCGGATCGCCGGGCTGCTCGCGCGGCGGTCGGCTGAGCGGCGCACCGCCGCGCAGGGCGAGCTGACCGCCAGCGTCGTCGACCTGTTGACCGGAGCCCCGGAGCTGACCGTCGCCGGGGCCGCCGGCGTCGCGCTGGAGCGCGCGATGGCCGCCGACGGGCGTCTGCGGGATGCCGCGCTGCGCGAAGCGCGCAGCGCCGGCGCCGGCCAGTCGCTCGTGACGCTCGCCTCGGCGATGGCGATGTGGGGCGGCCTGGCCGTCGGGGTCGCGGCAGTCTCGTCAGGCTCGCTGCCCGGTGTGCTGCTCGCCGGGCTCGCCCTCGCGCCGCTCGCCGCGGCCGAACTGCTCGCGCCGCTGCCGACCGCGGCGCAGGCGCTCGAGGGCGTGCGGCGCGCGGGCGCGCGCGTTGAGCAGATCTTCGACGCCGCCGAACCGGTCGGTGAACCGGCCGCGCCCGCGGAGCTCGACCGCCCACCCTCGATCGTGATCGGCCGGCTGAACGTGCGTTACGCCGGCGCCGACCGGCCCGCCGTCGCCGGCATCGACCTGGAGATTCCGTTCGGCTCGCGGACAGCGATCGTCGGCGAGAGCGGCGCCGGCAAGACGTCGCTGGCATGGACGCTCGTTCGTTTCCTGGAATACGAGTCCGGCAGCGTGACCGTCGGCGGCGTCGAGCTGCGCGAGGTCGCCGGCGACGCGGCGCGCGAGACGATCGGCTTCGTCGCCCGCGACGACCACGTCTTCAACGCGACCGTCCGCGAAAACCTGCTGCTCGCCGCGCCGTCCGCGGACGACTCGGCGCTGCGCAGCGCGCTGGGACGCGTCGAGCTCGACGGCTGGCTCGCGACGCTGCCCGACGGCCTCGCGACGGCGCTCGGCGAGCGCGGCGCCCGGATGTCCGGTGGCGAGCGCTCGCGCCTGGCGATCGCGCGTGCGCTGCTCGCGGACTTCCCGGTGCTGATCCTCGACGAGCCCGGCGAGCAGCTCGACCGGGCGACCGCGACCGCGGTGCTGCGCAGCGTTCTGGCGGCGCGCGCCGGTCGCACAACCGTGGCTATCACGCACCGTCTGGCCGGGCTGGACGAGTTTGACCAGATCGTCGTACTCGACCAGGGCCGCGTCGTGCAGCGCGGCACGCACGCCGCGCTACTCGCCGCCCCCGGACGCTACGCGGCAATGTGGCGGCGCGAGACCGGCCTGATCGAGCTCTAGCTGTAGTTCCTGAGTACGTTGGTTCATCCGGGCCCCCTTGGAGGCTGGGAGCTGCTGAAGGCACCCAATGCTCCAAGGAGGACTCCGGATGAAGCTTCACGCTAACGCTGCGCTCACCC
>Ga0182013_10001156_pt1 | contig 36346 bp, 24 predicted proteins | sample 612S2MmetaG_FD_120487 | JGI IMG/M metagenome (GOLD analysis project Ga0182013, IMG submission 120487) | Permafrost microbial communities from Stordalen Mire, Sweden - 612S2M metaG | ecosystem: Environmental > Terrestrial > Soil > Wetlands > Permafrost | place: Sweden: Stordalen | collected... | reverse complement strand
GGCGCGGCGGGCAAGGACACGCGCGGGATTATCCGCCAGCACCAGTTTCAGAAGGTGGAGCTGGTGAAGTTTACGCGGCCCGAGGAGTCGGACGCGGAGCACGAGCGGCTGACGCGGGACGCGGAGGAGATTCTGGAGGCGCTGAAGCTGCCTTACCGGCGGGTGCTGCTGTGCGCGGGCGATACCGGTTTTTCGTCGGCGAAGACTTTTGACCTGGAGGTCTGGCTGCCGGGACAGGGGCTATACCGTGAGATTTCATCCTGCTCGAACTTTGAGGCATTTCAGGCGCGGAGGGCGAACATCCGCTACCGTCCCGCTGCAAGCCAGGGCGGGAAGGCCAAGCCGGAGTTTGTGCACACGCTGAACGGCAGCGGGTTGGCGGTGGGCCGCACGTGGCTGGCGATTATCGAGAACTACCAGCAGGCAGACGGCTCGGTGCTGATTCCGGAGGCTCTGAAGCCTTACATGGGCGGACTGGACCGGATTACGAAGGAGTTGTAATGGAGATGGAAAAGACCGGCGCGGAGGATTTCGAGCGCGGCGTAGACAATGGTGGCGGCAGCAATCGGGGCGTCAAGAATCGGGGCATTGAGCCGCTTTTGAAGAGCTACTTTTACTGGACCTATTCGCGCGGGTCGTTCCACTACGACGTGCTGGTGACACTGATCCTGCTGTTTATTTTCATTACGCCGCAGCTGTGGAATTATGGGGCCAAGCCATCGACGATCCCAGGCCCGGTGCATCCGATCCTGGTGAGCGGCAACGACGGGCGCGGGGTGATTGTGACGGTGCAGGCGGCGGACGTGAAGGTGGCCGCGGGAGCATCGGACGCGGTGGTGAAAAAGGCGCTGCGGCAGGCCATTGAGCCGGTCACCGGCGACGCGGTGTTTGTGGAGCGCTGGGAGACGGTGACGGACGCCCAGGGAAATGTTGAGTGGAAGGTCTGGGCGCACCGGTAGCTAAAGAACTTATGTCTCCCGAGCGCAGCGGCGCACATCGAACTGCCAGAAGGAAGTTTATGCAATCCATGAGAAGGATTATCTTTGCCGCGTTGACGGTGCTGATGCTGCTGCCGTGCCGGGCGGCGTTTGCGGCCGACGATCTGAAGGCTGTGCTGGAAAAGCTGGATGCGGCCGCGACGAATTTCCACACCACTACGGCGGATTTCGAGTTTGATTCGACGCAGACTGTGCCGATAACGGACACGGACGTGCAAAAAGGCATTGTCTACTACCAGCGCAACGGCACGAAGTACCAGATGGGCGTTCACATCAACGAAGACGACGGCCAGCCGGTGCCGAAGGTGGTGGTGTGCTGCGAAGGCGGGTTGATCAAGCTTTATGAAAAGCTTCCGAACCAGGTGACCACGCTGAGCAAGCTGAGCCAGTACGGAAGCTGGTTCATGCTTGGATTCGGCGCCAGCGGCAAGGAACTTGAGGAGAAGTGGGAGATCACGTACGACGGCACGGAAACGGTTGACGGGGTGAAGACCGCCAAGCTGGAGATGGTGCCGAGGGATCCGGCGGTGAAGAAGAACCTGCCCAAGGTGATCCTGTGGATGGATACGGACAAGGGAGTGAGCCTGAAGCAATGGTTCGACCAGGGCGGGGGGCAGTCGCGGACCTGCCACTACTCGAATATCAAGATGAATCAGAAATTGCCGAACGATGCTTTCAGCTTCAAGACCGACGGCAATACCACACATGTGAACCGGTAAAGGGCGATGCCCGAGAGCGCGAAGAGCATGGGGAAACACTCGAGCGTGTAGCGGGCCTCAGGCGCTTCGACGGTGAGGAGCAGGGCGCTGCGCAGGAGCATGTAAGCGAGCATGGCCCACCAGAAGCGCGGGCGGAGGCAGAGGCCGGCGAGCCCAAGCAGCAGATAAAGGGCGTTAAGCGCGGCATAGGCCCAACTGAAGCGAGTCTCCGCGTTGTGATGCGCATAGACCCACCAGTCGAGATCGATATTCAGATTTTCAACGCGGGGGCGGAGCCACATGTCGGCTACGCGGCCGAGTGGGAGCCAGGCGTAATAACGCAGCGGGTGGGCGGCGATGCGTTCCTGAGCGAGGGCGGCAAAGCGCGAATCCACATCCGGCACGATATCCCTGGCGCCGTCGCGGATGTTGTAATCGTCGGCCAAATCGGCGGTCTGAGCATACTGAGCAGGCGAATCGAAAGCGCGGCTGGGCAGTTCAGAGAGATCGAGGGTGCTTCCCGGGACCGGCCAATAGACCTGATAAGTGGAAACGAAGTCGAGGCACCAGGTTTTGACCCATCGCTGCCATCCGGGGTAGGTTTCCTGGCCGGGATCGTTGGCGTAACGGGGCGCGAGGGGCTGAAAAGTGTGAAAGACTCGCCAGTTGCGGGCGGTCCAGGCGGCAAAGGGTGCGAGAGCCAGCAAGGCGCACACGAGCGTCATGCGAAAGAGCTTTTTGGGCTCGATGCGAGGGCGTGGCAAACCGAACACCATGGCCGGCGCGAAGGCCACGGCGGCCAATGCGCCATCCGGCCGCAGCAGGGCGGCGAAGGTGACCGCGAAGGTGAAGCAGAGGGCATTTCCCCAGCCGGGCCGGTCGTGGAAGCGGGCCATGGCCCAGAGCGCCAGCGCCAACAGGAAGAGAGTGGGGGTTTCAGTGAGCGGAGCGGCCGTATAGGAGGCTGTGAAAGGACAGAGCGCGGCGAGCCAGAGGGTTGCCAGCGCGGCGCCGGAACTGAGGGGCGGCGGGGCAATGCGGCGAACGAATTGAGCGAGGAGCAGGCATCCGGCAAGTTCGAGCGCGATCTGCACGCAACAGGCGGCGAAGTAGTTCTCCATGCCAAAGAGCCGGAAGCAGGCGAGGAGAAAGAGCGGGTAGCCGGGCAGCCGGATCAGGGTGGGAGAGAGATTGCCGCTGGCTGCGTTCAGGGCGTAGCGGCCATGGAGCAGCAAGGTTTTGGCGAGGCCGCCGTAGATGAGGGTATCTCCATTCACCTCAAAGAGGTCTTTGAGCATGCAGAGGCGGAGGGCCAGGCCGGCGGCAAGGGGCAGCGCGGCAGGCGCCAAGCGTCTGATCACGGGCGATTGACTCTCAGGGGCGGCTTCCATACGATTCGTACTGTATAGCGTAGACCGTCTCAGCGGTTTTCGCGCAACGCGGAGACGATACTTTCCATGCCCGATCGACAGATTTTCTTTGACCCGGAACGCAGACGCTGGAAACGGCTGCGCCGCATTCTGGATGCGGTGGCGGTAATATCCACGCTGGTGGTGGTGAGTTTCATCTTCAGTGTGATTCGGAACGAGGCGTTGCCGGAGTTGCTGCTGCCGACGCCCAAGCACAATTACCGGGCGCTGCCGGACCGTCCGCTGACACTCAACAGCCAGAAGAATCAGCGCCCGGCGCGGCGCAAGAGCAGCCGCAAGCCCTCCTCGATTCCTTTCAACACGGGTGAAGGTCTGCGCGCGGCTTACTACGTGCCGTACGACGAGGCCAGCTATTCCTCGTTCAAGGAACACGTTCACCAGATCGACATGCTGTTTCCGGAATGGCTGCATGTGGAGGCTCCGCAGGCAACATTGCTGGGCATCAACAACGACAGCCATCGCGAGTATCCGGTGATAAACGGGTCCACGGTTCACGACCCGGACGACATGGACAGGATCAAGCGCACAATCCAGGCGGCGCGGGTGGACACTGAAATCTTCCCGCACCTGAACAACTATGACTCCAACACACAGAGCTGGGAATCGAACTACGGGGAAGTGCTGAAGGACGCAGGCAAGCGCGCGGCGCTGCGCGAGCAGATTCTGGACTTTTTCACGGCGTTTCCTGTTTATCGGGGGCTGTCGCTGGATTTTGAAAGTCTTCCCGACGACGCGGAGCCGGCCTACATGAGCTTCGTGCATGAGCTTTATGCGGGCATGCATTCACGCAACCTGCGGCTTTATGTGAACGCGGCGGTGGCTACGCCGGACGCCGAACTGAGCTCCCTGGCGGCCAACTCCGACGGCATTGTGCTGATGAACTACGACGAGCACCAGGTGACCAGCGACCCCGGACCGATCGCCGGCCAGGACTGGTTTCTGGGCAACCTGCGCCGGGTGCTCAAGGTGGTTCCCAAGGAGAAGCTGATCTGCGCGGTGGGCAGCTATGGCTACGATTGGACGCTTTCGATTCCCAACTCGAAGGACCGCAGGCATGCGAAGCCGGAGGTGCTCAATACCGGGGATCTGACGGTTTCAGACGCATGGCAAGAGGCGTCGGACGCCGACGCCGACATGGACCTGGACTACGACACGCTGAATCCGCACTTTGAGTACATCGACGAGGATCTGAATCAGCGGCACGTGGTGTGGTTCCTGGACGGGGTGACGCTGCTTGACGAAATGCGCGGCGCGCACGCACTGGGGCTGCAGACCTTTGCGTTATGGCGGCTGGGCTCAGAGGACAGCTCGCTGTGGAGCGTATGGGACCGGGCCAGCAACCCCGACTCGCTGCAGGCGCTGGGGTCTGTTCAGCCGGGACATGACATCGACATCGAAGGCGCCGGCGACATCATGCGCGTAACGAGCCTGCCGCAGCCGGGCAAACGCAGCGTGACCGTGGACACCGATGAGGCAGACCCGCGGAAGAAGCTCATTATCGACGAGCAAATGGATGTTTATCCGCGCACCTACACGGTGGATTACTACGGCTACCATCCCAATGAAGTGGCGATCTCGTTCGACGACGGCCCGGACCCCAAGTGGACGCCGAAGATTCTCGACATCCTGAAAGAGAAGGACGTGAAAGGCACGTTCATGCTGATCGGCGCGGAGGCGGCGGAAAACATCGGCGTGATGCAGCGGCTGGCGCGGGAAGGCAACGAGATCGGGAACCACACCTGGACGCATCCGGACATCAGCGAAATATCGCCGCAGCAGCTCGATTTGCAGGTGAGGCTGACGCAGCGGTTGTTTGAGGCCAAGCTGGGCGTGGAGCCGCACTACTTCAGGCCACCTTACGATATTGACGAAGAGCCGGAGACGGACGACCAGGCAGCGCCGATTGTGCCTCTGCAGAACGAGGGCTACATCGTTATCGGGAGCAAGATCGACACGCACGACTGGGACGAGCATCCGCGCAAGACCACGGCGTCGATCGTGCAGTCGGTTCTGGACCAGTTGAAGACCATGCAGACCAAGCCGCAGTTTCGCGGCTCCATCATCCTGATGCATGACGGGGGCGGAGACCGCTCGGAGACGGTGGCGGCGCTGCCGGTGCTGATCGACACGCTGCGAGCGCACGGCTACACGATTGTGCCGGTCTCGGCGCTGATGGGGAAGACCACGGCGCAGGTGATGCCGCCACTGACGCTGTGGGAGCGGATGCGCGCGATTCCCGATTCGATTGCGTTTTCGGCGGTGGACATCATCGGCAATTTCATCGTGATGGTGTTCTTTGTCGGCGATGTTTTGATGAGCGCGCGGCTGATTATTGTGGGCTTTCTGGCGGTGATCGACCGGCTGCGGCGGCCGCACCGCGCGGCTTCTCCGAGCTACAATCCGCGGGCGGCGGTGCTGATTCCGGCATATAACGAAGAGACGGTAATCGTCCGCACCATTCGATCGGTACTCAACTCCGACTACAGGAACCTGCACATCATTGTGATCGACGATGGATCGACGGACCGGACCGCGGAGGTGGCGGCGGAGGCATACGCGCAGGAGATCGCAGCGGGGCGGGTGCAGGTGCTGACCAAGCGCAACGCAGGCAAGGCCGCCGCGCTGAACTATGCGCTGGAGCGCCTGAAGGAGGAGATCTACATCGGCATCGATGCGGACACGGTGATCGCCGCCGACGCAATCTCAAAACTGGTGCCGCACTTCGAAGACGCACGCATCGGCGCCATGGCCGGGAACGCGAAGGTGGGCAACCGCGTGAACCTGTGGACGCGCTGGCAGGCTCTCGAATACATCACCAGCCAGAACTTCGAGCGCCGGGCGCTGGACCTGATGCACGTGGTGACGGTGGTTCCGGGGGCGATTGGGGCGTGGCGCACGGCGCCGGTGAAGGCCGCGGGAGGCTATCCGCTGAATACCGTGGCGGAAGACGCCGACCTGACCATGAACCTTCTGGAGCAGGGGCTGAGAGTGGACTACGAGGACCGGGCGCTGGCCTTCACCGAAGCGCCGATCGACGCCAAGGGACTGATGCGGCAGCGCTTCCGCTGGTCATTTGGGACGTTGCAGGCGGTTTGGAAGCATCGCGCGGCTTTTGTGCGCAACAAGGCCATGGGGCTGTTCGCGCTGCCCAACATTCTTATCTTCCAGATGTTTCTGCCGCTGGTTTCGCCTTTTATCGACATGCTGTTTGTGTGGGGCACGGTCAACTATTTCGTCGATCGCCACTACCATCCCGAAGCCGCTTCAGCAGCGAGCTTTGAAAAGCTGGCGCTTTATTTCCTCGGCTTCCTGATTATCGACTTCATCACGTCCTCGGTGGCATTCAGCCTGGAACGAGGCCACCCGGCCAACAAGGGCGACGGCTGGCTGCTGTTTCATATCTGGCTGCAACGGTTCGCCTACCGGCAGGTGTTTTCGATTGTGCTGTTCAAGACGGTCAAGCGGGCAATCGACGGCAAGCCCTTCAACTGGGACAAGATCGAGCGCACCGCAAAGATGAGCAAGAGCACCGATGTGCTGACGGCAACACACCTGTAAGCCGGGGTGGGATGAAAGGCTCCAGGCGGGCAGAGCTGCGGGGACGCGTTTCGCGTGAATATTCAGAGTTCTGGATCAGGAGCTGGTTAGGGGCCCAGGTAGAGTTCCACGCCCGGCGGCGAGAAGGTCAGGGTGTGGGTTTTGGGTTCGTAGTCGAGGTCGAGCGCGTTGCTTTTGCGGCCGTTGATGAGGATGGCGACAAGGAGGACATTTCCATACATGCGCGCGGCGGCGATTTTGTGGCTTTGGATGGAGCCGTACTCGTTGTCCGGGCTGGTGGGGCTCCAGTCGCCGACAAAGCGGCTGTAAGGATAGACGCCATGCTGGGCGGGATGCTGCTGCCAGTCCGGGTCGTGGGTCCAGATTCCATAGGCCTTGGGAAGGTCGTTTTTTTCGACCGCGGTGAGGAACCGGTTGATGGTGGAGCGCCCGATCAAGTGGGCATTCCAGTTCCACGGCCAGTCTACCGGGCGGCCGGCGACCAGCCACCAGACCACAAAAAGCACCAGCAAGGCTCCGGCGGAAATGGAAAGGTTGAGGCGATTGCGGCGTTCGCGGGCTTCGTCAAATTGGGGAGCATCGAGCAAGGTCATGGGTTGGCTTCCTCGGGACTAGGGACTAGGGACTAAGGGACTGAGAAACTGAGGGACTGAGGGAATGGGGCCGGGAGCGGTGGGGAATCCGGGTTTTTCTGTGTTTTATGCATCTGCTATCCCCTGTTTTATTAGACACCGTCCGTCAGCCTGCGGTTCCCTGCCCCTGGTTCCTTCGTAGCTGGTCACTCTTCATCGCGGGTGTAGGACGTGCGGCTCTTTTCCGCGTGGCGTTCGAGGGCCAGTTCGATCAGCCGGGTAATGAGGTTCTTGTAGCTGAGGCCGGTGGCTTCCCAGAGCTTGGGGTACATGCTGATCCGGGTAAAGCCGGGCATCGTGTTTACTTCATTGAGGAAGAGGCGGCGCTTGCCGTCCGGCTCCATGAGGAAGTCGACGCGGGCCAGGCCGGAGAGGTCGCAGGCGCGGAAGGCGTCGACGGCCATGGCGCGTATTTCCCTGGTCTCTGTGGGGGTTAACCTGGCGGGGATCACAGGCACCGAACCTTCGGAGAGGTATTTGGCCTCGTAGTCGTAAAACTCCTTGCCGGGAATGATTTCGCCGACGACGCTGGCCTGGGGCGCGTCATTTCCGAGGACTGCGACTTCAAACTCGCGGGCGCGGGATTTTTTGCCGCCTACGCCCTGCTCGACGACGAGCTTGCGGTCGAATCGCGCGGCCAGAGTCATGGCCGGCCCGAGTTCCCTGCGATCATGGGCTTTGGAGATGCCGACCGAGGAGCCGAGGTTGGCGGGCTTCACGAAGACCGGGTACTTGAGCGCGGCCTCAATTTGCGCGACGGCTTTGCGGGGGGATTTTTCCCAGTCGGCGCGGAGCACTGTGACGTGTTTGACGATGGGCAAACGCGCCTGGGCAAAGAGGCGCTTCATCACGTCCTTGTCCATGCCGGCCGAGGAGCCGAGGACGCCGGAACCGACGTAGGCGATGCCGGCGAGTTCAAAGAGACCCTGGATGGTGCCGTCCTCGCCGAAGGTGCCGTGAAGGACGGGAAATACGACGTCGAGGGGCTTGCCGCCCAGGCGTTTCTTTTGGATGAGAGAGGTGGGAGAGCCAGGCTCGGGGGCCAGCAGCGTGGGAATGCCTTCGTGAAGGAGTTTGGCGCCGGGGGTGGTTTCGGGGTCTCCCGCGCGCAGACGCCGCGCGGCGGCGGGGTTGTCGCCATCGAGCAAGCCGCGGGCGTCGGCGGCGGCCAGCCAGCGGCCCTGTTTGGTGATGCCGATGGGGGTCACATCGAACTTTTTGCGATCGATTGCGTTGAGGATGGAGGCGGCGGAGAGAAGCGAGACTTCATGCTCGCCGCTGCGACCGCCGAAGAGAATGCCTACGCGTAGTTTTTTTGCCATTTCGTACTCTATTGTCGCTCAAAGGGGTGGGGGGGAGACCGGAGCAGGTGTATTCCCATGTCCCAAAAGCGGGACATGGGGCACCCATCTTCTCAACTCCTTATTAGAACCGGCGTTCACAGGATCTTCTTTCCGAATGCGGAGCAGGCTAGTTCCACGGCGAGGTCGGCGGTGCGGTTGTGCTCGTCGATGACGGGGTTGACTTCGACGATTTCGAAGCTGAGGAGGCGGCCGTGGTCGGCGAGAATCTCCATGGCGAGGTGGGCTTCGCGGTAGGTTGCGCCGCCGCGGACGGGAGTGCCGACGCCGGGAGCGTCTTCGGGATCGATGAAGTCGAGGTCGAGCGAAACATGGTAGCCGGCGGTGCCGCGGCCAGCGGCGCGGAGGGCCTCTTCCATGACCGCTCTCATGCCGCGCTCGTCGATATCGCGCATGGTGTAGACCTCAGAGACGCCGGCGCGGCGGATGTTTTCGCGCTCGGCGGCATCGATGTCGCGGACGCCGATGAGGACGGTGTTTTCAGGGGCCATTTTGGGAGAGTAGCCGAAGAGATTGCCGAGCGGCTCGGGGCCGAGTCCGAGCAGAGCAGCGAGCGGCATGCCATGGACGTTGCCGGAGGGCGAGGATTCAGGGGTGTTGATGTCAGAGTGGGCGTCGATCCAGATGACGCCGATTTTCTGGCCGCGGCGGCGGTAGAACTCGGAGACGCCGGAGATGGAGCCGGCGGCGAGGGAGTGGTCGCCTCCCAGCACCAGCGGGATGCCGCCCTCTTCGAGGGTGGCGATGACGGCCTCGGCGGTGCGCGCGCAGGTTTCGGCTATTTCGGTTATGTAATGCGCATTCTTGTTGCCGGAAGCGCGGGTTTCGGCTACTTCGACGCGGATGTTGCCGCCGTCGGTGACGCTGTGGCCGAGCGCCTCGAGCCGGGCTTCCAATCCTGCCACGCGCATGGCCGATGGTCCCATATCGACGCCGCGGCGGCTGGCGCCCATGTCAAGGGGCACGCCGATGATGCGAATGCTTCGGGCGGGCAGGGCCTGGGCGCCGCCCAAGGAAAACTGTCGGGAAAGGGTGGAGGGATCGATGCTGTCGGTCATGGAAAGAGCTCCTCGCGGCCGGAGTACGCCGGCCTCATTTTGTGCAGGCATCCGGGGGTGAGCAAAATGAGATGGCCGCGGCGTTTGGGGATGGTATATGCATGAAAACATACCCCAAAAGGGCTATTAAAGCAGATTCCGGCGAGAGTACGATGTTAAACAGAGATTCGATGGGAGTTACGGTTGCATTGCCCGAGGGGATTTGAGCGACCTGCGGCCCTGGGAAGAGTGGTTTGGAGCGGATTTGATGGAGGATGTTTCCGGCCTGTTCCAATGCCGAAATCTGAGGGGCCCGATTGATGCGGCGCGGGGCGGGATGAGCAACAAGAAACCGAAAGGGGACGAACTGGCTAGCAAGAGTGACTGCATGGTTTTTCCGATAAAGAAATTGCTGCTGGTGGCCGCACTCGCCGCCGGATGGGTCTACGCAGCCCACGCCGCAGTTCCGACGCCGCTGACGACAGTGCGTGCGGTTGGCGACCTGACCAACGAGGAAGCACGGCACGGCCTTCCGGCAACGGTAGAGGCGACCGTATCCTACTTTCGCGCCTATGAACGGACGCTATTTGTGGAGGACGGCGGCGCGGCGATTTATGTCAAAGCGACGACCGATCTGCCCCTGGCGCCCGGCGACCGCGTGCAGATACGGGGAACGACGAGCGCCGGGTTTCGGCCATCGCTGTCGAGCTCCGACATTGTGTTGCTGGGGCATGGGCCGGCGCCGAGAGCGGTGGCGTCGACATTCGATGAGATGATCGCGGGAAAGCGCGACTGCATGATGGTGAGCGTTCGCGGCGTGGCTCGCACGGCCGACCTGGTGTCGAGAACGGATGTGCGCGGAGGGAGCCGCCCGAACCAGTTGAGCGCGCGGGTGCAGATACTGATTGATGGCGGATATGTAGAGGCGATGATCGACACCAGCGACGAGCGGGCGATGAACGCGCTGCTGGACGCGGAGGTCGAGGTCACGGGGGTTGCGGCGGGAAGTTTTGACGGCAAATACCACCAGATGGGGATTCAGATTTACGTCTCGTCGCTGGGCAACGTAAAAGTGCTTCGGCGGGCTGCCACCAGCCCGTGGTCGATTCCCGCAATACCCATGGGGGGGATCATCAGCACGCTGCATGAGAGCGATTTGAGCGGGAGGGTGCGGGTTCACGGAACGATTACCTACTATCAGTACGGCTCGGCGGCTGTGCTTGAGGACGGATCGGAAAGCCTGTGGATCGACACGCAGACGCGGAACAATCTGCGGGTTGGCGATGTCGCCGACGCTATCGGATTTCCCGATCCGAGCACCGGCCAGTTGTCTCTCAACCACGCGGAGATACGGGATCGCAATGTGCAGGCGCCGATTGAGCCGCGACCGGTGGACTGGGCGGAACTGGCGTCGAGCCGCAGGGTCTTCGACCTGGTCTCGATTGAAGGGGAGGTAGTGACAACGGTCCAGGAGGCTGCGCAGGACGAGTACGTTCTGAGGTCGGACGGTCATCTTTTCTCCGCCATTATCCGGCGCGGGCCTGAAATGAACCAGGTACAGGCGCGGGTTCAGCCGTTGAAAGATATGGAGGCCGGAACGATAATCCGCGTGACAGGCATCTGCATTTCGGAGGACTCCAATCCGTTCAGCACCAATGTGCCATTTAATATCCTCATGCGCTCCGCGGACGACATCGTGGTGGTTGCCAAGCCCGGGTGGCTGAGTGTGCGCCATCTGACCGAGCTGGTGGTGGTGCTGCTGTTCGTGGTGCTGGTGGTGGTTATAAGGGTCTGGCTGGTGGAGCTGAGAGTTCGCCGCCAAGTGGGAGCACTGGCGTATATGGAGCGCAGGCGCGGCAAGATTCTGGAGGACATCAACAACTCCAGACCGCTTGCCGAGATCCTGGAGAGCATCACGGAACTGGTATCGGCGGGGCTGAACGGGACGTTGTGCTGGTGCCAGATTGTGAATGGAGCAAAGTTGGGGAACTACCCGCCTGAATCCACGGGATCGGCGATGCGCATTGTGGAGCAACCGATTGCAGGCCGGTCAGGACCGGCGCTGGGCTCGATTTTCGCGGCCCTCGATGCGCACACCAAGCCACGCGCCATGGAGACGGAGGCGCTGACGATGGCGGCTGGGCTGGCCACCCTGGCGATCGAGACTTCGCGTCTCTACTCCGACCTTGTGCATCGCTCGGAGTACGACCTGCTGACCGACATTCAGAACCGGTTCTCGATAGAGAAGCAACTGGATGCGGCGATTAAAGCGGCCCGCCTGTCGGCCGGCGTTTTCGGGCTGCTGTATATCGACCTGAACGATTTCAAACAGGTAAACGATGGATTTGGGCATCGCGTAGGAGATTTGTACCTTCAGGAAGTGGCGACGCGCATGAAGAAGCAGTTGCGTCCGGGCGACATGCTGGCGAGACTTGGAGGAGATGAGTTTGCCGCGCTGGTACCGAACGTGCACAGCCGCGCCGCCGTGGAAGAGATCGCGCTGCGGCTGGAAATCTCATTTGAACTGCCTTTCTCGGGTGACGGTTATGAGGTGCATGGTTCGGCGAGTATCGGCCTGGCGCTGTATCCGGAGGACGGCATTACCAAGGACAGCCTGCTGAGCGCGGCGGATGGGGCGATGTACGTAGCCAAACAAACCAGGCACAGAAGGAGCGAGACACCAGCCGGCACCGGGGGCCGCGAACTGATGCCTAAAGACCGCAAATCATGAGATCGGTAGGAACAGAATTTAGATAGAGAATTCTTATAAACCCAGGCGCATCTCTGACTCCCGGTTAATCTTTGCCCTCAACCTGCCGATAGACATTCAAGGCTGGATGCGAAGGCATCGGTCCGAATGGATTCATGCGCATGAAAAGGCTTATCGCCATACTCGCAATGGCCGCGGGACTTCAGACGGCCGCATGGGCAGCGATGCCCGCCCCGCTGACCACGGTGCGCGCAATTACTTCGTTGAGCAAGGCGGATGCCGGCCAGGGGCTGCCGGTGTGGTTTGAAGCGACGGTCACATACATCAGGGATTATGAGCCAACGCTTTTTGTGCAGGACGACGGCAATGCTATGTACATACACAGTGCCGCGGGCCTCAAGCTTTTACCGGGCGACCGAATCCAGGTGCGGGGCACGACCTCGGTAGATTTTCTTCCGTACGTGGAAAGCAGCGCCATCACGGTGCTTCACCACGGCACGCTCCCCAAGCCGGTTCCGGCAACGTTTGAAGAAATGATCCAGGCCAGGTTGGATTGCGTTTACGTGGTGGTGCGCGGAGTGATACGTTCGGCGGACGTTCAATTGAGCTCCGGACGTCATGTGACTCAACTGGAACTGTTGATGAACGGCGGATACGTCGGGGTCACCATGGACAACGGTGATCCGGCGCGGCTGAATGGCTGGCTGGATTCCGAGGCAGAGATCACTGGCGTGGCCGCGGGACGGTTTGACGGGAAGATGCAGCAGGCGGGCATCCTGATTCATGCCAGTTCGTTCAGGGACGTGAAAATCCTGCGCCGAGCAATGGAGGATCCGTGGTCAATTCCTGTGACGCCGATGGATAAGGTGCTGACCACTTTCAACGTGGATGAACATACGGGCCGGGTGCGAGTTGAGGGCACCATCACGTACTACCACCAGACGCAGATGGCGGTATTGCAGGACGGCCTGAGGAGCATTCGAGTACTGACGCCGGAGATCGACCCGCTGCAGGTGGGCGACCGGGCGGAGGCGATCGGCATTCCCTTTGTGGATAACGGATTTCTGACGATCAAGATGGGAGCGATTCGCAGCACCGGCGTTGCGGCGCCGGTTGTGCCGGTGGTAGTGAACTGGGAGGAACTGGCCTCAAGCAAACACGCGTTCGACCTGATTTCAATTGAGGGAAAAATGGTAACCCAGGTACGCGAGCAGGCGCAGGACGTGTACATCATCTCCTCTCAGGGTCACCTGTTTTCAGCGACGGTACGGCATCCCTTTGTGTATGAATGGGGGGTGGTGAAACCGCCTCCGCCGATGCCCAGGATCGCACCGGACAGCAAAGTGCGGGTGACAGGGGTGGCCATTCTGGACGACGGGAATCCTTTCAACGGGGCCATGGCCTTCGGCATACTGTTGCGGAGCGCGGACGACGTGGCAGTGATTTCGAACCCCTCGTGGCTGAACGTACAAACTCTCACGAGCATTGTGATCGTGTTGCTGGTGGTGGTGATCGCGGTGGGCGCCTGGGGCTGGATGCTGAGGGGCAAGGTGCACCGGCAGACGGCGGCGCTGGCTACTCGCATTGAAGCCGAAGCGGAAGTGGAACGCCGGCGCAGCCGGATTCTGGAAGACATCAACGGCGGTCAGCCGCTGGTTGCGATTCTGGAGCAGATCGCGAACCTGGTTTCATTCAGCCTGGGCGCGGTCCACTGTTGCTGCCAGGTAACGGGTGACGGGGGCGTGGGAGACTGCCCGCCTGAGACGGAGGACCTGAGAGTCATTCGACACGAGATTCCGGCTCGGGTGGGTCCGTCGCACGGGATGATCCATGTGTCGCTCGATCCCCGGGCGCGATCGTTCGCCGATGCATCCGATGTGCTCTCTTTGGCGTCGGGGCTGGCGACACTGGCCATCGAGACCTCACAGCTTTACTCCGACCTTGTACACCGCTCGGAGTTCGACATGCTGACCGACATACAGAACCGGTTCTCACTGGAGCGAAGCCTGGACGCGATGATTCCGTCAGCGCGCCAGGCGGTGGCCGTATTTGGATTGATCTATCTCGATCTCAACGACTTCAAGAAGGTGAACGATCAATACGGGCACCAGGCCGGGGACATCTATCTGCAGCAAGTGGCGGATCGGATGAAGCGGCAACTGCGGCCGGTGGACACACTGGCGCGGCTGGGCGGGGATGAGTTTGGCGTGCTGGTACCGAAGGTGCGCAATCGCGCCGCAGTAGAGGACATCGCACTTCGGCTGGAGTGTTGCTTCGACGCGCCGTTTGAGTTGGAGGGGTATGTGATCCATGGAACGGCGGCCATCGGGATTGCGCTTTATCCCGCGGACGCCACGTCCAGGGACGGCCTGCTGAGCGCCGCCGATGCTGCCATGTATGCGGCGAAACACACGCGGAAACGATTGGGGCAGATGCTGGCCGACGAGTCGCGGCTCCAAGCGGAGCACAAAACAGGGAAATGAAAAACAAGGAAATGAAAAAGAGGCCCGGCTTGCGCCGGGCCTCTTTTGATTGGTTCGTTGATTGAACCGCCCAAGAACGTTGCCTGGACGGCCAGTCCTATTCGGCGGCCATTTCTTCGGCTTCGCCTTCCTGGCGCATGAGTTCGAGTTCGCGCTCGGCGGCCTCGATCTCGGCTGAAACCTCCTGCTGGACGCGAGCTGCCGCTTCTTCCAGTTCCGGTGAGAGCTGGACGTTGCGGTAGTACTCGAGGCCGGTGCCGGCGGGAATGAGACGTCCGACGATCACGTTCTCCTTCAAGCCGCGCAGGTTGTCGATGGCGCCGTTGATGCTGGCTTCGGTAAGCACGCGGGTGGTCTCCTGGAAGCTGGCAGCGGAGATGAAGCTGTCAGTGGAGAGGGACGCCTTGGTGATGCCGAGCAGCAGGGGACGCCCGATGGCGGGACGGCCTCCGTTGGCCAGCACCTTCTCGTTTTCCTCGCGGAAGCGGAAGCGGTCGACCTGCTGCTCCATGAGGAAGCTGGTGTCGCCCACTTCGTCGATGCGCACCCAGCGCAGCATCTGGCGCACGATCACCTCGATGTGCTTGTCGGAGATGGCCACGCCCTGCAGGCGGTAGACTTCCTGGATTTCGTTGACCAGGTAAGCCTGCAGTTCCTTTTCGCCCAGCACGGCGAGAATGTCGTGCGGGTTCAAAGGGCCGTCCATGAGCGGATCACCGGCGCGCAGGCGTTCGCCTTCCTGCACGTTGACGTGAATGCCGCGCGGCACCGAGTATTCCTTCTCGTCGCCGTTGTCGGCGGTGACGTAGATCTTGCGCTGGCCTTTGGAGACCTCGCCGAATCGAACCACGCCATCGATTTCGCTGATGATGGCAGTTTCGCGCGGCTTGCGGGCTTCAAAGAGCTCGACAACGCGAGGCAGACCGCCGGTGATGTCCTTGGTGCGGGTGCTCTCCTTGGGAATCTTGGCGAGCACGTCGCCGGGGCCGACTTCGTCGCCGTCCTGGATCATGAGGTGAGCGCCGCGGGGCAGGAGATAACGTTTGTGGGCCTTGGCGTTCTTGACAATGAAAGCCGGCTGGCGTTTCTCATCAGGCGAGTCGGCCACCACCCACCGGGAGAGGCCGGTGACTTCGTCCACTTCTTCGTTGAGGGTGATGCCTTCCTGCAGGTCCTTGAACTGCACCGTGCCGCCGATTTCAGTGAGGATGGCATAGGTGTAGGGATCCCACTCGGCGAGCAGTTCGCCCAGTTTTACCTGGGCGCCGTCCTTGACGCGCAGGCGCGCTCCATAGACCACCTGGTAGCGCTCCTTTTCACGGCTGCGCTCGTCGACGATGGCCAGAGAACCGGAGCGGTTCATGGCGACCAGCGCGCCGTCTTTGCTTTCGACGGTGTTGAGGTTGATGAAGCGCACGAAGCCGCCGTTCTTGGCGTCGAGGCGCGACTTGTCCTGAACGCGGCTGGCCGTTCCGCCGACGTGGAAGGTGCGCATGGTAAGCTGCGTGCCCGGTTCGCCGATGGACTGGGCGGCGATGACGCCGCAGGTTTCGCCGAGTTCGACCATGCGGCCGGAGCCGAGGTTGCGGCCGTAGCAGAGCGCGCAGACGCCGCGGCGGGATTCGCAGGTGAGCACGGAGCGGATCTTGACCTTTTCAACGCCCGCGCCCTGAATTGCGGAGGCGATGTCCTCGTCGATGGCCTGATTGACTTCAACCACGACGTTGCCGTCGTAGTCCTTGATGCGCTCGAGCGAGACGCGGCCGATGATGCGGTCGCGCAACGGCTCGATGATCTCACCGGATTCGACGATGGAACCGACGTAGATGCCCTCGACGGTTCCGCAGTCGTACTCGGTAACGATGACATCCTGGGCCACGTCGACGAGGCGGCGGGTGAGGTAGCCGGAGTCGGCGGTTTTGAGCGCCGTATCGGCCAGGCCCTTGCGCGCGCCGTGCGTGGAGATGAAGTATTCGAGCACGGTGAGGCCTTCACGGAAGTTGGCCGTGATGGGTGTCTCGATGACTTCGCCGGAGGGCTTGGCCATCAAACCACGCATACCGGAGAGCTGGCGAATCTGCTGCTTCGAACCGCGGGCGCCGGAGTCAGCCATGATGTAGATGGGGTTGAAGGCGCCTTCGTCGTCCGCGCGCTTCATGTTCCCGAACATCTCGTCGGCCACCTTGTCAGTGACCGCGGACCACATCTGGATGACCTTGTTGGAGCGCTCGCCGTTGGTAATTGCGCCGTCCATGTACTGCTTCTGGACTTCGATGACCTTCTTGTCGGCTTCGTCGACGGTGGTGTACTTGCTGGCCGGAATGACCATGTCATCGAGGCCGACGGAAAGGCCGGATTTCGTCGCGTAATTGAAGCCGAGGGACTTGATGCGGTCGAGCATGCCGACGGTAACTTCGAGGCCGAGGTTCTGGTTGCAGTAGTTGACCAACTGGCCGATGCCCTTTTTCTTGAGCAGGCCATTGACGAAGGGCATTCCAGCGGGAAGGGCGTCGTTCAGAATGACGCGGCCGACGGTGGTGTTGATGTACTCCTTGTCGAAGTCCACCGGATCGGTGTGGGTGAGATCCTGGTCGTCATAGGCGGTGGTCATGTCGAGGACCTTGCCGGTGTAGCGCAGGCGGATGGGCGACAGGGTCTCGACCTCGCGGGCTTCGAGCGCCATGAGGATCTCTTCAGTGTTGGCGAAGACGCGGCCTTCACCCTTGCCGCCTTTTTTGGCCTTGGTGAGGTAATAGAGGCCGAGCACCATGTCCTGCGTGGGCACGGTGATGGGGTGACCGGAGGCCGGCGACAGAATGTTGTGCGAGGCGAGCATGAGCACGCTGGCTTCAATCTGCGCTTCGGGCGACAGGGGAATGTGGACGGCCATCTGGTCGCCATCGAAATCGGCGTTGAAGGCGGTACAGACCAACGGGTGAATCTTGATGGCCTTGCCCTCGACGAGCACCGGCTCGAAGGCCTGGATGCCCAGGCGGTGCAGGGTTGGGGCGCGGTTAAGCAGCACGGGGTGATCCTTAATGACTTCTTCAAGGATGTCCCACACCACCGGCTCCTGCATTTCGACCATTTCCTTGGCCTGCTTGATGGTGGTGCACTGGCCGGTCTGCTCGAGGCGGTGATAGATGAAGGGCTTGAAGAGCTCGAGGGCCATTTTCTTGGGCAGGCCGCATTGGTGCAGCTTGAGCTCGGGTCCGACGACGATGACGGAACGGCCGGAGTAGTCAACGCGCTTGCCGAGCAGGTTCTGGCGGAAGCGGCCCTGCTTGCCCTTGAGGGTGTCAGAGAGCGACTTGAGGGGGCGATTGTTGGCGCCGCGCAGGACGCGGCCGCGGCGGCCGTTGTCGAACAGGGCGTCGACGGCTTCCTGCAACATGCGCTTCTCATTGCGCACGATGACTTCCGGCGCGTGCAGGTCCATAAGCTTCTTCAACCGGTTATTGCGGTTGATGACGCGGCGGTAGAGATCGTTGAGATCGGAGGTGGCGAAGCGGCCGCCATCCAGCGGCACGAGGGGGCGCAACTCTGGAGGAATGACCGGCAGCACATCGAGAATCATCCACTGCGGCTTGTTGGAGCTCTTGCGGAAGGCCTCGACGACCTTGAGGCGCTTGGCGTACTTGAGCTTTTTTTGCGCGGAGGTCTCGGTCTTCATGCGCTCGCGGAGCTCGATGCCCAGTTCGTCGATCTGCACGCGCTTGAGCAGTTCCTTGATGGCTTCAGCGCCCATCATGGCCTTGAAGCCGGAGGGGCGGAACTGCTGGTCGAGCTCGCGGAACTTGGTTTCGTCCTTGATGATCTCGCGCTCGCGGACCGGCGCGTCGCCGGGGTCGACGACGACATAGGACTCGAAGTAGAGAATGCTTTCAAGATCGCGCAGCGAAATGTCGAGCAGGTGGCCGATGCGCGAGGGAAGGCCCTTGAAGAACCAGACGTGGGAGCAGGGCGAAGCCAGCTCGATGTGGCCCATGCGCTCGCGGCGCACTTTGCTCACGGTGACTTCAACGCCGCACTTGTCGCAGATGACGCCGCGGTGCTTCATGCGCTTGTATTTGCCGCAGAGGCACTCCCAATCGGTTACGGGTCCGAAGATGCGCGCGCAGAACAGGCCGTCGCGCTCGGGCTTGAAGGTGCGGTAGTTGATGGTCTCCGGCTTGGTGACCTCGCCATGCGACCAACTGCGGATTTTCTCCGGCGAGGCGAGCATGATGCGAATGGCGTCGAAGTCGGTGATGGGGCTGGTAAGCTCAAACGGGTTCGAACGGAACAAGGCGACCCTCCCTGGCAGGCCTCGTTGGCGCCTGCCGCGGTATCCCGGGACTGTTGAAGGATCCTTCCTTCCCGGGAAGCGGTGTTTGCCGCTTCAAAGAAGGACCCGTAGAAACCAGTGGTCAGCGATCAGCGGTCAGTTTTCAGTTCCGGTGCCTGCGTTGCTTCTTTCCACGGAACGGTGAAAACTGACTCCTGACAACTGTTAATCGGCGACCGCGGCCACTTCGGGCGCGGGCAACTTCTTGATGAGATCCGCGCGCTTGATCAACTCGACGTCAAGGCAGAGCGACTGCAGCTCGCGGATGAGCACGTTGAACGATTCGGGCACGCCCGGCTCGATGGCTGCCTCGCCCTTGACGATGGCCTCGTAGATCTTGGTGCGGCCGTAGACGTCGTCGGACTTGGCGGTCAAAAGCTCTTGCAGGATGTAGGCCGCGCCATAGGCTTCCAGGGCCCACACTTCCATCTCGCCGAAACGCTGACCGCCGAACTGCGCCTTGCCGCCCAGCGGCTGCTGGGTGATAAGCGAGTACGGCCCGATGGAGCGAGCGTGAATCTTGTCGTCCACCAGGTGGGAGAGCTTGAGCATGTAGATGTAGCCGACTGTAACCGGCTGCTCGAACTGCTCGCCGGTCATGCCGTCGAAGAGAGCCGTCTTGCCCGAAGAGGGCAAACCGGCAGAGGCCAGCAGCGCCTTGATTTCGCTTTCCTTCGCGCCGTCAAAGACCGCGGTGCCGAACCAGATGCCGCGCTCCATGCCTGCAGCGACGCGCAGCAGCATCTCGTCGTCGAGCTCGAGCAACTGGCGGAGGGTGGCGGTTCCGGCGAACTCTTCCTTCATGAGTTCGCGGACAGCGTTAGCGTGGCCGCCGTGTTCTAGAGCGCGCAACACCATTTGCTCTTCCGACTTAAGCACGCCAGCAATCTTTAGTCCCAGCGCGTGCGCGGCCCAGCCCAGGTGGGTCTCGAGAATCTGGCCCACGTTCATGCGCGAAGGGACGCCGAGCGGGTTGAGCACGATCTCCACAGGAGTGCCGTCGGGCATATACGGCATGTCTTCCTCGGGAAGAATGCGCGCGATGACGCCCTTGTTGCCGTGGCGGCCGGCCATCTTGTCGCCCACCGAGAGCTTACGCTTCATTGCGACGTAGACCTTGACCAGCTTGATGACGCCGGGAGGCAGTTCGTCGCCCTTCTGCAGCTTGGCCACCTTTTCATTGGTGATCTTGCGCAGCACTTCGATCTGGCGAGAGGTCATCTCCTCGATCTCGTCGATCTGCTCGTTGACGCGGGGGTCCTTGTCGGTGTAGCGGATGCGCTTGAGGTTCTTGGTGGAGATGCGTTCAATGGTGTCGCGATCGAGGATTGCGCCCTTGACGAGCAGGCGCTTGTTGGTGCGCTCGTCGTGCAGGTCGGCCAGCACTTCCTTGGCGCCCAGGATTCCCTCGAGGCGCTTCAGGCGCTCATCGGTGAGAATGCGGATTTCGTCGCCCAGGTTCTTTTCGAGCTTGGCCACGTACTCGGCCTCGATCAGCTTGGCGCGTTCATCCTTTTCCTGGCCTTTGCGGCTGAAGATGCGGACATCGACGACCGTGCCCTCGATTCCGGGAGGACAGGTGAGCGAAGCGTCGCGCACATCGCCGGCTTTTTCGCCGAAGATGGCGCGCAGCAGCTTTTCTTCCGGCGTGAGCTGGGTTTCGCCCTTGGGCGTGACCTTGCCTACCAGAATGTCGCCGTGACCGATCTGAGCGCCGATGCGAATGACGCCGCTCTCGTCGAGATCGCGCAGCGCGTGCTCCGAGACGTTGGGAATGTCGCGGGTGATTTCCTCGGGACCGAGCTTGGTGTCGCGGGACTCAATCTCGAACTCTTCGATGTGCACCGAGGTGTAGTAATCCTCGCGCACCAGCTTTTCGCTGATGAGGATGGCGTCTTCGAAGTTGTAGCCGCGCCAGGGCATGAAGGCCACCAGCACGTTGCGGCCGAGCGCGAGCTCGCCCTGCTCGGTGCAAGGGCCGTCGGCGATGACCTGACCCTTGACGACGCGGTCGCCCTCGCGGACCACCGGCTTCTGATTGATGCAGGTGTTCTGGTTGGAGCGCTTGAACTTGATGAGCTGATAGATGTCGGAGCCCACTTCGCGGGAGAGCTGGGTGGGGTGATGTTCGCCTTCGACGCGGACGATGATGCGCTCGGAATCGACCGAATCGACGATGCCGTTGCGCTTGGCGAGGATGACGGCGCCGGAGTCGCGCGCGGTGACTCCTTCCATGCCGGTGCCGACGAGCGGCGCCTCGGCGACCAGCAGCGGCACCGACTGGCGCTGCATGTTGGCGCCCATCAGCGCGCGGTTGGCGTCGTCGTGCTCGAGGAACGGCACCAGCGAAGCAGCGACCGAGACGAGCTGCTTGGGGCTGACGTCGATGTAGTCGACATCGCCGCGGTTGACCAGCACGAAGTTCCCCTGACGGCGGGCGTTGACCAGATCCTCGGTGATTTCGCCTTGATCGTTGAACTCGATGTTGGCCTGGGCGATGGTGTGCTTGTCCTCTTCCCACGCCGAGAGGTAGAAGCTGTAGGGAATGTGGTCGATGCTGCGCTTGCCGGCTTTTTTGAGGCTGGCGTTGAGGCGCGCCGCCTCTTCCTTCTCGATATGATCGCCGACGCGCAGGCCGCTTTCGCCGGCGTTGACGATCTCGATGAAGTCGAGGATGCGGGAGTCCTTCACCTTGCGGTAAGGCGACTCGATGAACCCGTACTCATTAATGCGCGCAAAGCAGCTGAGCGAGCTGATGAGGCCGATGTTGGGGCCTTCCGGAGTCTCGATGGGGCAGATGCGGCCGTAGTGAGTGGGGTGCACGTCGCGGACTTCGAATCCGGCGCGCTCGCGTGACAGGCCGCCCGGTCCCAGTGCGGACAAACGCCGCTTGTGGGTGATTTCGGAGAGCGGATTGGTTTGATCCATGAACTGCGAGAGCTGCGAGGAACCGAAGAATTCGCGGATGGCCGCCATGACCGGCTTGGCGTTGATCAGGTCGTGCGGCATGGCCGTGGAGAGCTCCTGATAGACGCTCATTTTCTCCTTGATGGCGCGCTCCATGCGGACCAGGCCGATGCGGAACTGGTTTTCCATCAGTTCGCCGACGGCGCGCACGCGGCGGTTGCCGAGGTGATCGATGTCGTCGACCATGCCGACGTTTTTGCGCAGCTTGAGCAGGTAGCGGATGGTGGCGTAGAAATCCTCAGGGGTCAGGGTGCGGTGATCGAGCGACGTGGCATCCTGGTTCTCGTAGAGCTTGATGTTGAATTTGAGGCGTCCGACGCGCGAGAAGTCGTATTTGCGGGCATCGAAGAACATGCCCTCAAAGAGCGCGGTGGCGGTATCGAGCGTAGGCGGATCGCCGGGGCGCAGCTTGCGGTAGATTTCGATGAGCGCCTCTTCCGGCTTGTGCACCGAATCGCGCTTCAGGGTATTGGTGATGATGTTGCCCACGTCGTCGCGATCGGGGAAGAAGACTTCAAAGCCGGTGGCGCCGCTGGACAGCACCTTGTGCATGCGGTCAGCGGTGAGCTCGACGTTGGCTTCGACGACCACTTCGCCGGTGGAGGTATCGACCACATCGGAGGCGGTCAGCGCGCCATCGAGCTCGGCTGCCTCGACTTCGATCTTGTCGATGGCCGCGGCACGAATGGCCTTGAGCGAGTTAGGCGTAATCTTGCGTCCGGAGTGGGCGATCTCCTCGCCTTTGGCGAGCACGGCATGGGCCGGCTTGGCTCCCACGAGGTGGGTGGCAGTGTGGGTGCCCTGGGGCACGGTCCAGAACAGCTTGCCATCCGCGATCTGCAGCCGGTCGACGGTGTAGAAGGTCTTGAGGATTTCCTCGTCGGAGCGCAGGCCGAGCGCGCGGAGGAAGATGGTGCCGAGAAACTTGCGCTTGCGATCGATGCGCACGTAGAGCGTGTTCTTCTGGTCGTATTCGAACTCCACCCAGGAGCCGCGGTAGGGAATGATCTTGCCCAGGAAGTAGGTGCGGTTGTTGGCGGTCTCGAAGAAGACACCCGGGGAGCGGTGCAACTGCGAAACGATCACGCGCTCAGTGCCGTTGACGATGAAGGTGCCGTTGGGCGTCATGAGCGGAATATCGCCGAAGAAGACTTCCTGCTCTTTAATGTCGCGAATGGTTTTGTTGCCGGTCTCCGGGTCCTTGTCGTAGATCGTGAGGCGGACAGTGACCTTGAGAGGCGCGGAGAAGGTCATGCCGCGCTCTTCGCATTCCTGCTGGTCGTATTTCAATTGCAAGCTGACGGGGTCGCCGCACTTGTTGCAGAAGTCGGGCATGTTGCGGTTATAGGTACCGCATTTTTGGCAGAGCACGTCGCCGGGCAGGAAAGGATCGGTAATGACCATGGCGCCGCAATGGACGCAGGCGGTGCGGAGGTGGTGGAGACCTTTGAGGTGTCCGCACTTGCACTCCCAGTTGCCGATGGAGAAGTCGACGAAGTCGAGCTGCGAGATGCCGCGGAAGTCGGTAATGGGAAACACAGAGACAAAAACGGATTGCAAGCCCGAGTCGTCGCGCTCATTGGGCAACTTGTCCATTTGCAGGAAGCGCTCATAGGAGCGGCGCTGCACTTCAATCAGGTTAGGAATCTGAGTTGCGGTGGGAATCTTCGAAAAATCGAGCCGGGTACGAATCGCGCGCTTCTCGTTGGGCATGATCACTCCTGAGGCTCGTCGTTCCGGCGCGTTGACCGCATATCAGGCCTGCACCGGGCCGGCGCCTGAGTCTCTCGGGGCGCCAGCGGAATACGGTAATCAATCGAAAAACCAGACTGGCGGACCCTGAAGAGCGAGTCCCCGTCCATGGAATCCGGCAGAAATGGGGCTGGCCCCAAAACAAGCCGGAGTTAACCCAGGTCAGGTGGGTTCCTCAAGAGCCGCATCGAAAAAAACATGGCGGGCATTGCAACGCAACCGGCCAATAGGCTAGACTGCGCACAATTGGAGGAAGCAAAGGGGCGGTTGAACCCGAAACCGAGGGAAAACCGCCGGGGATAGTTATGCGCACAGGGCAGATGGGAGCAAAATAAATTTTGTTATCTGCCGCAGCCGGGAGACACAAATAGCCCGCAAGGACGCAATGCCTCACGAGCGCGGCCTATCGCCTGTGCTCCCGTCCGAATTCTCTTGCGCTGATCTCGCCGATCCCAATACTCGCTTCTACCGCGAACCGCCAGCCACTCCACACTCATCAATGCAAGCCTGACTGACCATCAAGCAAATCATTGACACTAAGGCACTTAACGATCTTTATGCAGCCGAAATTCCCGGGCTTGGCCCGACCCCGGAACGCGGATGCTTGCGTGCCACTCTGTGACTCATCAAGAACGCCCCCACCAGCCCCGCCTCGTTTTCCGAAAGAATCGGAACGGGCCGGAAAGACGCGCACCCTTTATCGTAGCGCGTCCCGGACGTACTTGCAAGCGCTGAAGTCTTACTTGATCTCGACGGTGGCCACGCCTTCGAACTTCTTTCTGATGGCCTCGGCCTCGTCCTTGGTCGCGTTTTCTTTAATGGCCTTGGGAGCTCCATCGACCAGGTCCTTGGCTTCCTTGAGGCCGAGGGAGGTGACTTCGCGCACCGCCTTGATGGTGCTGATCTTGTTGGCGCCGGCATCCTTGAGGATGACCTGGAACTCGGTCTTCTCCTCGACCACCGGAGCCGCCGCCGCACCCGCGCCACCCGCCGCCGCTACTGGAGCGGCCGCGGCCGCCGAAACGCCGAGACGCTCTTCCAGCTTTTTCACCAGAGCCGCCGCTTCCAGCAGGCTCAACGAAACAATCTGTTCTTCCAACTGCGCCAGATCCGCCATTTTCTTCTCCATTCAACGTTTGAATTTGATGTTTCCCCGGCCTTCGGCGGAACCCAAGAAAGTTTCCGATGCGCCAGACCCGCGCCCTTTCTCGCCTGCCAACCGGCCAAAACCGTTAAAACTGCCTCTAGCCCCTGGCTAAAGGCCTGCGGCGCTATGCAGCGCCGGCAAACTTTTCTTTCTCGACGCCCTGGCCCAGCACCACGGCCAAGTCGCGGCCTGCGGCATTGAGCACGGTAACCAGCCTTTGCGCAGGCGCATTGATGAGGAAGAGCAGCTTGGAAAAGAGCTCTTCCTTGCCCGGCATGGTGGCCAGCGCCTTGACTTCTTCGACGGTGAGCAACTTGCCGTCGACAATGCCCAGCTTGAAATGAAACTCGGCATTTTCGCCGGCCCACTTGGCAAAGACTTTGGCCAGCGCCACCGGATCGCCGGCGGTGAAAGCCACGGAATTGACGCCCTTCAGGCCGCGCAGCGCCGCCTCAACCTGGGTTCCGGTACCGGAGATGGCGGCCAGCTTGTTTTTGACCACCCGGTACTTGCCGCCGGTTTCGCGGATCAGCCTGCGCAACTCGAAATCCTTGGCTACGGTCAGCTTGCTGAAGGTGCCGATAATCGCTGTTGTCGAGGTCTCCAGTTCGCTGGCCAGCAACTTGGTCTTCTCAATCTTCTTCGCTCTTGATACTGCCATGTCTTCGCTCCGCTTCGACAGGGTTCAGGGGTCAGGGGTCAGGGATCAGCTTCTGAACGCCGACCCGATACTTATGCCCGTTTCCCTCTTCCCTTCAATTCAATGTCGCCCCAAAAGGCGCTTCGTTTCGAAATCTCGCTTCCAAACTGTCGGATCGGAGTTCGAGGCAAATGCGACGACCAAACCAACTGATCCCTGACCCCTGATCCCTGCTCTTAGTGCTTTCCGGCGGCGTCGGCTACGGCCGAATCCAGCGGAACGCCGGGGCCCATGGTGGAACTCAGCGTGACGCTCTTGATGTACTTGCCTTTGGCGGCGGAAGGCTTGGCGCGGACGATCGAGGTAATGACGGTCGTCGCGTTGTCGATCAGCTTTTGCGGCTCGAAGCTCAGCTTGCCCACGGGCACGTGCACCAGGCTGGTTTTGTCGGCACGAAACTCCACCTTGCCGGCCTTGATTTCTTTTACCGCCGCGGCCACATCCATGGTCACGGTGCCGGTCTTGGGATTGGGCATCAGTCCCTTGGGACCGAGCACCTTGCCGAGGCGCCCGACGACCTTCATCATGTCGGGGGTGGCGATCAGCGCATCGAAGGCGGTCCAGTTTTCCTTTTGAATCTTCTCGACCATCTCTTCGCCGCCCACAAAGTCGGCGCCGGCTTCGGTGGCTTCCTTCTGGCGGTCGCCGCTGGCGATCACGGCCACGGTTTTGGTTTTGCCAAGGCCGTGCGGCAGGACTACGGTGCCGCGGACCATCTGGTCGGCATGGCGCGTATCAACGCCAAGCCGCATGGTGAGGTCGACGGTCTCGTCGAACTTGGCGTACTTGACCTGTTTCAATAGGGTGACAGCTTCAGGCAGCGGATAGGCAGGCTTGGTGACGGCCGCGCGCGCCTTTGCAATGTTCTTGCTGGATTTTGCCATTCTTCCCTCGTCTCCCACCGCTCTTGCCAGTCTCGCTTTGCGAGAAACTCCTGGGTGCCGGCCGCACGGGCAACAATTCTGATTGCCGAGGCCAACGCGCCATTGAAGCCCAAAAGCCGTGGTGCTATTGACGGTCCAGGGTTTTCCCCCGAACACATCTTTGAATCATAACGGAATGGCGGCCGGATTGCAAACGGCGATGCTGGACGCTGTCCGCGTCAGTCTCCGGTCTCACGGAGGCCGCATTTCCAAAGGTACAGGCATTTGGCGGAACGCACTCTTACCCAAGTTTCCTCCGGATCGCAGGTCCACACCACCCAAGTGGAAACCGTAACCTGGTGCCGCGAAGAGTCGAATTCCGCGGCCGGATCGGGTATTTGCCCCTTAGCGGCACAGCTCTTTTCAGGGCCAGGGTCAGTAATGCGATATTTGAACGTATTCTCGTAAGGGACGGCCTCGCTGCAACCCTGGCACTCGAATCGGAGTTGTTGCGCACTCGCCACTGAGTACTGTCTCAACATTAGAGGGCCGCTGATCGCATCCGCTGACTTGACCGCTCCGTCAGGGCCGACCAAAAGCCGCAACTCCACATCACCCGAAACAAGTGCGGCTCCAGCGATTGCAGGGTATTCCGGATTAGACAGATTGACCAACCTGAGTTCGGGCGCCGGCTTATCTGGGACGACAGCGGATTGCGGGTGAAGATTTCCGGTAAACGCCAGAAGTGTAATCGGTATTAGGGAATACGCTAATTGCCGGACATGCGCTGCCATGGAGGGAAGTATAGACCTGTCGCATCCCACCTGAACCGAATGCCGCGCTTCAAATCCCCATCGGGCATCAAACAACCGATCGCAACTGACCTCCATCGAACCGCTCAGGTTGCATAAGATAGAGGAACAGTGCGGCGTAAACCGACCGGAACTGAGCTGTGATCGGGAAAATGGAGATTTCACGTTGAAGAGCCAACGAATTTTGATTTTGTTGCTGATGATCTGGGCGATAACGCCTTCTTTGCGGGTGAACGCGGCCAATCAGCCGGCTGCGGCCGCTAAGACTGCTTCCGCGGGGCACGACCTGCCGGTAACCCGCGCTACGCTGGCGAATGGAATGCGGGTAGTGATTATCCGCAGCGCTCTGGCCCCGGTGGCCACGGTCGAGGCGAACTTTCTGGTGGGCGGCAACGAAACCCCGGACGGGTTTCCGGGGATGGCTCACGCGCAGGAGCACATGGCGTTTCGCGGCTGCGCGGGGATGACGGCCGACCAGACCTCGGCCATCTATGCGCTGCTGGGAGGCGAAAACAACGCGGACACCCAGCAGAGCATCACGCAATACTTTGCGACGGTTCCATCGGCGGACGTGGATGTGGCGTTGCAGGCGCAAGCCGCGTGCCTGCGCGGGATCGACGATTCGCAGGCGGAGTGGGACCAGGAACGCGGGGCGATCGAGCAGGAAGTGCAGCGCGATCTTTCCAATCCGACCTACAAGTTTGTCAACCGGCTGAATGGCGCGATTTTTGCGGGCACACCGTATGCGCACGATCCGTTGGGCACCAAGAGCTCGTTCGACGCGACAACCGGCGCAATGCTGAAGGATTTTTATCAGAAGTGGTATTCGCCCTCGAACGTAGTGCTAGTGGTGGTAGGCGATGTGGATGCGGCGGTAACGCTCAAGAAGATCAAGGACCTCTACGGAGAGATTCCGGCGCACGCGCCGCCGGAGCGGCCGGCCATTGAATTGCAGCCGTTCAAGACCGACTCATTTTCGATCGACAGCAATCTGCCATACGTGCTGGGTTTTATTGCGTACCGGATGCCGGGAACCGACTCGGCGGACTATGCGGCGGCTCAGATTCTGTCGGATGTACTGTCAAGCCAGCGCGGGGATCTGTACGCGATGGTTCCGGCGGGCAAGGCGCTGGCGGCGGAGTTTGGAATGGCGGAGACCTACCGGAAGGCCAGCGTCGGTTTCGGGGTGGTGGCGTTGCCGGCAGGCGCGGACGCAGCGGGCGCGATCGACGAGATGCGAGGGATTCTGAACAAATATGCGGCCAGCGGCGTGCCGGAGGAACTGGTGGACGCGGCCAAACGCAGCGAGATTGCGCAAGCGGAGTTCCAGCGCAACTCCATTCCAGGGGTTGCCGAAGTGTGGTCGGCGGCGCTGGCCTCAGAAGGCCGCAACTCGCCCGAGGAAGACATTGACGCGATGCGCAAGGTGACGCTTGCCGACGTAAACCGGGTGGCTAAACAGTACCTGTTGAATGCGAACACGATTACAGCCACGCTGAAGCCGGTGAATGCGGGCGGTCCGGTAGCGGACAAGGGATTTGGCGGCGCAGAGCAGGTGACGTCGTCGCCGACCAAGCCGGTAGAGCTTCCGGCGTGGGCGGAAGGCCCGCTGGCGCAGCTTCAGGCTCCGGCAAACTTCATTCCGGTCTCCGACACCGCGCTTCCCAACGGCATCCGGCTGATTGTCCGCACCGACACGACCAGCCCGACGATCACGGTGCTGGGATCGGTGAAGCAGAACCCCGATTTGCAAACGCCGGCCGGTGAAGACGGCCTTTCCGAGGTGCTGGACGGACTCTATTCCTATGGGACCGAGACGCTGGACCGGATCGCGTTTCAGAAGGCGCTGGACGACATTGCGGCCAACGAGAGCGCCGGATACAGCTTTTCGCTCAGCGTACTGAAGGAGTATTTTTCGCGCGGTGTGGAACTGCTGGCGGACAACGAACTACATCCCGCGCTGCCGGAGCAGGCCTTCAAGATCACGCAGCAGCAGAGTGCGCAGTTTGTAGCCGGCAATCTGCAGAGCCCCGGTTATCGCAGCTCGCGCGCGCTCGCAGTGGGGCTGTTGCCGGCGGGCGACCCGGTGCTTCGGCAGACCACTCCGGAGACACTTTCAAAGCTGACGCTCGAGGAAGTGAAGCAGTATCACGCCACGACGGTGCGGCCGGACCTGACCACGATCGTGATCATCGGCGACGTGACGGCGGCAGAGGCGAAAACGGTTATTGAAAAGTGGTTTGGAGACTGGAAGGCGAGCGGGGCGAAGCCCAACACTACCCTGCCGGCGGTTCCGGTGAACCAATCTTCGGCGGTGACGGTGCCTGATCCGGAGCAGGTGCAGGACCAGGTTACGCTGGCCGAGCAGCTCGACCTGAACCGATTCGATCCCGACTACTATCCATTGCAGCTGGGCAACCACGTGCTTGGCGGCGGATTTTACGCCACGCGGCTTTTTCACGATCTGCGCCAGGTGAGCGGGTACGTTTACAGCGTGAATGTGAGCCTGGATGCAACGAAGAGCCGGGCCAAATACTCGGTGGATTACGGTTGCGACCCGCAGAATGTGTCGAAGGCGCGGGCTTTGATTGTGCGGGATCTTGATCAGATGCGCACGGCAGACGTGACGGACAGCGAACTGCACCTGGCCAAGGCATTGTTGCTGCGCCAGATTCCGTTAAGCAACGCCAGCGAAGAAGCGCTGGCCGGAGGGCTGCTGGCGCGCGCCGGAATGGATCTGCCGCTGGATGAGCCGGTGCTGGCGGCAAGGAAGTATCTGCAACTGACGGCGGACGACGTGAAGAACGCGTTCGCGAAACACATCCGCACTGACAACCTGGTGCAGGTGGTTCACGGTCCGGCTCCGCAGTAAGTGGACGAGCGCGGGTAACTGGGCGATCTACGCGGGCGTGAAAGCCTTCGGACGGCGGAGTTTGCGTATGCTCCAGACACTGAAGCGGAAGGTGAGGAACAAGATTCCTCCGCCGAGCAGGAGACAGATGGGGATGAGCCAAAGTCCGATCGGGTCGTGGCCGGGTGGAGGAGCGGAGCCGGCTCCGAAGCCCGCCGAGAAGGACTGATTCGGTACGTAATCGATATTCAGGCCAGCTTGGCGCGGGAAGAGCGCCTTGAGCAGGGCGATGACTACCAGAACTCCTCCGACGCAATAGCCGAGTCCTGAAACGAGGAAGACGATCAGCCCGATGAGGGTGAGCATGACCCAGCGGAGGATGCGGCGCAGAACGAGAGTGGGCGAGCGGCTGAGCCGAGCGCGCTCAAGGAGTTCATCGGTTCGGTAGCGGCCGGCGAGTTCCTGCGGCGTGCCGAGCGCGGCGAGCGTGGCCGCAACATCCTCCGGTTCCGCTTCGGCGAAGGTCTTGTCGAGGATATGAGCGCGGATCTCGTCGACGATGTCGCGGGAGTCCTCATCCAAAAGCTCGCGCAGTTGCTTGCGCAGGGCGGCAAGATAGGCGTCGATAGCCTTTTGAGAAGCGGCCGGGAGGGTCATGGCTATTCCTTCCTCTCCTCTCCGATCAACGGTGCGAGAAGATTGTTCATGCTGGATGAGAAACGGGTCCAGGTACGGCTCATCTCCAGGGCGCGCTGCCGGCCAGCCGGAGTCAGGCGATAGTACTTCCGGGGATGTCCGGAATCGGATTCAACCCATTCGGAGTCAACCAGGCCGAGGGCACGCAAGCGGCTCAGCAACGGGTAGACTGTGCCCTCGACCACGATCAGATCCGAATTGCTCTCGAGATGACGCAGGATCTCGAGGCCGTAAAGCCGGTTGCTCCAGAGCGAGGCCAGGATGGCGAGCTCGAGCGATCCTTTGCGGAGCTGGACCTCCCATTTTTCGGTATTTTCGGAAGGTGGAGGGCTCGAATCTTTCACAGCAACATACTATGTAGTGCAATGTATGTTGTCAAGAGAGATTTAAATAAGTCTAAGATCGTGTTGGAATCGTGGTGCGCTGGACTGGTTTGTGGAGCCTTCCTCGATACCAGCGCCGCGAAGGGGGCAGTTGGATGAAGTATTCAGGCATTGCATTGCAGATGGCCGCCGCTGTGTTGCTGCTGAGCGCGATGGCGCATTCGCAGAAGGGGAGTTTGGAGGGACAGGGGCACGCGATCGTGACCGTTTTGCCGGCGCATCCGGCGGAGCAGGACGCGAACGTGACGATGGGGCAGTTGCAGGTGAAGGTGGCCGGCAAAGAGGCCAGCGTTACCGGCTGGACGCCGCTGAAGGGCGCAGACAGCCGCCTGGAGCTGGTGTTGCTGATCGACGGGTCAGCGCGGGCGAGCCTGGGCGAGCAACTGAGCGACATTGCAAACTTCGCCAAGGAGATTCCGAGTAACGCGAAGTTCGCCGTAGCGTATATGCAGGGCGGGAACGCCGTGCTGGCAAGCCCGTTGTCGGCGGACCCGGCACAGGCGCTGCGCGCGCTTCACTTGCCGAGCGGCTCGGCGGGCGAGAACGGCAGCCCTTATTTTTGTCTTTCGGATCTGTCGAAGCACTGGCCGTCGCAGGATCGCGGGGCGCGGCGCGCGGTGGTGATGATTACCGATGGCGTGGATGAATATTCGCAGCGCTTTGATCCTGACGATCCATACGTACAGGCCGCGATCACGGACTCGGTTCGCGCGGGAGTGGTCGTTTACTCAATGTACTGGCACGACCAGGGCCGGGCAAGCAGCTCAGGATACGAGACCGGCGCCGGCCAGAACCTGATGGCTGAGGTAACCCAGGCCACGGGCGGCAACGGCTACTGGCAGGGAGATGCCAACCCTATTTCTTTCCAGCCGTACTTTGAGGATCTACGCCGCCGGCTGCGCAATCAGTATGCGCTCCGCTTCGCCGCTGCGCTGCCGGGCAAGGCGGAGGTGGAGACCCTGAAGCTGAAGGCGAGCGCGCCGGAAGCCAAGGTGACTGCTCCGCAACTGGTATTTGTAAACAGGCCGAGTGAAGCGACTCAATGAGGACTGCGGGGCGGCAGGGGTTTTCTTTAAAGGAACAAGGCGGCAGCGGAGGCCAATTCGGACTTTTCAGGGGCGGCTTTTTGTGTCATGCTTGCACGCATGGGAAACAAAGACAGAGGCAAAAAGGAAGTTAAGAAAGCGCCTAAACCGAAGCCGAAACCAGAGCCTGGCCGCAAGCGCGAAGGGTTTTCACCGGCCCCGCTTCCGAAGTAGAGCAGCACTAAGCGAGCAGATCTCGAATGGATTCATCTGCAGACGCAGAAAGGTCCTCCGTGTCCAGGGAGGGCCTTTTTAGCCCTGTCGATCCCCTCTGTGCACCTTTGGAAAGCTAGCAGATCCGAGCGCCTGATTAACCACTTAGAGGCGGTCCGCCTCTGCCAAAATGTTTGATGAATCGCGTCATTTGTCGATAAAAACTGGACTATGATCGCTCTCATTTGGAACACGCGCGCAGGAAGAATGCTGAAACCATTATGGCTGTTATGCCCATGAAACGCAGGCGGCTGCGGAGTCGTGATCGTCTATCGCTGATGGCTTGTGCAGAATAAATGGCCGACCAGCCGGGCCGGATTTTGTCCATAATCTGAGCCAGACTGGGCAGGAAGGGATTCATCTCCGCAAGGCTCCGCTGGCTCTCGCTATCACCGTCTTTGACCATCTGAACCCTATCGGCGCGCGGAAAATACAGAAGGCGGTAGAGTTTGAGGGGTTCTGAAAAGTCGAATCCTGCGGCCTCTTTCATGATCCGTGCAAAATCATGAAGCATCTTTTCACTCGCATGCAACGGCAAGAAGATGAGTGTAGGTACAAAGGTTTTAGACCGGAATGTTCGCTCAATTTCCCATCGGAAACCGGGAGTGGTCCCCGCATACTTCACAATTAATTGCGACCTGTCCATCAGCGATCCCACGACAGCCTGCCAATCGCCATCGTCAACCTGGAGCCGAGCTGCCCCAACCGGATTTTTTCGCGTTCCCGGCCTACCGATCGCAATCACGGGCCCCAGATCCTTCAATGGATCGACTATCAGTTCCTCCGCCCTTCGAAGATTCGACTGGCGTTTGAGGAAGCTTGGCGGGATTGCCGGACTGCCAAGCGTCGCGAAAATGCAGATGGATAGGACGGCAATAAACAAATCCAATGGGTGCGCCGAAATGACCCTTGAAGTATCCGCCTTGAAGGGACGAAGATAAAGAATTGGCCGGCGTGAATCTTCCGCGAGCGCCTGGCTTGCCGTTAACTCTTTCTTGCGCCTCACAATAATCCACGCGCCGATAGCGACTGCGAAGGACAGCGGGATCCACTCCGCCTCAACGGTAGCCCAGCTAGGAAGCTGTGAATCCGACCCTGACGTGAAGATTGTCGCTGCCACGCAAGAAAATGCCACGCCAAGATTAAGGAACGCAGCAGTCACGAACAGCGATTTCCATGGCGGATTTGATCTGTAGAAGCGAGTTAGACCTTCCCAGAACGAACTTTCTTGCGTCACGGATTCGAACACGGGGTACGCCTCCACATAAGATATGGAGAGAGTGCGTCAGAGTTCGCTAAACGTACAAGCACAATTTCGAAGGCACCAATCGGCGCCTAAACTAAAAGCGGCCCCCGACTCCGAGGGCCGCTAATCATATAATTGTCACCCATCCCTTACGCCACGACTTCAATGCCCATGGAACGGGCGGTTCCCTTGATGCTGCGGATAGCGGTCTCAACCGACGCGGCGTTGAGGTCCGGCATTTTCTGGGTAGCGATCTCGCGCACCTGCAGTTCAGTCACCTTGCCGATCTTCTCCTTGTTTGGCGTGCCGGAGCCCTTGGCGATTCCGGCGGCCTTTTTGAGCAGCACTGCCGCGGGAGGCGTTTTGGTGACGAAAGAGAAGCTGCGGTCAGCGTAGACCGTAATAACGACCGGAATGGTGAGGCCGGCCATCTCCTTGTTCTGCGTGCGCGCGTTGAACTGCTTGCAGAACTCCATGATGTTGACCTGCGCCTGGCCGAGCGCGGGCCCGACCGGGGGCGCGGGCGTAGCCTTGGCGGCCTCGATCTGCAATTTGACGTAGCCGGTGATTTTCTTTGGAGGTGCCATTGTTTGTTCCTTCGTACCAGCTTCGAGCTTCTAGCTCTTAGCGCTCAGCTGGTTTTTCCGATTCGAATTTTGGTGCCGAAATCTCAGTGTTCGCTCGCAACCGGCGGCTGCTAGATGACCGGGCCGGCTAGAAGCTGAAAGCTAATAGCCAGAGACTTCGACTACTCAATCTTTTCCACCTTGCTGAACTCCAGCTCGACCGGGGTGGAACGTCCGAAGATGGTGACCATGACCTTCATGGTCTCGCGATCTTCATTGATTTCGTCCACCACGCCGTTGAAGTTTGCGAACGGCCCATCGGTGATGCGGACCTGCTCGCTTTTTTCAAACTTGATTTTGAGCCGCGGCTTGTCCTTGGCGGTTTCGCTGCGGAAGAGGATGGAACTGACTTCCTCTTCTGAGAGCGCCACCGGCTTGTCGCCAGTGCCCAGAAAACCGGTGACCTTGGGGGTGTCCTTGAGGACGTGCCAAAGGTTGTTGTCGAGCTCCATCTCCACCAGGACGTAGCCGGGGAGGAAGACCCGCTCCACGGTACGCTTTTTGCCGTTGACGATCTCTGTCACGGGCTCGGTAGGAATCATGACGCGGCCGACCCTGTCCTTGAGGCCGAAGGCCTGCACGCGGCTCTCGATGGACTCGCGCACCTTGCGCTCAAAGCCCGAGTAGGCGTGCAGGATGTACCACTTGAAGTTCGGATTTTTCTCCGGCCGCGACTCGCCTTCGACGGGCGGAGCCGGCGGTTCGGGTGGGCCGGATGCTCCGGCTCCCTGCGCCTGCGCGGGTTGTTCTAACTCATCTGCCATTCTGTTCTCGTTTCCAGACTGCTATTGAAGCCCACCCAGCTTGCCGAGCAAGCTGTTTACGCCGACTCTGAAGATCCAGTCCACCAAAAAGAAGAACACACCGAAGAGCATCACGGCGACAATGACTACCCCGGTGGTTGCCCGCACTTCCTTGTACGAGGGCGCAACCACCTTGCGCATCTCGGCGCGCACATCGCTGAGAAAGCTGGTGAATTCGATCCATCGGCCGACGACCCCGTCGTAAAACTTCGGCCCTTGTTTCTTGCGCTGGCCGTCGCCGTCCATCAATGCTGTTTTTGTTGCCATGCTTCCATTCCTTCTCAGTGGTCAGTGATCAGTGGTCAGCTCTTTCCGTTCTGGCCCGAGCTGTTTCGCCTTCCCGGCCGATTCCCCGCTGCCCACTGTTCACTGCCCGCTGTTCGGTGCTCATCGTTCTCGATCTGGCAGGGGCGGAGGGATTCGAACCCCCAAGTTCGGTTTTGGAGACCGACAGTTTAACCGTTGAGCTTACGCCCCTGAAAGCGAGGGACTAGCGACTAGGGAATAGGGAATGGATTTGCATCGCCGCGTTGGGTTTGCATTTCCTAGTCCCTAATCCCTGGTCCCTGTTCTCTGCTCTACTTCGTTTCCTTGTGCACCTGGTGCTTGCGGCAGCGGTTACAGAACTTCTTGAACTCGAGACGGCCGGTGGTCGTCTTTTTGTTCTTGGTCGTCGAGTAGTTCCGCTCCTTGCATTCAGTGCACTGCAATGTGACAATTTCCCGCATTTCAAATCCTTCCGATGTGAAAAGTGAATAAGTGAAATAGTGAATAAGTGAACAACGCGCATTTTTCTCGTTCACTACTTCACTATTTCACTCCTTCACTGTTTCTCGTGCTACTTGACTATTTCCGAAACCGTTCCCGCGCCCACGGTGCGGCCGCCTTCGCGGATCGCAAACCTCAGGCCCTTCTCGAGCGCCACCGGCGTGATCAGCTCTACCTGCAGCGCAACGTTGTCGCCCGGC
>Ga0182013_10001155_pt1 | contig 36348 bp, 26 predicted proteins | sample 612S2MmetaG_FD_120487 | JGI IMG/M metagenome (GOLD analysis project Ga0182013, IMG submission 120487) | Permafrost microbial communities from Stordalen Mire, Sweden - 612S2M metaG | ecosystem: Environmental > Terrestrial > Soil > Wetlands > Permafrost | place: Sweden: Stordalen | collected... | reverse complement strand
CCGGGCTTGATCGTATCGACATCGACCGGTTTCGACCTCGATACCATCGCGCTTTGCGCCAGCGGCAGGACCTTCGTCGTGCCATCCTTCAGCTGGATCGTCACGCTGTCCTGCGACACGGCGGTGAGCACCCCCATATAGGCCTGCGCGCCTGGCGGCATCTGAGCGAAGGCGGCGGTGGCGAAGGCGGCGAGAGCCGCGACAGTGATCACGCGTTTCACGAGGGCGCTCCAATTGCTCCGGCCGCTAGGCCAGGGAGCGCAGTCATCCCACGGCCCCAAGCGGGGCGCAACGGGGCGTTGCAATGGCGCCTACTGCTGCTGTTGTTGCTGCTGCTGCAGGGTCTGCTCGCGGTGTAGCTCCAGCAGGCTGGTGGATTGGCGCCGGCGCACGGCGCCAGGGAACACCGGTTTGGCCAGACGCATGAACTCCGGCTCGGCGGTGGCGGCGCGGGCTTTGCGCACCATCACCCCGACCACCAATTGGCTGTCCTGCTCGCCCTTGTAGACGCCGCGAGAAGGGGGCACGTCGGCGTAGTCGCGACCCACCGCCACCGCGATGTGGCGCTCGCCGGCGATCACGTTGTTGGTGGGATCAAAGCCCACCCAGCGCAGCGAGGGCAGGAACACCTCCACCCAGGCGTGGGTGGCGTCGGGATCGGAGCGGTCGCCTTCGTTCCGGTCGGTGAACAGGTAGCCCGACACATAACGCGCCGGCAGGCCCCAGGAGCGGCAGATGGCCAGCATGATATGCGTGAAGTCCTGGCAGACCCCGCGGCCCGACGCCAAGGCGAGGTCGGTCGGGCTGTCGGCTTTGGTCACGCCCGCCTGATAATCGAACGCGTCGTAGATGACCTTGCTGAGGGCGTTCAGCGCGGTCAGCGGATCGCGCTGTTGCAGCCGATCCAGGCCATGCTTACGGGCAAAGGCGCCTAGGGCCTCGGTTTCTGTCGCAAAACCGTAGGGCTGCAGGAAGTCGAAACATTCGGCCTGGACGAAGGACGAGCGCACGCGGTCCCATTCGCCCATGTCCAGCGCCGTGGGCATTTCCAGCCGCACGGAGGTCTCCACCGCCGAGCGGGCTTCGATCCGCAATTGGTTATGCGGTTGGGGCACATCGAAGTGATAGACGGCGTTGCCGAAGGCGTCGGCGTAGCAAAACAGGCGCGCGTGCGGTTCGATCTCCACTTCGAAGGAGACGAGGCGCTGGGAGCCGCTCTTCTGCGGCTGCATCCACAGCTCCATCACGCTTTCGCGGACCGGGCCGGCGTAGTGGTATTCGGTGACGTGGCGGACTTCGAGAAGCATGGAATTCCTTAGGCGGGAAGCCGTTCTTCCAGCGGATAGGCGACAAAAGTCTCGTACACGGCCTCGTGGATGCGTGAGCACTCGGCGACCACATTGGCCAGGTAAACGCTGGCGCCATGCTCGGCGATCTCGTCGTAGTCGGCGAACTCCACTCGGGCGGCCAGGCGACCCGCCAGGCGGTCGGGCTTGGGTCCATCGAGAGGCGCGATGCTGCTGGCCAGGGCGTTTAGGTGTTCCTCAATGCGCGCCGAACAGAAGCGGATCGAGCGTGGATAGTCCGGGTCGAACAGCATGAAGGTGATCATGTGCCGCTGTTCGATCTCGGCGCCGTAGACCCGCAGATAGGGCTCCAGCGCACACGCCATGCGCAGGACGCTGAGTTGGGCGAAGTGCTCGTTCAACACGTAGCCGCCGGCCGCGTCCCCGAAGCAGACGTCGAGTAGGCGGGCGATGAGTTGGGCCCGCTCCAGATAGACGCCCAGCAGCAGGAACCGCCATCCCTCGCCGTGGCTCATGGTGGCGTCGGCCGCGCCCTTGAACAGGTGCAGGTCGGCGATGACCTCCTGCAGGAAGCCCGTCGGGTTCTGCAGGAAGGCCATCTCCGCCTGGGGCGAGGTGATCCTGAGGTACAGCATGTTCAGCCGCTCCCAGGTCTCGGTGGTGATCTGGTCGCGCACCTGGCGGGCGTTCTCGCGGGCGGCGGCCAGAGACGACAGAACCGAGCCGGGCTCCTCCCGGTCCAGGGCGATGTCGCGGACGGCGCCGACGGGATAGCGCAGCGCCGCTTCAGGGTCGACGTCGTCCTCGCCCATCGCCCGCAGCACGATCAGGGCGGCTTGGCGGGCGGAATCCGTTTGGTCCACCACCGAGCTCAGCATTATCTCCGATAGGCGGCAGAAGTGTTCGGCGCGCTCAATGTAGCGGCCTATCCAGTAGAGGCTGTCGGCGACCCGGGCGAGCATCATGCGCCAGCGTCTCCTTCCGATAGCACCCAGGTGTCCTTGGAGCCGCCGCCCTGGCTGGAGTTGACGACCAGTGAGCCGCGAGTCAGGGCGACTCGGGTCAGGGCGCCGGGAGTGACCACAGTCTTGGCTCCGGACAGGATGAAGGGCCGTAGGTCCACATGCCGGGGCTCGATCTGGCCTTCGATCACGCAAGGGGCTGTAGATAGCTTCAGCGTCGGTTGGGCGATGTAATTGGCGGGATCGGCCTTGATCTTTTGGGCGAATTCGTCCCGTTGGGCCTGAGTGGCGTGCGGGCCGATCAGCATGCCGTAGCCGCCCGAGGCGCCGACCGCCTTGACCACCAGCTTGTCGAGATTAGCCAGCACGTGCTTGAGCGAGGCGGGTTCGCGGCACAGGAAGGTCTCGACGTTGGGCAGGATCGGATCCTGATCCAGGTAGTAGCGGATGATGTCCGGCACATAGGCGTAAACGGCTTTATCGTCGGCCACCCCCGTGCCCGGGGCGTTGGCAATCACCACCGAGCCTGCTCGGTAGGCGTTGAACAGGCCCGCTACGCCCAGGGCCGTATCGCGCCTGAAAGTCAGAGGGTCGATGAAGTCGTCGTCCACACGCCGGTAGATCACGTCTACCCGCCGCAGCCCGCGGGTGGTGCGCATGTAGACCATGTTGTCATGCACCACGAGGTCGCGGCCTTCCACCAGCGGCGTGCCCATCAGCCGCGCCAGATAGGCGTGCTCGTAGTAGGCGGAGTTGTAGACACCCGGCGTCATCACCACGACCTGCGGGTTGGAGCGCCACTCGCCCGCCATGCTCTTCAGGGTGGACAGCAGCAGGTCCGGATAGTTTTCGATCGGCCGCACCCGTGCGGCGCCGAAGGCCTCGGGGAAGGTGCGCTTGGATGCATCCCGGTTAGCCAGCATGTAGGACACGCCCGAGGGCACCCGTAGGTTATCCTCCAGCACCATGAACTCGCCGGTCTCGTTCCGGACCAGATCGCTGCCGCAGACGTTGGCGTAGGAGTCATGGGGCACATAAAGCCCGATCATCTCGCGCCTAAAGGACGGCGCGCCGAGGATCAGGTCGCGCGGCACCACCCCGTCCATCAGGATCTTCTGCGCGCCATAGATGTCCGCCAGGAACAGGTTGAGCGCCAGAAGACGCTGCTTCAGGCCGGCTTCGATCTTGGTCCAAGTCGGCGCATCGATGATTCGCGGGAACAGATCGGTGGGAATGATCCGCTCGGTCGAGCTGCCGGCTCCATAGACCGTGAAGGTGATGCCCTGCAGCAGGAACGACCGCTCCAGCGTCTTCTGCCGGTCGCCCAGTTCGCTGGCGCTCAGCTTGTTCACATGCGCGTTCAAGGGCGCATAGGCAGGCCGCACCTCGCCGTTGGCCTCGAACATTTCGTCGTAGATCACCGCTTCGGCCTGCTGCGGCGCTTGCACGGGGGCCAGGGCGCGGTCCATGCGTTTAGCCGATGAGGACATGGTCTCCGCCGTCACTGCGTTCTTATCCGATTGATCAAGACTTTTTGGCATTTTCAGCTTATTCGCCGCCCCGCAAAGACCGAGGCGTTTCCCGCCCAAAACCCGTTTGCCCCCACCGATGCTCAATCCTTATGCAATCGCAAAATTTTTGGGCAGGTTCCCGCCGGTGGGAAAGTGCCCCGGAGCCCAGCCGCGGGCATGTTGTCATCGAAGGGCCATCTCTTTGTCTATAAATCAGATTCTGCCATTTCGGCGAGGATAAAGGCTTGAGCACCTTCCGTTCGACGGCCTTGTTCCTGATTGCCTTCGGCGTCGCGGCGCTTTCCACGCCCGCGCTCGCCGATGCGCCCAAGGCGACGATCCTGGGCGTGTCGGACGGACGCCTGCGCCAGCAGATCGAACAGGCGATCGGTACGGCCAAGGCGCCGCCGCAGAGCCGATACGAGGCCCGCCGTCGCGCGGAGTCAACGGCTGACGACGTCATCTTGGTGCTTCGTTCGGAAGGCTACTACGAATACGCGGTCCAGCCGGATGTGGGTGAGGGCGACCAACCCCAGTCCGTGATCAAGGTCACGCCGGGGCCGCGCTTCATCCTGGCCGCGCCGAAGATCGAATGGGCGGGCGCGGCGCCGGCGGCCGAAGCGATTCGGGCAGGCGAGGCGTCGATCGGCCTGACCATCGGCGGGCCGGGCCGGGCCGCAGACATCCTGGCCGCGGAGGGCCGCATCGTGGCCGCTGTCGCCAAGCGTGGCTATGCGGATGCAAAGATCCAACCGCGGGAGGTTGAGGTCGATCATGCGAGCCGGACCGTCCAGGCCACCTTCCACATACAAGCGGGGCCGCGGGTCCGGATGGATGGGGTCAGGATCAATTCGAAGGGACGCACCAAGCCCGCCTATGTGACCCGGCTTTTGCCCTGGCGCGCGGGCGCGATCTCCGATCCCGAGGACATCGCCGAACTGGAGCGCCGACTGAGGGAGACAGGCGTCTACGATGCGGTGTCCGTGGCCCTGGCTCCGGCTAGCGAGGCCTTGCCCAACGGCCAGCGGCCGGTAGTGGTGAGCCTGACGGACAAGCCCCGCTCCACCCTGGAGCTTGGCGCCAACTATTCCACCGCGGAAGGTTCGGGCGTGGACGGCCGTTGGCACGTCTACAACTGGGTGGGGGTGGGCGACACCATCACCTTCGAAGCGCAGGTCGCCAACATCCTGTCCAAGGGCGAAGTCGACCTGGCTCTGCCGGACTTCCGCCAGGCAGGGCAGACCCTGAAGCTGTCGGCCTCCATCTACAAGGACGACACCAGCGCCTATCTCGAAAACGGCGCCCGCGTGGCCACCGACGTCCAGCGCAAGGTCGACAAGACCGATTCCGTGGATCTGGGTCTGTCGTTCGATGTTAGTCGCGACCAGGAGCCCAACGTCGTCAACGGCGCGCTGGTGACCGACTATCGCCGGCTGTTCACGGTCACCGGCCTGTTGTCCACCACGCTCGATCACGCCGACAACCTGCTCAATCCCAAGCGCGGCTGGCGTTTGTCCACCACCTTGGAGCCTACGGCCAGTTTCGGAGACGGGCCGATCGACTATCTGAAGGCTCAAGCCCAGCTCAGCGCCTACTGGCCCTTCGATCCTTCCGGATTCACCGACTTGGCTGGCCGGATTCATGTCGGCGATATTGTCGGCGGCAATATTCCCGGCGTACCGGCCGCCCGGCGTTTCTATTCCGGCGGTGGCGGTTCGGTGCGGGGCTATGCGTACCAGGATGTCGGTCCCCGCTTCCCCAACAATGCACCCGAGGGCGGCATTTCCCTGCTGGAGGGAACAGCGGAACTGCGCCAGCAGGTGTACGGTCCCTGGGCGGTGGCGGCCTTTGTGGATTCCGGCGTCCTGGGCACGCGCGAAAACTTCGACCTGTCCTCGGTGGAGACCGGATACGGTTTCGGCCTGCGCTATGATTTGGGTTTCGCCCCTCTTCGGGCGGATGTCGCCTTTCCGATCGAGACGCGTCGAGGCGACGCGCCCTTCCAGATTTATCTCAGCATCGGGCAAAGCTTTTGAACCCGTCGTCCGATACGCCTGAAACGCCCCAGGGACCCAAGCCGCCGTCCCCCCGGCCGCACGGAGCGTCGTTCTGGCGCCAGTGGATGAAGCCCCACTCGCCTCTGGCCTGGGTGGTCGAGGCGGCGATGGTGGCGCTGCTGGCGGCGGGCGTGGCACTTGTGGCCCTGCGTTTTGGTCCGTTGACCACCGAAGCGCGCCTTCTGATCGAGTCCCAGGTCAACGGCTTCCAGGTGGGTCCATTCGGAAAACTCAGGCTCAGGGGAGTGCACGGTGATGTCCTGCGCGGCTTCTCTGTGCGGCGACTGACGCTGAGCGACGCCAAGGGGGTGTGGATCGAGGCCGACGATGCGCGCATCCGCTGGCGTCCCGGAGAGCTTTTGTTCGCGCGACTGCACGTGCAGTCTCTCATCGTGGGCAAGATCATCGTGTACCGCCAGCCGGTGCTGGGGACCCAATCGCAAGGCAAGGGACAACAGATATCCGTCCAGTTCGACGCGGTGCATGCGCGCGTGCAACTGGAGCCCGCTTTCAGCCAGACCCGCGCGGTTTACGATTTCTCGGGACGGTTCGATCAGGAGAGGAGCGGGCGAACCGCCGGCGTGCTGGACATGGAGAGCGCGCTGCGGCCGGGGGACTTTCTCAGGGCGAATCTCGACCTGGGACGAACTAACACCCTCAAGCTCGACGTCGACGGTCGCGAGACCGGCGGGGGGGGGATCGCCGGCAGCTTTGGTCTGGCGGCCGATCAGCCGTTCCTTCTCAGCGCCCATCTGACCGGGGTCCAAGACGCCCGGCGCCTGAGCGCCGTCTTGCGGTCCGGCCAGCAAACGCCCGTGTCGATCCAGGGCGGATGGACCCCGGCCGGTGGGCGCGTGGACGCGCACCTCATGCTGCAGCAATCGCGCTGGACGCAGGGCTGGGCGCGGGCCTTCGGACCTGAAGCGCAAATTGCTCTGGCGGCCAAGCCGCACGGAACGTCTCTTTACGATGTGGACGTCGGCCTGAAGACCGACAACCTGTCGCTGACCGCGCGCGGGCCGGCGGACGCTGCCAAGCAGACGTCCAAGGGCTTGGCGGTCACGCTTATCGTCAACAGTCTCGCCAAGGTCGTGCCCCAGCCGGTGATGGGCAAGGGGCAGGTTGTCGGGACTCTTTCCGGGTCCCTGTCCGATTTGCGCCTGACCGGCCAGGCGCAGGTGATGGATTTCGACTTTCTCGGTTACCGCCTGGCGCGGGTGGCCGGGCCAGGGAACCTGGTCTGGCGCAATCGCCAACTCGACATCCAGGCTTCCGCCGCCGGTTTCGGCGCCTCCGGCGACAGCCTCGTCGCGGCGGCCGGCGGCCCAGCGCCAACCGGAAAGATCGAACTTTCGAGGCTGCCCGACGGGCGGGTGCTGATCCGGTCCATGTCGATCCTCGGCAAGGGCGTGAAGATCGAAGGACAGGGCGGCCAGAATCTGATCGGCGGGGGCCTTACCTTCAAGGGCCGGATCCTGACGCCCGATATGGCGGTGATCCGGCCCGGCGCGACGGGCCTGTTCGAAGCCAGTTGGTCGGCGGCGCAGAGCACGGCGCCCGGCGCGCCCTGGACCTTCGCGGTGGAGGGGCGCGGCGAACGATTTGCTACAGGCGCCGCCCAACTCGACCAACTCCTGGGGGCCCAGCCGCAGTTCTCCGGCTCCGCTGGCTTTGTGGGCGACGTGGTCAGCTTCGACCGATTGACTCTCAAAGGCGCCAAGGCTGACGCCAACGCCCAAGGGCAGTGGAGCCTCGATGGCGCGATCAAGTTCGGCCTGGGCTGGCAGGCGGACGGACCGCTCGCCCTGGGTCCTGTTGACCTGGACGGCCAGGCGAAGGGCCTTGGCCAGCTGACCGGATCGATCGGTGCGCCACGGTTGGACCTGCAGTCTGATCTGGACAGTCTCAATGTCCCGAACATGAAGGTGCGGGCCGTCAAGCTGGGCCTGAGCGTCGCGCAAGGACCGGGCGGCGTGGACGGGCGCATCAACTTGGCGGGGGAGAGCGATTATGGCCCGGCCCGCCTGAGTTCAAATTTCCGAATCGCGCCGCACGGCGTGGAGCTGACGGGCTTGGACGTGGACGGAGGCGGTGTCCGGGCTAAGGGCCAGCTAAGCCTGTTCGATCAAGGCCAGTCCACCGCCGACCTGACCCTGGCCGTCGGTCCAGGCGCGGTGCTCACCGATGGCGAGGCCCATGGGCGTCTGAAGCTTGCCGGCGGTCAGGGACCCGCCCTGGCGGACCTGGAGCTGGACGCCAAGGGCGCTGTGCTGCGGGGGCAAGCCGTCGCCCTCGGCGCGGCCAAGCTCGCCGCTCGTGGACCGATTGATCGGCTGCCGTATCAGGTCCAGGCCGATGGCGCAGTCGCTCATGCGCCGTTCAAGTTGAACGGCTCCGGCATATTCTCGGCCGAGGCTCGGGGGAGTCAGGCGACCTTCGATGGCTCCGGCCAACTGCGCCGTTCCGACTTTCACACCGTGGAGCCGGTGCAGATCAGGCTCGACGAGGGCGACCATTATGCCCGGCTGCGGTTGGCGCTGGGGGGAGGGCGGGCGGAATTCGACGGGCGTGAAGGCGGCGGCGCGACCAGCATCAAGGCGGTGCTCACCGGCGTGGACCTGGCTTTTGTGTCAGAGGACTTCACCGGCCGATTCGACGCCGATCTGGAGCTCAGCGGGAAGGGTAAGAGCCTGCAAGGGTCTCTGCAGGCCGCCCTCAAGAATGCCCACAGCCGCGACGCCCGCGCTGGCCTGTCCATCGATGGCCAGGTCAAGGCGAAGCTCTTGGACGATCAGCTGACCATCGAAAGCGAGTTGAACGGCGGCCAGGGCCTGCGCTCGAGCGCCAGCTTTGTCCTTCCGGCCGACGCTTCGGCCGAGCCTTTCCGTCTGGCTGTGGCCCGCGACCGCCCTATGCATGGCGTGTTCCAGGCCGACGGCGAAATCCAGCCGCTATGGGACCTGTTCCTGGGCGGCGAACGGACCTTGGGCGGCATGCTCACAGCCAAGGCCGATTTCTCCGGCACCTTGGGCGATCCTAAGATCACCGGCCGCGCCGATCTGACCGACGGGCGGTTCGAGGACTATCCCACGGGCTTGAAGCTGCATGACGCGACTGTCGGCGTATCGCTCAACACCAACACCATCGCGGTCGACAAGTTCGCGGCCGCCGACAACCAGAAGGGCTCGATCACCGGGTCAGGCCAGGTCAGTCTGGCCCGCGGCGGCGCCAGCAGCCTGCTCATCAAGCTCAACAACTTCCGTCTTGTGGACAACGACACGGCCACGGCCAACGCGACCGGCGATGTCACCATCGTTCGCGACGCCGACGGTCATGCGCGGATCGCCGGCGCCCTGGAGGTGGTCAACGGGGAGATCAATGCCGCCGCCAAGACCAACCCCGACATCCCGACGGTGGACGTGGTGGAGAAAAACCGCCCGTTCAATCTGGATGAGCAACTTCAGCCGCCGCCGTCCAATCAGCCAGGGGTGGAGCTGGACATCGCCCTGACGGCAAAGCGGGGGCTGCTGGTCAAGGGCCGCGGCCTGAATCTGGATATGTCGCTGGACGCCAAGGTCACCGGAACCAGCGCCAAGCCGGTTCTATCGGGCCAGGCTCACGTGGTGCGCGGGGATTACGATTTCGGCGGCCAACGCTTCACCTTCGACAACAGGGGCACGGTCGAATTGTCCAACGATCCGCGCCTGATCCGCTTGGATCTGACGGCCACGCGGGATGATCCGAACCTGACCGCCGTCATCAGTATCCAGGGCACGGCGGCCAAGCCCCAGATCAACCTCAGCTCCACGCCCGTTCTACCCAAGGACGAGGTGTTGTCTCAGGTGCTGTTCGGCGCCTCGGCCTCGCAGCTGTCGCCGCTGCAGGCCGCTGAACTGGCTTCCGCCCTGACAGCTCTGGCTTCGGGCGGCGGCTTCGATGTGATCGGCGGCATCCGCAGCTTCGCACGTCTGGATCGCTTGGCTCTGGTGGGCGGCAGCACCACCGGGGTCAGCGTGGCCGGCGGCAAGTACATTACCGACCGGTTCTACGTGGAGGTGGCGGGCGGCGCGCGCGATGGGCCGAGCGCCGACGTGGAGTATCGCATCACCCGCAACCTCTCGCTTGCGTCACGGCTGGCCAACGTCCAGCCGGCCAACACCACCAACACCACGCCCGGCACCGTGACCCAGACCGGATCGACCCTCTCGATCCGGTGGCATCGCGATTTCCGGGATCCGGCGCCAAAGCCGGCCCCCGGCTCCAAGGCTACGCCGGCGCCCAAGGTCGCACCCGCCTTCTGAGGCCTATCGGAGCATGAAACGGATGCCGCCGGCGACGGAGAACTGGTCGGCGGACCCGACCTGTCGGACGATCGGGCTGGCCGCGGCGTCGTCGAGCAGTCGGTTGTAGTTGGCGCTGAGCGTCAGCCGCCAGCGCGGGCGCCATTTGTATTCGGTGGACGCCTCCAGACCGGCCGACAGGGGCCCGCCCCTGGCCGCATAGGGGTTCTGGAAACGCGGACTGGCCAGGGCCTCCGCCGGGGTAATACTGAAATAGGTCCCCGTGTAGTGATCGTCGGCCCAGCTAAAGCGCGGACCCGCCGAGAAGGTCCATTTGCCAGGGTGGGTCACCAGATCTGAGCCGACGTTAACGCGCAGCCCATCCTCGGCGAACAGCCCCTTGAGCGCCTCGACCCGCACGCGCATCCAGGGTGTGGGCCAGATATTGGCGTAGCCGCCGGCTTCCCCCGCCCAGCCGATGTTCTGCATGCCCTGTAGCTCGTGGCTGTTGCCGCGGTCCTCGAGGATGGCGGCGGCCACGCCGAACGACAGAATCTTGGTGTTCACCAGAGCCAGACTCGCCGCGTCGTCGGGAGCGTAGAAATCGTCGAACTGCCAGGGGTGGGTGACGGCCACATTGCCGCTGGGAAATACCGAGTAGCGTTTGCTCCCCTGACAACTGGGCGCTGCGGCGGCCTGAAGGCTGGCCGTGAGATTGTAGCCGAAGAGGGTGAGGGACTGGGCTGACGCGCCCCCGGCGCAGAGCGAAAGGCACCCGGTCGTGGCAAACAAGATAGACTTCACAGAACGTCCCCTTTTTTTGGCGCCGACAGACGAAACTCGGCCCTAACCGAAGCGCCCCGGGGCCCCCTTCGGTTCCGCCCAGCCGATGCTTCCCTGATCCGAGCGCCAAATCAAGGCGCTGCTGTTTCAGTCGGCGCCAATCAGGGCCGAAGTCATGGAGACGGCGCTAATCACGTCGTCGGTCAGGAATTCCACAGGCTCGTCCGGTTCGCGAGCGCCCAGCACATAGAGAAGGGGATGGAAGTGTTCGGGCTCGGGAAAGGCCCTATGCACGTCCGGCAGGGCGGCGTAGTCGATCAGCGCCTGGTCGTCGCCGGCGGCGATCCTGGCCTTGACCCGTTCATTGAAGTCGACGGCCCACTGCGGCGTCACTGCGCCCGGCCGCCGGTCGAACAGGCGCAGGTTATGCACGATGTCGCCCGAGCCGATGATCAGCACGCCCTGATCGCGCAGGGGCTTCAGCGCCTGGCCGATGCGGTAGTGGTCCTGCGGGCCCAGGCGGATGTCCATGCTGAGCTGCAGGGTTGGGATGTCCTGCTCGGGATACATGGATAGCAGCACCGACCAGGCGCCGTGATCCAGGCCCCAGCTATCGAGGTCGGCGCGGGCGTAGGGCGCCAGCATTTGGGCGATGGTCCGCGCCAGTTCCGGATCGCCTGGCGGGGTGTACTGCACGTCGAACAGCGCCTGCGGAAAGCCGTAGAAGTCGTGGATGGTGCGCTGCCGGGCGGCGGCGGTGATCAGCACGCCCTTGGTCTCCCAATGCGCGGATATCACCAGTATGGCGCGCGGCCGCGGCAGCCGTTCGCCCAGGCCGCGCCAGGCGCGGGTATAGGCGTTGTCTTCCAGCGCGTTCATGGGCGAGCCATGGCCAACGAACAGGACGGGCATGTGGGATGTGGTCATGGCCCTAATTTAGCGCTCGAAACTGTGACTGCCAGTGTGGCCGCTTGTTTGCCGGTTCACCTAGCGCGGAAAATTCGAGCCGGACTCACGCCGCCTTGGTCAGGGTAAAATCCACATGGACGGCGTCATAGGGAAACACGAACCCTTCGCTCGTCCGGTCGAGCACGCCGGCGTCGACCAGCGCATGAACATCGCCATGCACGGCCTTCACGTCGCGCCCGACGCGGCGAGCCGCCTCGCGGATCGACATCGCGCCCTGGCCGGTCATGGCTTGCAGCAGTTCCCAGCGTTTGCGCGTGAGCGTGCGCCAGAGCAGCTCCGCTGAGGCAAAGGAGATGTAGGCCCCCTGCTTGTCGCTCTCGAAAGCCGCCAAGGCGCGACGAGTCACATCCTCGCGTGAGGCGACGGACAGTGTAACGGTGTTCATTCGGGCCTCCATCGGTCTACGTCGTTCCAAAAGTCCGCCAGAAGCTGACTAGGCGTGGCGAAGGCGTAGTCGGTCTCGATCTCACCAACGTGCCGATGATCGCCCTTGCCCGCTTCGTTGTCGTAACGCAGCACGCAGGCTCCGCCGACGATGAGCGCAAGGGCGTATTTGAAGTCGTGCCCCGATCCCCGCACCGGCGTCGGCACTCTCCAGACGCGCAATTCGGCGAATGAATCGACGGCGAGCTGGTGACGCTCATGGAGCAGCAACTGCGCCTTCATGTTGGATAAAATAACAACATGCTCAGGTGTTGTCAATTACCCCAACGGTCCGCCTCAATCCGCGTCCAGCCCCACGTCCAGGCTGGGCGCCGAGTGGGTCAGGGCGCCCGACGAGATCACGTCCACGCCCGTCAGCGCGATCGCGCGCACGCTCTCAAGCGTCACGCCGCCGGAGGCCTCCAGCACCGTCTTGCCCTTGGCGCGGGCCACGGCGGTTTTCAGGTCGTCCAGGCTGAAGTTGTCGAGCAGCACCACGTCGGGGCCATAGGGCAGGGCCTCGTCGAGCTGGGCCAGGGTGTCGACCTCGATCTCGATCTTGATCAGGTGCCCGGCCGCGGCCTTGGCGCGCCGCAGCGCTGGCCCCACGCCCCCGCAAGCGGCCACATGGTTGTCCTTGATCAGGATGGCGTCATCCAGGCCGAAGCGGTGGTTGACCCCGCCCCCGCAGCGCACGGCGTATTTCTCCAGGGTGCGCAGCAGCGGCGTGGTCTTGCGGGTGCAGACGATCTTGGCGCCGGTTCCTTCGACGGCCTTCACATAGGCCGCCGTCAGGCTGGCCACGCCGCTCAGGCGCCCCAGAAGGTTCAGCGCCGCGCGCTCGGCCGACAGCAGGGCGCGAGCGTCGGCGTCGACCTGCGCCAGCACGGCCCCGCCGGCCACGGCGTCGCCGTCGCTGGCGATCTGGCGATAGTCCGCCGTCGGATCGAGCAGGGCGATGGCCAGGCGCACGCAGTCAAGTCCGGCGAGGGTTCCAGCCTTGCGGGCGACGAAGCGGGCGCGCATGCGGGTCCCAGGCGGGATGCAGGCGGCGGAGGTGATGTCTCCGGCCCGGCCGAGGTCCTCGGTAAGGGCCGCGCGCACCACCGGCTCGACCAGCAGATCGGGTAGGGAGTCAATCAAGCCGCGGGCTCCAGTTCAGCCAGGGTCAGCACCGTGCGCCGGGCCGGGGAAGCCATGCAGGGAAAGTCCGGCCGGTAGTGCGCGCCGCGGCTTTCCGTGCGGGCCAGCGCCGCCTCGGCGATCAGGCGGGCGGCGACAAGGACCAGCGCCTGGCCGTGGACAGCGCGCAGGGCCTCGATCTCGCCCAGCAGGCGCTGCAGGCCCGGCCGGTCGCGTACGACGCCGGCGTCGCGGCTCATGGCCTGGCGCAGGGCCGCGAAGGCCTCGGGCGGCAGGTTCGGCGAAACCTGGACCGGCAGGGGCGGCGTGGCAGGGTCGATCTCGCCGCGCGCGACCTGGCCCGCGCGAGTTCCGAACACCGCTGCTTCCAACAGCGAATTGGACGCCAGCCGGTTGGCGCCATGGACGCCCGTGGAGGCGCACTCGCCCACGGCGTAGAGACCCGGCAGAGAGGCGTGGCCGTCGCGGTCGGTCATCACGCCGCCCATGTGGTAATGCGCCGCGGGCGCCACTGGGATGGGCTCGAGCCGCGGGTCGAAGCCCGCCGCTTGGCAGGCGGCGAAGACGGCGGGGAATGCTTCGGGAAAGTGCTCGCCGATGGCCTGGCGGCAATCGAGCAAGGCGCCCATGCCTAGGGCGATCTGCCGATGGATGGCCCGGGCGACAATGTCGCGTGGGGCCAGGTCTCCCTGGGCGTGATAGCGGGCCATGAAGGGGCCGCCGTTCGCGTCGATCAGCCGCGCGCCCTCGCCGCGCAAGGCCTCCGACGCCAGGGGCGCGGGGTCCGTCGCGACGGCCATGGCGGTGGGGTGAAACTGCACGAACTCCGGGTCGGCGATCCGCGCCCCGGCCAGGGCGGCCAGCGCCAGACCCTCGCCGCGCACGGCGGGCGGATTGGTGGTCACGGCGTAGAGTCCGCCCAGGCCCCCCGTGGCCAGGATTACGGCTGCGGCCAGGATCTCGCGGTGTTCGCCGTCCGGCGTCTCCACGAGAGCGCCGCGCACGCGGCCTGAGGCGTCCTGCAGCAGGGCCAGCGCGTGCGCCTGGCGAAAGGCGATGTGCGGCCCGGCTCGGGCGGCGGCGGCTACCGACCGCATGATCTCGTGTCCGGCCTGGTCGCCCTTGACCCGCGCCACGCGGGGGCGACTGTGCGCCGCCTCCAGGCTCAGCAGAAAACCGCCGCCCGCTTCGTGATCGAAAGGCGCGCCTAGCGCCGCCAGTCGGTGCACGGCCGCCGGACCTTCGCGCGTGAGGAAAGCCGCCGCTTCGGGGTCGACCAGACCCGCGCCGGCGGCGACGGTGTCGGCGGCGTGTCGTTCCGGATCGTCGTCCGGGGACAGGGCCGCGGCGACCCCCCCCTGCGCCCATGACGAGGCGCAGCCCTCGGTCAAGGGGGCGGGCGCCAGCACCAAGGCTTTGCGTGGCGCCAGCGCCAAGGCGGCCGACAGGCCCGCCAGGCCCGCGCCCAGGATCAGCACGCCGTCGAAGGATTCGCGCGCGGTCATGGCGTGGGCTCCAAAGCGCTCAGGCGGGCGCTGACCATGTCCGCGGCGGCCGTGCTGAAGCAGCAGAATTGCACCCGGTCGATCCGGTCGTCGCCAGCGATCACGCGGCTGACCGTGCGTACGGCGATCTTGGCGGCCTGTCCGGCGGGAAAGCGATAGGCGCCGGTGGAAATGGCCGGGAAAGCGATGGTCCGGACCCCATTGTCGAGCGCCACTTCCAGGGATCGGCGGTAGCAGGCGGCAAGAACCTTGTCCTCATGGTTATTGCCGCCGCTCCAAACCGGTCCGACCGTGTGGATGACGAACTTGGCCGGCAGGTCGAAGCCAGGACTGATTTTAGCCTCGCCGGCGGAGCATCCTCCGAGGGTTAGGCAATGGGCCAAAAGGCGAGGTCCGGCCTTGCGGTGAATCGCGCCGTCAACGCCGCCGCCCCCTAAAAGAGCGCTGTTGGCCGCGTTGACGATTGCGTCCAGCTTCAGGGTCGTGATGTCCGCGACAATGACTTCGATGCGCCTGTCCATGGCGGGACCTCCCAGAATCAACCCGAATCAAATCAGTTCCACATCCACGTGGCGCCGAGCCTTGATCAGGTCGTAGCGAGCCGGGACCGCCGGCGGCGGCAGATCGATCATGCGTTGCACGGCCGCGCGCGCGCGGACGGCCACCGCCGGGTCCACAGTCACCTCGAACTGATCCCTGACCAGGGCGTCGTAGATGTTCTGCAGGGTGATGCGCTTCATGTGCGGGCACAGGTTGCAGGGCCGCACGAACTCGGTGTCGGGCGCGTCGCAGGCGACGTTGTCGGCCATGGAGCACTCGGTGATCAGCACGACCTGCTTGGGCTTCTTCTGCATCACGAACTCGGACATGGCGGCGGTCGAGCCTGCGAAATCCGACACTTCCAGCACCTCGGCCGGACATTCGGGGTGCGCCAGAATCTGGGCCTGCGGATAGGCGGCCCGAAGTTCGAGGATGTCGGCGGCGGTGAAGCGCTCGTGCACCTCGCATCGCCCGGCCCAGGCGATGATGCCGATATCGGTCTGACGGGCCACGTTGCGGGCCAGAAACTCGTCCGGCAGCAGGATCACCCGGTCCACGCCCCATTCGCGCGCCACGGCCTCCACCACCTGCACGGCGTTGGCCGAGGTGCAGCAGATGTCCGTCTCCGCCTTCACGTCGGCCGTGGTGTTGACGTAGGTCACCACCGGCAGGCCCGGATAGCGCTGCTTGATCAGTCGCACGTCCTTGGCCGTGATGGAGGCGGCGAGCGAACAGCCGGCCTCGCGGTCGGGAATCAACACCGTCTTGTCCGGGCACAGCACCTTGGAGGTTTCGGCCATGAAGTGCACGCCGGCCTGGACGATGATCGCGGCGTCGGATTTCGCGGCTTCCCGCGCCAGACCTAGGCTGTCGCCCACATAGTCGCCCACCCCGTGGAATATCTCGGGCGTCATATAGTTGTGGGCCAGGATCACGGCGTTCTTGGCGCGTTTCAGTTCGTTGATGGCGGCGATCAGCGGCGCATGCACGCGCCACTCCAGCGGCGTCACGTGCGATTTCATCTTGTCCCACAAGGCGCTGGTTGCGCCCTCGATAGCGGGGGTGAATTCAAAGTCCGAGAAGCCGTCGGGCATCGCCGCCTACTTTTGCTCAATTTGAGCATTATTAGCGCCCAAATAAACGCCGCAGCAGTTTTGTCGCGGCGCACCCTTATGCTGCAAGTGAGCATAACTAGGCCAAGCCGATATAGTCCCCTCGCGCGTCGGGCGAAAGAGGGCAACGACGATTTTATGGTGACGATAATGTGCGGGAACAAAATCGCCCGCTCATCCTATGGAGGCGAAGCCCAGTTTCTCTTGCTTTTTGCACAGATCATTCACCCTAAAACTATAAATTGTCGGTGGGGGCAGGAGGTTCGTATGCGCGGATTTCTGAGGCCCTGGATGAGGCCTGGCCGCCCGGCTTCGAACGCGCTCGTTGGCGGAGACTGCGGTTGGCCCGGATGCCCCTTAGCGCGGGCCGCCGAACCTTGGCCCGAGTATCCGATGGAGCCAGCGGCCGAATCGAGGTCACCGCGGGAAGACCCGCAAACCGTCCAGTTTCGCGCCTTGGGCGCCTATGCCCATGTGATGACGAGCGCATGCCCGTTTTGCGGCCATTCCCACATGAGTCGATTGATTTAGTGGGTTAGGCCGAGATCCACGCCGGATTCCCCACCACCGCGTCATTGTGCGGGGATCGCTCGGTCCAGCCCCGCGACAGGCGCAACCCGCACCCTGGGCGGAACGTTCCTGTTTTAAAGGACCAGCCCATGTCGATCCCTACGCTCCGATCCCTGGCGGCCGTGATGGCCTTCGCCATGGGGCCCGGTGTCGCCCTAGCCATGACTCCGCAGGAACTGTTCGCCAACCTGTCGCCGACGATCTGGGTGGTGCGCGCCCAGCATGGCGAAAGCCCTGTCCTCAGCGTGGGCAGCGCTGTGGCTATCGCGCCTCGCCTGCTGGTGACCGCCTGTCATGTTGTGGAAAGCGCGACCGGCGTCACGATAGCGCGCGATAAGGGCCAGAGGGTGGTGAAGATCGACACCGTCACCCACGACCCCGACCACAGCCGCGATCTCTGTCTTTTGAGAACGGCCGAATCCTTGCCGTCGACGCCGGCCGTGATCGCGCCTATCGAGAGCGTCAAGGTCGGCGAGAAAGTCTACGCCATCGGCAGCCCTCTTGGCCTGGAGCTCAGCCTGACCGACGGTTTGGTCTCAGCCCTTCGCGTGGCGCCAAACGAGACCTTGCCCAGTATCCAGACCTCGGCGGCGATAGCGCCTGGATCCAGCGGCGGCGGACTGTTCGATGATAGTGGCCGCTTGGTGGGCGTGACGATTTCAATCGCCTCCAAGGAAACCGACAATCTGGCGTTTGCCTATCCCGCCCAATGGGTCATGGAGTTGCCGACGCGCATAGAGACCGCGCGCCAGCGCTGGCTCAAGACCTTGGCCGCCAATGGCGTGTCCATTGACGCCGACGGGCGCCCCACGGGTTCCGGATTCGCCGCCATCAATGATCTGGCCGCCGTTCCGGCCGGGGCCAACAAGACCGGCGTCGACGACGCCTACAAACAATTCCTGTTGCTCAATAAGCCGCGCGCGTTCCTGCTCACCAGCGACAACCGCTGGGGAGCGGTCGCCGACGCTGACGCCCTGGATGGACTTTTGAAAGATTGCGCGGCCCGCAACGTGCAATGCGGCCTTTACGCCATCGATGACACGGTCGTTTGGCGCCCCAACAGGCAAGCGCCGGTTTTGACCGCCGCCAAGACCACGCCTGGGCAGCCCGCTGGCCCCGCGCCTTAGCTGAGCCGTCGCGAGCCTACCAGGCGGCGATGGTCTTGGCGTCGGCGTCGCTCATGGGATGGTGCGCGCGGGCGTGATCTTCCTCGGCCAGCAGGCGCACGGACTCCAGGGCGGCCATGCAGCCCATTCCGGCCGCCGTCACAGCTTGGCGATAGACGTCATCAGTCACGTCGCCGGCGGCGAACACGCCCTGGATGGCGGTGGACGCCGTGCCGGGCTTCACCTTCAGATAGCCGGCCTTGTCCATCTCCAGCTGACCCTTGAACAGCTCCGAGGCAGGCGCGTGGCCGATGGCCACGAACAGCCCGTCGCAGGAGACCGTTTGGGTCTCGCCGGTCCGCACGTCCTTCAGCACAGCGCCGGTGACGCCCAGGGGATTGTCGTCCCCCAGCACCTCTTCCACCGCATGGTTCCAGATCACCTCGATCTTGGGGTGCGCGAACAGGCGCTCCTGCAGGATGCGCTCGGCGCGGAATTCCTCGCGCCGATGCACCACCGTGACCTTGGCCGCGAAGTTGGTGAGGAACAGGGCTTCTTCGACCGCCGTATTGCCCCCGCCGACCACCACCACGTTTTTGCCGCGGTAGAAGAAGCCGTCGCAGGTGGCGCAGGCGGAAACGCCGAAGCCCTGGAATTTCTGCTCGGAGGGCAGGCCGAGCCACTTGGCTTGGGCGCCGGTCGATATGATGACCGTCTCCGCCAGGAACACCGCTCCGGAATCGCAAGTCAGGCGGAACGGACGAGCGGACAAGTCGGCGCTCACCACGATGTCGTTCACAAGTTCGGCCCCCACGTGCTCGGCCTGGGCGCGCATCTGATCCATCAGCCAGGGCCCCTGGATCACGTCGGCAAAGCCCGGATAGTTCTCCACGTCGGTGGTGATGGTCAGCTGCCCGCCAGGTTGAATGCCGGCGATCAACACGGGACTGAGCAGCGCGCGCGCGGCGTAGATGGCGGCGGTGTAGCCGGCGGGGCCGGAGCCGATGATGGCGCAGCGCACGGAACGGGATTCTGACATGGGGCTTCCGCAAAACGATAGTGGCGCTCTATGTAGCGATTGATTCCCCTCGGCGAAATCCGGGGGTCGGATTTCGCTTGCGAATGGGCGGGTGCTCCAGCGGCGGGGAGAACAGGAATACTGATGGCCGCATCGCGTATCCTGCTGTTTCCCGACTGCGGACATGATGTGGGCGGCGGTCATGTCATGCGCTGCCTGACCCTGGCGCGGGCGCTCACGGCGCGCGGCGCGACCTGCGCCTTCGTCGCGCCCCCGATGGTGCGGAGCGTGCTGCAAACCTTCGGCGGCGAGGGGATCGAGGCCTTGGCGGTCCCGGAGGCTGCTCCCGAGGTTTTGACCCGTCAGGTTGCAGCCCTGGCCGAGGCCTACGTCCCGGACTGGGTGGTGATCGACCACTATCGCCTGCAGCCACGGCGCGAGAGCGGCCTGCGCGCGCCGGGCCGACGACTGATGATGATCGACGATCTGGGCCGCACGCACGACTGCGATCTGCTGCTCGATCCCGGTTATGGCCGCGCCCCGGACGACTATTTGGGCCTGGTCCCGCCCAACGCCATTCTGCTGACCGGGCCAAGCTATGCCCTGGTGCGACCCGAGTTCGCGCAGGCCCGGCCCGGCGCCCTGGTGGGGCGAAACGGAGCGCCTGTGCGGCGTGTGCTCCTCATGCTCGGTCTGACCGACCTCGGCGGCCTGACAGGGCGGGTGGCGCAAGCGCTTCTGCCGGTGCTGGGGGACGTGCGGCTGGACATCGCCCTGGGCGCGACGGCGTGCAGCCTGGCAAGCCTCAAGAGCCTGAACGATCCCCGCGTGAGCCTGCACGTGGACGCCACCGACATGGCCCGGCTGATGAGCGAGGCCGACCTGGCGATCGGCGCCGGCGGCTCCAGCCTGTGGGAGCGGGCGTGCCTGGGCCTGCCCGGCGTGACCCTGATTCTGGCCGACAACCAGCGCGATCTGGCTCTGCGTATGGCCGCGGACGGCTTGACTCTGGCGGTGGAAGCCGGCGCGCCCGGCTGGAAGGGTCAGCTGACGGCGACCGTTTCGGCCCTGGCCCGGGACGCCGCCCAGCGCAGCGACATGTCCGCCCGCCTGGCGGCGCTGTGCGACGGGCTGGGCGCCGAGCGGGCGGCTGAGGCGATGCTTTAAACGTCGAACCCCGCCCGCCGCAGCGTCGCCAGCACCCCAGGCCTGGCCTGGGCCCAGTCTTCGCGCAGAAGCCCCAGGCCGATCACGTCCTGCTGGGCGCCGCCTTTGATCACGTGCGCCCTTAAACGGGCCTCGATCTGGAAGCCGAACTTCTGGTGCAGCTTCCACACCGCCTCGTTGGAGGCCAGCACTTCGCACCACAGTTTGCGCAGGCCCAAGCCTCCGCCGGACGGCTCGCCGAACGCCCGCTCAATCATCACGAACTCCACATAGCCGCCCGCCCCGCGTCCGCGCAGGGTCGGCTCGGCCAGGTAGAAGGCCCAGGCGGCGCGGCCCTGATCGCGGTCGATGTCGTAGAAATTGGCCAGGCCGGCGGGCGTCCCGTCCACCTCGATGATGCGGTAATCGCGCCGCTGATCGGCGGCGACGCCGGCGAACCAGCGGGCGTGTTCAGCCGCGGTGATCGGGTGGTCTGAATACATATAGGCCGCGACCTGGGGCGAATTGCGCCAGACCAGCAGCCGCTCCCGGTCCTCGGCGGTCACGGGGCGAAGGGTGATCCGGGTGGCCATGTCAGATCCTCCGATCGTCGCCCAGCCGCGCCAGGTCCGGTCGACCGCGCAGAAAGGCGCGCACATCGTCCGAGGTGAAGTCGGGCTTGGCGGCATAAAGCGCCTCGTAGATCGCCCGCACCAGCTCAAGGTCATCGGGCCGGTCCACCGTCCAGCGCACCTCGGCTTCCTGGGCGGGCTGGCTGAGGAAGACCTGGGGGAACGTCTCGGGCCGGCGGTAGAAATAGGGCGTTACATGCTCGCGCTCATAGGGATCGGACGCCTTTCGCGCGGCCAGGATCAGGCATTCGGCACGCACGATCTCCACGTCCAGGCCCTTGGGAAAGGTGCGGTGGGCGGGAGTGTTGGCGGCGTAGTCGGTTCCCTTGTTCAGGTGCAGCGCCACCGTCGCGTCGATCACCTCGGGGTCGGCCAGGGGGCAGTCGCCGGTCAGGCGCACCATGTGCTCTGCCGGGCCGAAGACCTCAAGCGCGCCCGCGAACCGACCCAGCACATCGTCCAGCGATCCGCGAAACACGCCCACACCCAGGCCCTGTGCATAGACGGCCAGCGGATCGTCGCTGGGGTCGGTGCTGGTCGCCACCACGATGCGGTCGATCAGCCGCGCGCGCCGCACCCGCTCGATCTGACGGCCGATCATGGGCGCGCCGACGACGCCGGCCATCACCTTGCCGGGCAGCCGGGTCGAGGACATGCGGGCCTGAAGGACGGCGAGAATCAGGGCGGGCGCTCCGTATCGCGCCAAACCTAGCCCATTTGGACGATCAGGGCTTGGCCTCAGCCAGTGCGGGCCACGCCTCGATCTTGATTCGGCCCACAAGCTGCGCGCCGCCCTGGCCGTCCGGCTGGAACACCATGGCCTCCCCGTCGGCCGGATTAGCTAGGTCGGGATAGGCGGCGCGGATGTTGGGCAGGTGGGTGAAGATGATGGTGTTGGTCCCCGGCGCCGGCGGCTCGGCCACCTTGCCGCGCAGCCAGACGCCCTGACCGGGGCTTGGCGCGGGCGCGGCGGGCATGGGCGCGCCCGGTCCCATCATGTTCATGCCGCCGTCGCCCAGTTCGGGGAAGGTCTCGGGCTTGGGTAGGCCGGCCAGGCGCGCGGTCTGCAGGGCGCGGTAGGTCGGGCTGGACTCCACCCGTCCGACGGCTATGCCGAGGCTCTTCAGGGCCAGACCCATGGCGCGGGCCGTGGCCTTGCCTGTGTCGTCCAGTTGCCGTTCGGGCTTGAGGTTGTCCGGTTCGGCGGCGGCCTTTTCGGGTATGGCGAAGGGCGAGGCGGCGTGGCGCATGAGCAGCACATAGCCGCCCTGCTTGAGCCGAGCGATCAGGGATGGGCCGGCCAGGGTCTGAGCCTGCGCGACGACGCCAAATAGGGCGAAGGCTATAACAGCGAGGGCGAGACTCTTACGCATAGGCAAGCCTCCCGCGGGCACGGCCCGCCCGCCAATCCTGGAGGCAATCGGACTTGAAATCAAACGTGGCCGCAGCCGGGCTTGGCTAGACCCACTCGAGCTTGAGGATCTCGTAGGCCTTCACGCCGCCGGGGGTATTGATCTCCACCACCTCGCCGACTTCCTTGCCGATCATGCCGCGCGCCAGCGGCGAGGTGACCGAGATGCGGCCTTGCTTCACGTCGGCTTCGTGTTCGCCGACGATCTGGTAGCGGGCCTCTTCCTCGGTGTCCTCGTCCACCACGCTGACCGTGGCGCCGAACTTGACCTGCTTGCCCGAAAGCTTGGACACGTCGATCACCTGGGCGCGCGCCATCTTGTCTTCGATCTCGGCGATACGGCCTTCGATCCAGCCCTGTCGCTCCTTGGCGGCGTGGTACTCGGCGTTCTCCGAGAGGTCGCCGTGAGCGCGCGCCTCCCCGATCGCCGCGATCACGCTCGGGCGTTCCACTGACTTCAGACGCTTCAGTTCCTCGTCGAGGGTCTGGTAGCCCTCGCCGGTCATCGGCACTTTTTCCATACGGATATTGGCTCTGGTCGCCCTTAAGGGTGGTCGTGGGAGGTCCGGCCGCGGGCGTATTCGTCCGGGGGCGAGAGCATAGGGTCGTGAAAGCAGCGATGCAAGGCCCCTACGCGTAGGTCTGCAGCGCCCGCACGTCCAGGGCCTCTTCGGGGGCTGTGGCGATGGCCTGGGCGGCGGCCAGGGCGCCTGCGGCTGTGGTGTAGTAGGGGATCTTCATCATCAGGGCTGAGCGGCGGATGGAAAAGCTGTCCTGCAGGGACTGCTTGCCCTCGGTGGTGTTGAACACCAGCTGCACCTCGCCGTTCTTCATCCGGTCCAGCACATTGGGGCGGCCCTCCAGGACCTTCTTGATCGATTCCACGTCGAGCCCCTGGTCGCGCAGATAGGCGCAGGTGCCGCCGGTGGCGATGATGGTGAAACCGGCCGCCTTCAGCAGACGCACGGGCTCCAGGATGAAGGCCTTGTCGGCGTCGCGCACCGATACGAACGCCGCGCCGGAGGCCGGCAGGCGGGTGCCTCCGCCCAACTGGCTCTTGGCGAAGGCCCGGGCGAAGGCCACCTGCGGCGCCTCGCCCTCGCGCACCCAGTCCAGGCCCATCACCTCGCCGGTGGAGCGCATTTCCGGGCCGAGCACCGTATCCACGCCCGGGAAACGGGCGAAGGGGAACACCGCCTCCTTCACCGCGATATGGTTGTAGGGCTTGTCCACCAGATTGAAGCTGGCCAGCGGCACGCCGGCCATGACCTTGGCCGCGATGGCGGCCAGGGGAATGCCGATGGTCTTGGCCACGAAGGGGACCGTGCGGCTGGCGCGCGGATTGACCTCCAGCACGAAGATGCGCGGATGGTCCGACAAGGGCTCCTCGATGGCGAACTGCACGTTCATCAGCCCGCGCACCTTCAGCGCCTTGGCCATCAGCACCGTCTGGCGCTTCAACTCGGCGATGGTTTCGGCGCGCAGGGAGAAGGGCGGCAGCGAACAGGCCGAGTCGCCCGAGTGCACCCCGGCCTCCTCAATGTGCTCCATCACGCCGGCCACATAGACGTCATGGGCGTCGGCCACGGCGTCCACGTCCACTTCGGTGGCCCGCGACAGGTACTGGTCGATCAGTACGGGACTGTCGCCCGACACCTTCACCGCGTGGGTGATGTAGCGGGCCAGTTGTTCGTCGTCGCGCACGATCTCCATAGCCCGACCGCCCAGTACGTAGGACGGGCGGATGACCACCGGATAGCCGATGCGGCGCACGGCGGCGAAGGCTTCCTCGGCCGAGCGGGCGATGCCGTTGATCGGCTGCGCGATGTCGATCTGGTGCAGCAACTGTTGGAAGCGTTCGCGGTCCTCGGCCAGGTCGATGGCGTCCGGAGAGGTTCCCAGGATCGGCACGCCGGCGTCTTCCAGCGCTTGAGCCAGCTTCAGCGGCGTCTGACCGCCGAACTGCACGATCACGCCGATAAGCGTCCCATTGGACATTTCCACGGCGATCAGCTCCAGCACGTCCTCGGCCGTGAGGGGCTCGAAGTACAGCCGGTCGGAGGTGTCGTAGTCGGTGGAGACGGTCTCGGGGTTGCAGTTGACCATGATCGACTCCACCCCGATGTCCTTCAGGGCGAAGGCGGCGTGGCAGCAGCAATAGTCGAACTCGATGCCCTGGCCGATGCGGTTGGGACCACCGCCCAGGATGATGGCTTTGCGGGCCGGCGAAGGCTCGGACTCGCATTGCGGGGCCTGGCCAAAGGCGCCGGTCTCATAGGTGGAGTACATGTAAGGCGTCTTGGCGAAGAACTCCGCCGCGCAGGTGTCGATGCGCTTGAATACCGGCCGCACGCCCAGGCCCTGGCGGGTCTTGCGCACTTCCGCTTCGCTCCAGCCCGACAGCTTGGCCAGCCGCGCGTCCGAGAAGCCCAGCGCCTTCAGCGCGCGCAGGCCTTGCGCGTCGGCCGGCAGGCCGTGGTCCGTCACATAGGCCTCGGTTCCCACCAGGTGCTCGATCTGGCGCAGAAACCATGGCTCGTAGGCGCAGGCCTCGGCCACCTGCTCCACACTCAGGCCATGGCGGAAGGCCTGGGCGATGACCCGCAGCCGGTCGGGCGTGGGCTGGGTCAGGGCGCGCAGCACCGCGTTCTTCACAGCCTGGTCGTCGCCCTCGTGATCGACGCCCGGGATGGCGATTTCGTCCAGGCCCGTCAGGCCCGTCTCCAGCCCGCGCAGAGCCTTCTGCAGACTCTCGGCGAAGGTGCGGCCGATGGCCATGACCTCGCCCACCGACTTCATGGAGGTGGTCAGATAGGGTTCGGCGCCGGGATATTTCTCGAAGGCGAAGCGCGGAATCTTGGTGACCACGTAGTCGATGGTCGGCTCGAACGAGGCCGGCGTGGCGCCGGTGATATCGTTCATCAACTCATCGAGGGTGTAGCCAACCGCGAGGCGTGCGGCGACCTTGGCGATGGGAAAGCCCGTGGCCTTGGACGCCAGCGCCGAGGAGCGCGACACCCGCGGATTCATCTCGATCACGACCATGCGGCCGTCCGCCGGGTTCACCGCGAACTGCACGTTCGAGCCGCCGGTCTCCACCCCGATCTCGCGCAGCACGGCGATGGATGCCGTGCGCATGCGCTGATATTCCTTGTCGGTCAGCGTCAGGGCCGGGGCGACGGTGATGGAATCGCCGGTGTGCACGCCCATCGGGTCGATGTTCTCGATGGAGCAGACGATGATGCAGTTGTCCGCCTTGTCGCGGACGACCTCCATCTCATACTCCTTCCAGCCGAGCACGCTCTCTTCGATCAGCACTTCGGACACGGGCGAGGCGTCCAGGCCGCCCGCGACGATGTTGCGGAATTCCTCGACGTTGTAGGCGATGCCGCCGCCGGTGCCGGCCAGGGTGAAGGATGGGCGGATAATCGAGGGCAAGCCCACGAACTCCATCGCTTCCAGCGCCTCGTCCAGGGTATGGGCCACCCGCGAGCGCGGGGATTCCAGGCCCAGCTTGTCCATGGCGTCGCGGAATTTCTGACGGTCCTCGGCCTTGTCGATCACCTCGGCCTTGGCGCCGATCATCTCCACGCCGTAGCGGGCCAGGGCGCCGGAGGCTTCCAGCGCCAGGGCGGTGTTCAGCGCGGTCTGGCCGCCCATGGTGGGCAGCAGGGCGTCGGGCCGCTCCTTGGCGATGATCTTCTCGACCATGGCCGGGGTGATCGGCTCGATATAGGTCGCGTCCGCCACGTCCGGATCGGTCATGATGGTGGCTGGGTTGGAGTTGACCAGGATAATCCGGTAGCCCTCCGCCCGCAGGGCCTTGCACGCCTGTACGCCGGAATAATCGAACTCGCAGGCCTGTCCGATCACGATCGGCCCGGCGCCGATGATCAGGATGGAGGCTATGTCGGTCCGTTTGGGCATGCTCGCCTCGCGCGCGGGGACGGGCGCGCATCGCGCGTCCGCTTCAGGTCGAATTGCAGGTTAAGCGGATCGTTTAGAGGCGGAGTGGCCGGGGGGCAAGCGATCAATGAGGCCGGTGTCGTCGAAGTCGATCACGTCGGGGATGGGGCGGACCGCCGGGCCCTAACCATATAAACCTTTGGCTAAGCTGTATGGTGTTTTCTGCTGAGAGGTTGTGTCCCAACGACAACAGAAAAAGGCGCACAGGCTGTCTACGAGGCCTTCATATCCGATTCTGACCAAGGGCGCCGAGGCCTGGATATTGGCGGCGCATGCCGCTGCCGGCGTCGGGGTGTCCTATTTCTCCAGGGCCTCAGTGGCGATGTTCCACGGGGCGCCGCCTGTGGCGCTGCTTGGCGCCGTCCTGCTGTCTATCTTTCTGGGCGCCCCCGAACGTCGGCGCTGGCTCTACTTGGCCGTGGGCTCCGTCGCCTTTGGCGTCGCCAGCTATCTGCCGGGGATGGTTAGTGTGATGCGTGGGTCCATCGACTTCATCTTGGCCAATCTGGCGGGAGTCCTGGCAGCCTGTGGATTGATCCGCCACTTCTGCGGCGGTCACGTCCTCGATTTTGGACGCCCGCGTGATTTGGCGGTGTTCGGTCTGTCGGCCGGCGTAGTGGCGCCCAGCGTCACCACGCTCACGGCTTGGGTCACCATGAACGCGCTTGTCCCACACGCGCAGGCGATCGACTTCCGCCAATGGTGGGCGAGCGATTGCCTGGGCATGTTGATCCTGGCGCCCGGCCTTTTGATGCTGCGAGACGTGGGCGCGAACCGGACGCAGGCGCGGGTGTCCAGGCCAGGGCTGCTGGCCCTGGCCGTCTTGGCGCTGGTCACCACCGCCGCTTTCGCCCAGGAGCAGATCGACCTTCACTACATGGTCCCCCCGGCCTTGGCCCTGGTGGTCATCTACATGGAATTCGTAGGCGTGGCCGTCGGCGGCTTGATCGTAGCCGCGATCGTCACTGCGGCCACTTTCGTGCATCATGACGATCTCCCGCAGGGCCCTGTAGCGTGGGCCCATACTCAGTTGTTCCTCGCCTTTATGATGATGGTGAACCTGCCGTTCGCCGGTCTCCTGGTGCAGCGGCGGCGGCTGCAGGAGTCGCTGATCCGCACCAAGATGGAGGCGGAATCCGCCCGCGCCGACGCCGTGGAACAACAGCGGCGCTCGGCCATGGCGGAGGAAATCGCCAAGGTGGGGTTCTGGCGCGTCGATTTCCGCACCGGTGAGGTGCAATGGTCGGACCAGAACTATGCGATCTTCGAACGTCCCCGTGGTGAACCCTTGTCTCGCGGGGCGATGGCTTCCTATGTTCATCCCGACGACGTCGCCGCCTATGCCGAGGCCGTCAGCCAAATGCGCAGGGGGCAGCCCCACACCGGCGCCTGGCGCGCGGCGCTGCGCGATGGCGAGATACGCCACCTCGTCACCCGCGGGATCCCGGAATTCGATGAGCACGGACAGGTGTTTGGCGCCTTCGGCACGGTGCTGGACGTCACCGAACTGAGGTTGGCCCAGGACGCTCTGGAAAAGAACGCCGCCCACCTGCACCTGATCACCGAGAACATCCCCGATATCATCGTCGAGACCGACCTGGACGACCGGATCACCTATATTTCCCCGTCGATTATGAGCTGCCTGGGATACACGCCCGACGAGGTGCTGGGCGCATCCTGGCTCAGCCTGATCCATCCGGAGGACGCCCCCATTTGGTTAGAGGCCCGGCAGCAGCAGCTGGCCGCCAAGGGTGAAGTCCCGCCCGTGCTCATCCGCTGCCGCGCTAGGGCCAAGGACGGCCAAGAGATATGGCTTGGTTTGCGCCCGAGCCTTCTAAGGGATGAGAAGACCGGCGAGCCCGTGGGGGTGCTGGACGTGGCGCGAGACATCACCGAAAGTCGCCGGCTGGTCGCCGAGCTGCAGGCCGCCCGCGCGGCGGCGGAGAAGGCCGCCGCGGTGAAAGGGGAGTTCCTGGCCAACATGAGCCACGAAATCCGCACGCCCCTGACCAGCATCTCCGGTTTCACCAAGCTCGCGCAGACCCAGCGCGACCTGAACGACGATACCCGCCGCTATATCGGCCACATTGACTCGGCCGCCAGCGCCCTGCTCGCCGTCGTCAACGATGTGTTGGACTTCTCCAAGCTGGAGGCGGGCAAAATCCGCATCGATCGCCGCCCAACGCCGGTGGACGAATTGCTTCAGGGCATGGCGGACCTGTTCAGCGGCCCATGCGCGGAAAAGGAGCTGAGCCTGACGTCGCGCTATCCCGCCGACGCGCCGGCCCGGCTGATGGTTGATCCAGACCGGCTGCGTCAGATCCTGATCAATCTGGCCGGAAACGCCACCAAATTCACGGACAAGGGCAGCGTGAGCCTGACCGCCGCCTATGACGCCGGGACCGCCAGATTGAGGATCGAGGTGACCGACACCGGGCCGGGCATGCCGGCCGACCAGCTGGGCAGCCTGTTCCAGCGGTTCTCCCAGATCGACGATTCGACCACCCGCAAGTTCGGCGGCACGGGTCTGGGCCTGGCCATCTGCAAGGGCCTAGTCGAGGCCATGGACGGGGAAATCGGCGTGACAAGCCAGCTCGGAGAGGGCTCCTGCTTCTGGTTTTCCATCCCCGCGCCGCCGGCTGAGGCGGTTAGCGAAACCGCCGTGGCCGAGGCCGGGGACACCCTGCTGGAAAGGATGAGGGTTCTGGTGGTGGACGACAACGCCGTCAATCGTGAACTGGTGCGTGCGGTGCTCACTCCGTTCGGCGTCGTGGTGACCGAAGCGGCGGGCGGGCCGCAGGCGATCGAGGAGGCGAGCAGCAGGCCGTTCGACGTAATCCTGATGGATCTCAGAATGCCGGGAATGTCAGGCGTTCAGGCGACCCGGGCGATCGTGGACGGCGGGGGTCCGAACGCGGCGACGCCCATCATTGCCTTCTCGGCCGACGGCGGGCAGGAACCCGACGTCGGATCACTGGCCCTCCAGGGCTTCGCGGGACGGGTGATCAAGCCGTTCAAGCCGATGGATCTGGTGCTGGCTTTGGCCGCCGCGGTCGACCGGGGCGAGGCGCGCGCGTCCGCTTTGGGTCGAATTGTGGGTTAAGCGGATCGTTTAGAGGGAGAGAAGGCAGAGTGAGGGGGCTGAGCGCCGACGGCGGGCGATTAAACCGCCGCTCAATCCTCCTCTCCCCCCTGGCTCTCGCAGGCTGCGCGCCGACGTTGCAGCATGCGCTCACGCCGGGCCCGCAATTCGCCGGTCCACGCTTGGACCAGGAGGTCTTCGTCAGTTTCGACGGCGCACGCCTGGGCCTTAGCCGCTGGTCGTCGCAAGGCGAGCCATGGGCCGTGATCGCCGCCCTGCACGGGATGGACGACTACGCCAACGCTTTCCATCTGGCCGGGCCGGTATGGGCGGGGCAGGGGATCGCCACCTACGCCTTCGACATCCGAGGCTTCGGCCGTTCACCGCAGCGCGGCGTCTGGCCGGGAACCGAGCTGATGGTGCAGGACGTGCGCGCCTTTTGCGCCCTGCTGCGCCAGCGACATCCCCGGGCCATTCTGGCGCTGACGGGCGAAAGCATGGGCGGGGCCGTGGCCATCGCCGCCTTGGCCTCGGATGCGCCGCCGGACGCGGACCGGGCGGTGCTTTTGGCGCCGGCGGTGTGGGGCTGGTCCAGCCAGCCCTTGGCCTACAGCCTGGCCCTGCGCCTTGCCGAGCTCGTGGCGCCGGACAAGGTGTTCAACCCGCCATCCTTCGTCACCAGCCACATCACCGCCTCGGACAATATTTCCGAGCTGATCGCCATGGGCCGCGACCCGCTCATGCTGTTCGGCGCGCGAACCAGCGCCCTCTACGGCCTGGTCGACCTGATGCAGACCGCCTGGAGGAACACCGGCAGGATCAGGATCCCGACCGCCTACCTGTGCGGCGCCAAGGACCAGATCATTCCGTTGAAGCCCTCGCTGCAGGCCGCCGCGCGCCTGCCGACCGGCGACCGCACGGCCTTTTACGCCAACGGCTACCACCTGCTGCTGCGCGACCTGCAGCGCGAGGCGGTGTTCGCCGACATCGCCGCCTTCATCCGCGACCCCTCCGCGCCGTGGCCCTCGGGCGCGCGGCCGATGCCCAAGCCGCGTTAGAGCCGGATGACGTCTCTCGAAGTCTGAATCTGGCTCTAGATATTTGAATGGTGCTCTAGGCGATCATCCCGCCGTTGACGCGCCGCCTGAGCGCGCTATGCCCTGGGGCGGCGGCAGGCAGGAGCGGACGACGATGAGCAGCGCGGGGATCGGACGTCGAAGCCTGCTGGGCGCGGCAGGGGCGGCGGCGGCGCCGCATCTGGCGTGGGCCAAGGCCTTGCCCAAGGTGGCGATCCACACGGCCAAGGGGACCATCGTGGTCGAACTGGAGTCCGGCCGCGCGCCGATCACCAGCGCCAACTTCCTGCACTACGTCGATACCCAGCGGTACGACGACGGCCAGATCTACCGGGCCTCGCGCACGCCCGGCATGGCGCCGGGCAACGGCTCCATCCAGGGCTGGCCCAACCCCATCAGCGGGCGCCGCTATCCGCCGATCGCCCACGAGAGCACGACCCAGACCGGGATCATCCATGACGCGGGCACGATCTCGATGGGCCGCTATGGCCCCGGCTCCGCCACCGCCGACTTCTTCATCTGCGCCAGCCGCGAGCCCTATCTGGACGCCCATCCCGATCCGGCCGACCCCTATCACCAGCTCAAGGACAACCTGGGCTACGCCGCCTTCGGCCACGTGGTCGAGGGCATGGATGTGGTGCTGAAAATCCTGGCCCTGCCGACCCACGGCAAGGTCTTCGTCAAGGAGATGCAGGGCCAGATCCTGACCCATCCGGTGCCGATCTTGACGATGCGGCGGGCGTAGGCCCGAGCGCGCGCGCCACTCCAAACACCGTCATTCCACGGTCGTCTGAAAGACGAACCGGAGGACCCAAGCCGCCGTTTCAACCGGCAAGCCGAGCTTGGGTCGCCCGGTCAATCCTCGGGTCAAGCCCGAGGAGGGCGATGACGGAAAAAGGGTTTGCGTCGCTGGCTTCTGCTGGCCGCCCGCCTTCGCGGGGATGAGCGGATGGCGGGCTCGCCCTCAACCCCTATCCATCATCTCCGCGAACCGCTCGAACAGATAAAGCGAGTCCGTCGGCCCCGGCGAGGCCTCCGGGTGGTGCTGCACGCTGAACACCGGCTTGCCGGAAAGGGCGATGCCGGCGTTGGAGCCGTCGAACAGTGAGATGTGGGTTTCCTCCACGCCGTCCGGCAGGCTCTCGCGGTCCACGGTGAAGCCGTGGTTCATGGAGACGATCTCCACCTTGCCGGTGGTCAGGTCCTTGACCGGGTGGTTCGCCCCATGGTGGCCCTGGTCCATCTTGGTGGTCTGGGCGCCCAGCGCCAGGGCCAGCATCTGGTGGCCCAGGCAGATGCCGAACACCGGCTTGCCGCTGGCCACCAGCTTCTGGATCTCGGGCACGGCGTACAGCCCCGTAGCGGCCGGATCGCCCGGACCGTTGGACAGCAGCACGCCGTCGGGATGGCGCGCCAGCACCTCTTCGGCGCTGGTCGTGGCCGGAACCACGGTGGCGCGGGCGCCGATGCTGGTCAGGGCGCGCAGGATGTTGCGCTTGACGCCGTAGTCGAGCACCACGACCTCGTAAGGCTGGCTGCGGCCCCGGGGCGTCTGGCGCTGGGCATAGCCCGCCGGCCAGTCCCACAGGCCCTCGTCGAACACGAAGGGTTGGGCGCAGGTGGCGTCCTTGGCCAGGTCCAGGCCCACCAGGCCCTCCCAGGCGCGGGCCTTGGCCTTCAGCGCGTCCAGGTCGAACAGGCCGTCGGGGGCGTGGGCGATCACCCCATGGGGCATGCCCTTCTCGCGGATCAGGCGGGTGAGGGCGCGGGTATCGACGCCAGCCAGGCCGATCAGGCCACGCCGCTTCATCCAGCCATCCAGATCCGATCCGCCTGTCGCGGAATCGGCGCGCCAATTGGCCGGCTTGGTGGGCGGGTCGCGCACGATGGCGCCGCGCGCGGCTGTTTCGGCGCCCTGTTCCTTGAGGCCATGGCCGAATCCCTCGACGTCCTCCAGGTTCACGCCCACATTGCCCACGTGGGGGAAGGTGAAGGTGACGATCTGGGCCATGTAGGAGGGGTCGGTCAGGATCTCCTGGTAGCCGGTCATGGCGGTGTTGAAGCACACCTCGCCCACCGCCTCGCCCGCCGCGCCAAAGCCCTTGCCCTGCAGCACCGTGCCATCGGCCAGGACCAGAACGCCGGTCGCGCCGGGTATCAGCGTATCGGTCATGGTCGGGCTCCTGGGTGGGTGGCGGGCGGTGGATAGTCGCAAAAAAGCGGGCTGGAGTCGCCCCCGCCCGCCGAAGCCCGCATCTAGGCGCCTGGGGTCGGGGCGTCAACCCACCGTTCGCCCACCCTCTGTTCATCCCGGCGAATGCCGGGGCCCAGATCGCAGGGCCTAAGGTTCAACCACGAAGAACACGAAGACCACGAAGAGGTCGGCTCTTCCTTTGTGGTCTTTGTGTTCTTCGTGGTTCAAATCTGATTGGCGCACGCGCCGAGGCGGACGCCGGAGCGATTCGGCGTTAAGATCGCTCGGTGCGCTTCGACGAACGGTTCCTGGACGAGATAAAATCGCGTCTCCGCCTATCCGACGTGATCGGGCGGACGGTGAAGCTGCGTCGGCAGGGGCGCGAGTACGCGGGCCTGTCGCCCTTCACCAAGGAGAAGACGCCCAGCTTCTACGTCAACGACGAGAAGGGCTTTTTCCACTGCTTCTCCTCGGGCAAGCACGGCGACCTGATCACCTTCCTGCAGGAGACCGAGCGGCTCTCGTTTCCCGAGGCGGTGGAGCGGTTGGCGGCGGAGGCTGGCGTACCCATGCCGGAGCCCGACCCCCGCTCGGTGGAGGACGACAAGAAGCGCCATTCCCTGATGGACTGGCTGGAGGCCGCCGCGGTCTGGTTCGAGGGCGAGCTGCGCCGGCCGGGCGGTCAGGCGGCGCGGGCCTATCTGGAAAAACGCGGCTTGCCGCAGAGCGAGTGGAAGCGCTTTCGCATCGGCTTGGCGCCCGCCAGCCGCACCGCGTTGAAGGATGCGCTGGTGCAGAAGGGCGCGCGGCCGGCCGAGTTGGTCGAGGCGGGCCTGCTGATCGCGCCGGAAGATGGCGGCGCGCCCTATGACCGCTTCCGCGAGCGAATCATCTTTCCCATCGCCGATGCGCGCGGACGGGTGATCTCCTTCGGCGGACGCGCGCTGGATCCCGAGGCCAAGGCCAAGTACCTCAACGGACCCGACACGGCCTTGTTCGACAAGGGCCGCACGCTCTACGGCCTTTACGAGGCGCGCAAGCTCCTGGCCGCGGGCGGGGAGGGCGCGCCGCTTGTGGTGGTCGAGGGCTATATGGACGTGATCGCCTGCCAGAGGGCGGGCATCGCCGCGGCGGCCGGCATGGGCACGGCCCTGACCGAGGACCAGATGGCCCTGATGTGGCGCTTTCATCCCGAGCCGACCCTGTGTTTCGACGGCGACGGGGCCGGCCAGCGCGCCGCCTCGCGCGCCATCGACCGGGCCTTGCCCCTGTTGCAGCCCGGCAGATCCTTCCGCTTCGCCGTGGTGACCGGCGGCAAGGATCCGGACGACGTGCTGCGCGAGCAGGGGCCCGCCGCCCTGAAGGCGCAATTGTCGCAGACGATTCCTTTTGTGGAGGCTCTGTTCGTACGTGAGCGCGACATGGAGCCGTTGGACACCCCCGAGCGGCGCTCGGCGCTGAAGGGACGCCTGCGCGCGGCGGCCGGCGCCATTCAGGACAAGGACCTCGGCCAGGCCTACCGCGACGACCTGCTGGCGCGACTGGACGCTCTGTGGGCTAAGCCCGCGGCGAACGCCCCGCAGAGCGGGGCCTTTCAGCCGCGCCGCGCCTTTGCCGCAAGGGGATCGGAGCGTTTCCAGGCCCCCGGACCGCCCACCGCCGAGGCCCGTGCGGCCGCCCGCCGCCTGTCGGTCTCGATCGATCCCCTCGTCGCCGCCGTCGCCAAGGGCGCCATCGATCATCCGGTGTGGTTGGATGAGCATCTGGAGGCCTTGCAGGTCCACGGATTGGGCCATTCGGCGCTTAATCCGCTCGCTAGCGCCATTGTTCGTCTACGGCTCGAGGCCGATGTCCTTGACACTGAGGCTCTGAAACGCCATCTGGCGGCCAGTGGCTTTGGCGCCCTGCTCAGTGAAATCGACCGGGCCGCCCGGACATCCGGCGCGCCCTTCCTGGAGTCAGATGTCTCACCGGCCGCCGCCAAGCTGCACTGGTCGCATGCCTTCGAGGTTTTGAGCCGAATGGCCGCGTTGGAAGAGGCCCTATCATCCGCCAAGGCGGACATGACCGATTCCGAGGGGGCTGTGGCGTTCATGCGCCTGAAAGGCGAGCGTGATGCGTTGAGGCGGGCGATTCGGTCGGGAACCCTTTGGGCGTCCCGGCTATCTATGGAGGCGGGAGCCTCGGAATAGGCCGGCAAGACGGGCAAGTCTCGTCGTCGGCAGGCTTTTTGCATGTTCGGTCGGGTTTGGGCGGATGCTCGGGCCGGGCTGAAGCGGAGAATTGAATGAGCACGACGACGACCGAGCCGACCGAAACGACCACCGACGGTCCGTTGCTCGATCTGACCGATGCAGGCGTAAAGCGCTTCATCAAGCAGGCCAAGGCCCGCGGCTACGTCACCATGGATGAGCTGAACAAGGTTCTGCCCTCCGAAGAGGTGACGTCCGAGCAGATCGAAGACACCTTGGCCATGCTCAGCGAGATGGGCGTGAACGTCGTGGAGAACGACGAGGTCGAGGGCGAAGGCGAGGGCGGCGAAGTGGCCGTGCGCGAGGAAGCCGCCGTCACCATTGCCGAGAAACCGGAAAGCTATGACCGCACCGACGATCCGGTGCGCATGTACCTGCGCGAAATGGGCTCGGTGGAGCTGTTGTCGCGCGAGGGCGAGATCGCCATCGCCAAGCGCATAGAGGCCGGCCGCGACACCATGATCCGCGGCCTGTGCGAAAGCGCGCTCACTTTCGAAGCCATCATGGTGTGGCGCGAGGAGCTGGGCACGGGTCGCATCCTGCTGCGCGAGGTGATCGACCTTGAGCAGACCTATGGCGGCGCCCCGGGCGCGGCGCCCCCGCCCACCGAAGGCGGCGAGCTGGCTGAAGTCGAGCCGGAAGCGAAGGCCGAGCCGGCCGAAGGCGCCGAACCCGCCGCCGAGGGCGATAGCGACGAAGACGATTTCGACGACGGCGCGGGCCCTACGGTCTCGGCCATGGAGACGGAGCTGCGCGAAGGCGTCATGGCGACGCTGGACGCCATAGCCGCCGAGTTCGAGGCGTTCCGTAAGCTGCAGGAGCGGCTGGTCGAGCGGCGACTGTCCGGTCAGGACCTGCCCGACAGCGACCGCAAGCAGTACGAGCAGCTGTCCAACCTGATCATCCAGCATCTGAAGACGCTCAAGCTCAACAACAACCGCATCGAGGCCCTGGTCGAGCAGCTCTATGCGATCAACAAGCGCCTGATGACCCTGGAAGGGCGCCTGTTGCGCCTGGCCGACAGCTACGGCATCTCGCGGGTGGAGTTCCTCAAGGCCTATTTCGGCTCCGAGCTCGACCCCAACTGGTCCGATACCGTCAAGCTCCAAGGGGTGCGCTGGTCCAAATTCGCCGAGAACGACGGCGCCCAGATCGCTGACATCCGTCAGGAGATCGCCGGGCTGGCCACCGAGACCGGCGTGCCGATCGACGACTATCGCCGCATCGTACACACCGTGCAGAAGGGCGAACGCGAGGCGCGCCAGGCCAAGAAGGAGATGGTCGAGGCCAATCTGCGCCTGGT
>Ga0182013_10001154_pt1 | contig 36353 bp, 28 predicted proteins | sample 612S2MmetaG_FD_120487 | JGI IMG/M metagenome (GOLD analysis project Ga0182013, IMG submission 120487) | Permafrost microbial communities from Stordalen Mire, Sweden - 612S2M metaG | ecosystem: Environmental > Terrestrial > Soil > Wetlands > Permafrost | place: Sweden: Stordalen | collected... | reverse complement strand
GCTGCACCGCAACGAGCACCGAAACGAAGGTCAGCCCGACCCGTTTCTTCCTCACGAACAAACAGCTCGAGCAGGTCTTCGCGCGCGAAATCACTAAGTGGACCGAAATCACCGGTGCCTCCGGCGCCGGCAAATACAAAATCACCTGGAAAGGCGAAAGCTGCGACCAAACCATCGAACGCGTTGTCCGTGGTGACGGTTCGGGTACGACGTCGATCTTCAAGAAGTACTTGAACTCGATCCTCCCGACGCCGGCGGAATTCGGCGGTAAAACCTGGCTCCAGAGCGCCGAAGAAATCGAAAACACGACCTGGCCGAACGAAGCTGGCGACCCCGTCGTCCGCGGCAAAGGCGGCGCCGGTGAAGCGTCGACCTCATCGGGCGGGAAACTCGCCGAATGGGTCCACGCTCACGCTGGCACCATCGGCTACGCCGGGATCGCAGACGCACGCGCCAAGAAAGACGCGGGCACTGAATCAGAACGCGCCACCGGCAACTACTGGGTTGAGACCCAGTACGGCGGCACCGCGGAAAAGCCGAAACTCGGCGAACCCGCAACGACTCCGGCTGGCGCCGGCGGCGAAGGCTCGTACAACAGCCCCGTCAAGTCCAACGCCAACTGTGAAGCCGAGAAGTACACGGACGGGACGAGCACCTCTAAATTCCCGCCCGCGAACACCCAGGTGAGCTGGACACAGGTCACGACCGCACTCGACCAGAAACACTATTCGATCTGCGGACTGAGCTACATCCTTGCTTACGACAAGTACAGCCTGTTCCCTGAATTCACGCAGGCGAAAACCGAAACGGTTTCCGACTTCGTGAAATTCGTGCTGGGCACGGGTGCAGAAGAAGGCCAGGGTGTCCTGGCAGTCAAGTCTGACTACCTCAAACTGCCGGAAGCCTCGAAAGCGTCGAAGAGCGTCCTCGCGATTGCTCAGGCCGGCGCCGAAAGGATCGGCTTCTAGCTACGGCTAGGGCTCCGGGCGAGACCCGGAGGCAGGCAGATGGTGGCCCGCCGCGAGGCGGGCCACCAATCTGCCCTGAACTTTCAGCGGCGCAGCGTCGAAGTTGCCGCCTGCGTCGCCGGGGCGCGACCTGCGCCCAGGCCACGAGGCCGACGTCGCGCCCTTGCTTCGGCGCGTGCGGCGGCCGCGCATAGCGCGCCGACGAATACCAACGCGACGAGCCAGCCCAGGACAAGCACAGCGATGAGAGACATCTGTGAGCCTTCCGGTTGCGGCCTCCGTGCGGCTCCTTCTGCTTCCTTGAGGCGACTGTACACGCGTGGACGGATATTCGAGTCCGGAAAGACCCGCAACCCCTTGCGGAAAATGGGCGGCCCAGTTACTCTCGGTCGACGGTCGCAGAGGTGATCGAACAGCGGTGGACGGGGCGCGAGGGAAGTCCCATTCGGCGCTGCAACGGGGGAAAGAGCATGGAGGCGCTCGGGTAATGGCAACCAGGTCCGGAGACGAGGCAGAGGGAATCCTGGTCTGGAGGGCAGGCGAGGAGGTCTCCTCGCACAGCCACAGGCTTGCGGGAATGTGGGACGTCAGAGGTCCCGCGGCGTCCGTCAGGCGCGACGCGCTGTTCCGCCGCGGGCTCGTTCTCGCCGACATCCTCGCGTTCATGGCGGCCTACGCCCTCGCGCTCGCGGTTCCCGGCGGCAAGACCGCGCTGAGCTGGGGGATCGTGATCGGTATCCCGGTAATCGTCGTGGTCGCAAAGCTGATCGGCCTATACGACCGCGACGAGTCGCTGATGCGAAAGACGACGCTCGACGAGGCGCCGAAGCTGCTCGAGCTCGCCGCGCTGGGAGCCCTGCTCGTCTGGGTCACGGGCAACGTCGTCGTGGCCGGGGGCTTCGACCGCCGCGACGCCGCGATCCTGTTGGTCCTGTTCCTGCTTCTGCTGCTCCTGTTCCGCACGGCGGCCCGCGCGGTCGCACTCGCCGCAGCGCCGAGCGAGCGCTGCCTGGTGATCGGTGACGAGCTCGCGGCCGAGACCATCCGCTCGAAGCTCGTCGGGCTGAGCGGCGTCAAGGCCGAGGTCGTCGCCCGGGTCGACCTCGACAATGTCGCGCCCTGGACGTCGGACAGCTTCTCCGAGCCCCGGCTCGACGAAGTGCGCAAGCTCGCGCAGGCGCTGGACGTGCATCGCGCAGTAATCGCGCCGCGCAGCGCCGACGCCGGCGAGATGCTCAACCTGGTGCGCACTCTGAAGGCGGTTGGCGTGAGCGTCAGCGTTCTGCCGCGCCTGCTCGAGGTCGTCGGTTCATCGGTCGTGTTCGACGACCTGCACGGAGTCACGGTGATGGGCATCCGGCGCTTTGAACTCACGCGCTCCTCGGCGCTCTCCAAACGCGCCCTGGACCTGCTCGGTGCTTCGCTCGGATTGCTCGCCGTCGCGCCGTTGATGCTGATCTTCGCGATCGCGATCAAGCTCGACAGCCGCGGGCCGGTGTTCTTCTACCAGTGGCGCGTCGGGCGCCACGGCAAACGCTTCCGGATGATCAAGTTCCGCACGATGGTCGACAACGCCGAAGATATGAAGGAGGCGCTGCGCGGCCAGAACGAATCGGAGGGTCTGTTCAAGATCGCCAAGGACCCGCGCATCACGCGGATCGGCGGCTTCCTGCGCACCAGTGCGCTCGACGAGCTGCCGCAGCTGTTGAACATCCTGCGGGGCGAGATGAGCCTCGTCGGCCCTCGGCCGCTCGTCGTCGATGAGGACCGCCAGGTCGAAGGCTGGCACCGCCGGCGGCTCGAGCTGACGCCGGGCATGACCGGCCCGTGGCAGATCCTCGGGCCCGCGAGGATTCCGCTCAAAGAGATGGTCGCGATCGACTATCTCTACGTTGCGAACTGGTCGCTCTGGACTGACGTCAAGATCCTGTTGCGGACAGTCCCGTACGTCCTCGCTCGCCGCGGGCTCTAGCTCGCGGTAAGCAGCTCTCCCGGGTTCTGCGCCACGCTGCCACGCGACGCTTGGACTTCGCGGTCGGCGATCACCCGCTGTCCGTCGCCGCGTCGAGAAGCGAGGCACAGGGCCCAGACAAGGAGAGCTCCCCCGAGCCACAGCACGCCGACTGCGACGAGCAGCACCTCGATCAACATGTCCGCGCCTCCACCATTGATTCGGCTATCGGCGGTGGGGCGCGCGCCCTTTAGCGGCTTGGACGAGTGGCTTAGCCGCGCTCGCCGTAACCCCAGAGCGTCAGCATGTCGCGCCCGAGGTAATCGCCGAGCGCCGCGACCTCGCCGCGGTAGCGCTCCCGCAGTTCGTCCACGAAGACGGGGTCGGGCGGCTCGGGCTCGGTGAATACCCACTTGCGCTTGGCCGAGTAGAGCGCCTGGCGGCGCCAGCGCCCCGGCGTGACGGCCTTCACGACCCCCTTCGCACCCCGCGAAAGTGGGCCGTGGCCCACCGAGATCGCGTGGACCAGTTCGTGCATCCGGCGCGAACGGACCTCCACCGTGGGGTTGGCTTCGCGCAACTCGAGCTCGAACCGTTCGTCGACGCCGAGGAAGCGCAGCACCTCCGTGAGCGTCGCGGTGTTGTCGGCGCGGAAGTCGTCGTAGATCAGGATCTTCATCTGCTCAGGCGGGAAGTGGTCGGCATAGCGCTGGAGCTGCTCGACGTAGCGCACATGATCGGAATAGGTCAGCATCGCCGGCCAGAAGGTGTGCCGCGGGATGTTTTCGCCGCGCCGGCGGGAGGGCTCAAGTTCGATCGCGGTGCGAAAGTCGGTCTCCGACTCGACATAGAGCTGGACCAGCTGGAGGTGCAACGAGCGCAGGAGCGAGGCGGGGTCGCGCAGCGTGATGATGATCTGGGCGTCCGGACGGGCCTCCGCGATACGGGCCGCAGAGGTCGGAGACCAGAGGTACCACGGGGAAATGTCCCCGACTCGCTGGTCCTTGCCGGCGTCGCTGAACCAGGTGCGGTACTCCTCCAGCGATTTAGGCGTGCCGCCCGGCCGCGGCGGGTCGCGGTCGAAGAGCTCCTGCGCGAAGAAGCGCGGCTCCTTGCGGTCAGGGACGAAGACCTGCGGGTGCTGGAGCAGCATCTCGTAGATCGCGGTGCTGCCACTCTTCGGCTGGCCCACGAGGAAAAAGTCCGGCGTCCTGCCAGCTTGCTGCGAGCGCGCGTGCGGTGGTTGCGTCGTTGCCATGTCGCGTGCCGGCCGCATCCGGGGCCGCCCGGGGGATTCTATCGCCGGTGCTGGGGATCGCTCAGGCTCGCCGGCCGGCGCGGGGCAGGCCCCGCGCTTGCCCGTTCAGCTCTGCGGACCGTCAACCAGTTCGCCGAGCGCGCGGTCGATCGCCGCGCAGACGACCGACGGCGCGAAGAGGCGTTCGGCCTCCGAGCGGGCGAGCGTGGCGATCTGGTGCGGGTCGCGGGCGATCCTCGCCAGCGTCGCTTCGACGGCGTCGGCGAGCGCAGGAACGTCTCCCGGGCGCACGGTCGCCATCACTTCGGGGTCGACGCCCTCGGATGCCCCGACCTCTGTTGTCGCGACCACGGGGACACCCGACGCGAGACCCTCGGACACCGTCAACGCGAAGGGCTCGTAGTGGCTCGCCTGCAGCATCACGTCGCAGGCGTCAAGCTCGGCGGGCACGCCCGCGTCGGGAACCGAGCCGGCATATTCGGCGTTCGACTCAGGGAGATCGGCGAGTAGCGGCGTGTAGTCCGACCACAGCGTCGGTGCGCCGACGATCCGGATGCGCGCGCGGCACTCGCGACGCTCGAGCTCGTGGGCCAACGCGATCACGTCCTCGATCCCCTTACGAACCGAGATCCTTCCGAGCACCAGGACGACGGGCGGCTCGTGCGGCTGTGTATCGCGAACGGGGAAGCGCTCGATCCTCACGGGGTTCGGAATCACGACCGTGGCTCCGCGGAACCGATTGTCGCGGACGAGGTGGCCGCGAAAGACCTCGCTCAGGCAGATCAGCAGCTTCGCGCGGCCGATGCCGACCATCTGGGCGATCCAGCGAAAGCCCGTGACTGTCACGATGACGCCGAAGCGGACCGGCGACTGGGTCTTCAGCGCCAGCTCACGCTCGGCGACCATGCTCCGAACCTCGCCCGCCGCATGTGTCTCCGGATGGATAACCAGCGGGATCCTGCGCGTCAGCGATACCGGGGCAGCGAGGCTCTCGGGCGATGAGAACTGGTAGATCAGGTCGTACGGATCGCGGTCGTGCATCGCCAGAATCGTGCGCCGCAGCCGCAGATAGGAGGTCGCACGGGCCAACATCCCGGACACGAAAGAGGTCAGCCTGGTCCTGCTGTACCACTGGTTCCAGTTCCATTTCGGATCGCTCCAGGTGAACGTCAGGTTCTCGTAGCGACGAAGCCGCTCGGGCGTCGTGAAGTCCCTGCCGGAGTTGGGCAGGAAGCAGTCGACGCGGTGGCCTCGCGCGCAGAGGCCGTCGAGAATGTCGGTCGCCACCCCCGAGATGCCGCCGTCCTCCTTGGGCACCGGGGTAAGAAACGCTATGTGCAGGGGGCGGCTCGTCATTCTTGCGGGTCGCAGTCTTGCGTGACTCGTTTACCGCGGTAACGGGGCCTCTTTGCCCCCTTCAAGCCGCGCGACGGCGAAGTCTATCGAGCGCGCCTTGGCCCGATGCGCTGCGCCACGGCCGGCCCCACGCCGGCGCCACCCAAGATTCCTGCGCAATACTCAGGCCTGTGAGCGTCGGTCCAGATCAGCCCGAGGCGAGTGCCGACGGGCCCGCGACGGAGGTCGGCAGCCGGGAGCGCGCCTTCTGGGATGAGCACGTCCCGGCGCTCGACTATTGCATCGGCGAGTACCGGGCAGGACCGGACCCGAACACGAAGGCGATGCTCGACGCGCTTGAGCCACTGGCGGGAAAGCGTGTCTTGGACTTCGCCTGCGGCGCCGGCGTCACGGCCGCCTTCCTCGCCGCCCGCGGCGCGCGCGTGACGGCGATCGACATCAGCCCGGCATCGATCGAGCAGGCCCGCGAACTGGCCGCCGAGGTTGGGGTAGAGGCGGAATTCATCGCCGGCGAACTGACGGCCGACAGCTTCCCGCCCGAGAGCTTTGATGCCGTAGCCGGCCACTATGCGCTGCACCACGTCGACCTGACCGTGATCGCCCCGATCTTCCGCGAACTGCTCGTACCCGGCGGTCGCGGTGCCTTCGTCGAGACGATGGGACTGAACCCGGTGCTCTCGCTCTCGCGCAGCCTGCTCTCAGGCCGCGGCGCGGTCGCGTCGTACGGCTCGGACGACGAGCGGCCGATCGACCGCGCTGACCTGAACGTAATCGAAATGGAGATCGGCAAGGTCGAGCTTGTGACCGGCGAACTGCGATTCCTGCGGATCTTCGATCGCAATGTGTTGCGCTACCGGCATCCGGAGGTCTCGAAGGTGCTCGGAAGGCTCGACGACGCGATGCTCGCGGCCGGTTGGGGCCGCCTGAGCTACCACCAGGTCGTCGTCTTCACGGCGCCGCGCTGACGCTCTCCCCGGCGAGCACAGCGCGCACGTGTGCGTCGAGGCGGCGCTGGAATTCGGCGACCGAGAAGCGCGCGGCGTTCTCGGCCGCGGCCCGCGGGTCGAAGCTGAGCGTCTCGAGCTCGCCGATCGCGCGGGCGAAATCGCGCGGCTGATCGAGCTCGGCGAAGAGGCCGGTTCGCCCCTCGATGACGGTCTCCAGCGCGCCGCCGGCGCGCGCGGCGATGACCGGCCTTCCGGCGGCCTGTGCCTCGACGGCCGTGATGCCGAACTCCTCCATGCTCGCAAGCACGAGCGCCCGCGAGCGTCCGTAGAGCTCGGCTAGCTGGGTGTCGTCGAGCCTGCCGGCGAAGATCGCACCGGGAAACTCCTGTTCGAGCGCGGCGCGTTCGGGGCCGTCCCCGACGACGCGCACCGGGACGCCGGCGAGTGTGGCTGCCTCGAGCGCGACGTGCGCGCGCTTGTGGCGCACGAGCTCGCCGACGACCAGCAGCTCATCGCCTCCGGGGCCGATGCTGAATCTTTCGGTCTCCACGGGCGGGTGGATCACCACCGAGTCACGACGCAGGTAGCGGCGGATCCGCTCGCGGCTGAGCTCCGAAATCGCGACATACGAATCGACGCGGCGGCTCGCAGCGAGGTCCCACCGCCGGCTGCGGGCAAGTGCGAGCTTCAGCGCCGGGCGAAGCGGTGCGGGCACCTCGGCCAGCGCGCGCTCCTGCTCGTACCACGCGTAGCGGAAGGGCGTGTAGCAGTAGCAGACATGAACGGCGTCAGCCGGCGCACGCACCCCGTGTGCAAAGGCGCTGCTCGATGAGAGCACCAGTCGGCACTCCGGCAGCCGCATGCGGTCGATGGCCGTCGGGTAGATCGGCAGAAAGCGGCGAAAGTGCTCCTGGTCGATGCCAAAGCGCTGAGCGAACGACGTCCGTACCGAATGGCCGTCAAAACGCGCGCGCGTGCCTTCCCGGTCGTACAGCAGCGTGTAGATGGGCGCCCGCGGGTAGAGATCGGCGATTGCGGCAAACGCCCGCTCGGCACCGCGCATCACGAGCAGGTAGTCGTGCGCGAGCACCACCCCGTCGATCGGCTCGGCTGTCGCGTGATCGTTCATCGCGCCGCGCGCAGGATAGCCCGATGGCCCGGCGCTACGCTGACAATCGTGAACGGCAGCCAAGGAAGCGCATGCCGGCGCGGGAGCCCAGGACGGCGCTGATGCGGATCATGGTCACCCTTCCGTGGGGCGAGCGGCTCGGCGGCGCCGAGGCGATGATCCAGGAGATTTTCGATGGCGCCGCGCAGCTCGGTCACGAGCTCGAACCGGTCTTCTTCAATGACGGCCCGTGGCGCGCGGAGCTTGCCGCGGCGGGCATGCGAACCGAGGCGATCGACGCGGGGCGGCTGCGCGACCCCTTGCGCTACGCGACCGCGGTTCGCAGGCTGGCGGCTCTGATCCGCGGGCGAAACCCGGATCTGATCCTCAACTGGGCCGCAAAAACCCAGATCTACGGATCGCCGGCCGCGCGACTCGCGGGCGCGGGCGCGGGCGACCGCGTCGTCTGGTTTCAGCAGAACGTCCCCGACGGCTTCTGGCTCGACCGGCTCGCCACGCTCCTGCCGGCGCGGGCAGTCTGCTGCTACTCCGCGGCGGCCAAGGAGGCCCAGCAGAAGATGTGGCCGGTGCGTGACACCTACGCGGTCGCGGCGGGGGCCAAGCCCGCCCCGGACGCCGAGCTGCCCGCGACGATCGAGCTACCCGCCGATGTCCCCGTCGTCGGCCTTGTCGGGCGCCTGCAGCCGTGGAAGGGCCAAGACCGGATGCTGCGCGCCCAGGCCCTGCTGCGGGCCCGGGGCGTGGAGATGCACCAGCTCGTCGTGGGCGGCGATGCCTACGGATTGTCGGCCGAGTACGCGGCGTGGCTCCCGGAGCTCGCTCGGGAGCTCGGGATCGCCGATGCCGTCACCTTCACCGGCCAGGTTCCCGACGCCGGCCCGTACATTCGACGCATGGATGTGCTGGTCAACGCATCGGACCCTGAGCCGTTCGGCATCGTGCTCCTCGAGGCCATGGCCAGGGGCGTTGCCACGATGGCCGTCGACTCGGGCGGGCCCGGAGAGTTTGTCCGCGACGGCGAGACCGGGATGCTCGCGCGCTCGGGGTCGCCGGAGGACCTCGCCAATGCGCTCGAGCCGCTGCTCGCCTCGGCGCAGCTGCGCAGCCGCTGCGCCGAGGCCGGCGCCGAGGCCTTCCGCGCCGAATTCACCGACGTGGCACTGCGGCGGCGGTTCTTCGCCCGCATGGAACAGATCGCCGGCGGCGCTTCGTGAACCGCGAGCCACAACCCGTCACGATCGTCGCGCACGACGTCGGCGGGGTCGGAGGCATGGAGCGCCAGCTCGCAGAGCTGATCGCGGGACTGTGCAGACGTGGACACCCGGTCACCGTCATCGCTTGGAAATGTGAGCTCGAGCCGGGCGTCGAAGCCGACGTGCACCTCGTCGGGGGTCCGCGACGACCGTTCCCGTTCGGCTACCTCTCATTCATGGTCCTGGGCTCGCTGGCGCTGCGCCGCCGCCGCCGCGGTGTTGTGCAGGCCACCGGTGCGATCGTGCTCAATCCCGTCGATGTGCTTGCGATCCACTGCTGCCACCAGGTCTACCGCGCCGCGCCGCGCCGTGCAGGGGCCCTCTACCGGGTCTACGAGACGGCCGTCGGCCTGATGAAGCGCTTCGGCGAACGCGCGATCGTCGAACGCAACCGGCGCGCAGCGATCGTCTGCGTCAGCGAGGGCGTCGCGGATGAGATGCGTGAGCACTACCCCCGCGCCGCGGGCCGCGTCCTCGCGATCCACAACGGCGTCGACACCGACCTGTTCAGCCCCGGGGGCGCCCGCGAACGCGCCCGCGGGCTGCGTGCCTCAAACGGAATCCCGGCCGGGCGACTGGTCGTCAGCTTCGTCGCCCGTGGCTGGGGGCACAAGGGGCTTGGCGAGTTGATCGAAGCGCTCGCGCAGGCCCCGGCGTGGGACCTCTTCGTCGCCGGGAGCGGCGACGAGCAGACCTACAGTGCGCTCGCCGACCGGGTCGGCGTGGCGGGCCGCATCCACTGGCTCGGGGTGGTCGGCGACGTGCAGACGGTCTATGCGGCGTCGGACGCGTTCGCGATGGCGTCGAGCTATGAGACCTTCTCGCTCGTCACGTTCGAGGCGGCCGCAACCGGCCTGCCGGTGCTCGCGACCGACGTCAACGGGGTGCGCGAGCTGGTCAATGACGGAACCACGGGCTTCATCGTCAGGCGCGAGGCCGCAGACATCGCGCGGCGCTTGAACGAGCTCGCCGGGGACGCCGAGCTGCGCGAGCGCGTCGGCGCGGCCGCACGCGAGGCGGCGCTCGCCTTCAGCTGGGAGCGAATGGTCGACCGCCACGTGGCGCTCTACAGCGCTCTTGCTGCGCGCTAGGCGCGCGCGCCGTCGATCAGCCGTTCCAGCGCGTCGGTGGCCGGCGGGACCGAGAACAGATCCTCGGCGGCGTCTCGGCCCGTGCTCGCCAGCCGGGACGCGAGGCCCGGTTCGTCACGCAGCCGCACCAGCGCGGCGGCGAGGGCCGCGACGTCGCCCTCGGGGAACGTCAGGCCGCCGCCTGTGAGGCCGATGACCCACGGAATCTCCCCCGAGCTCGAGCCGACGACAGGCACGCCGCACCAAAGCGCCTCGACGAGGACTCTGCCGAACTGCTCCTTCCAGGTCGGCGTCGTATGCGACGGCAGCACGAACACGTCGAGCTGGGCGTACTGCTCCGCCATCTCGTCGTGCGCGACACCCTGGACGACGCGCACCGCGCGCCCGTCTATCGACTCGGCCGCTAGCCGCTCGGCGAGCTCGCCGCCGCCGATGAGCACCAGTTCCGTTTCGCCGCCGAGCGAGCGCGCCGCCGCGAGGAGGTCTAGCAGGCCCTTGCTCTCCGTCAGCCGCCCGGCATAGCCGACCGTGAACGGCCGTCCCGCCGGACGCTCGGCGACGCTCGTCGACAAGAAGGGAACCGCGGGCGGCGCGAGCCCAATCTCGCCGACGGCACCCCAGTCACGGGCGAGTTCGGCGGCGGTCTGCGAGCGGGCCGCGACGAATGCCGCGTCGCGGAGAACGCGCCGCCGTAGCGACTTCACGGGCCCGGGGAGCGGCCGGTCGATGTTCTCGTAGCACTGGACGCCGAACGGAACGCCGCGCGAGGCCAGCGCCCGGCCCCACTGCGTCGCGGCGAGCGCATAGGGCTCGGCCTCGAGGAAGGCGACGTCGGGCTGGGCGCGGTCGATGAACGCCCCGGCACGAACCCGGTACAGGTGGCGCTGCTGGCGGCCGGGAAGCACGACCGGAAGCGGCGTGAGTGCTTGCTCCATGCCCGGCAGGGCCTGGGGGCGGACGCTGCGGGAGTAGGCGTGGGACCAGCGGTCCGGGACGACGAGCGTGATGTCCCAGCCGCGTCGTGTGAGCTCGCGGTAGACCTCCTGGTTGACCGCGACCACGCACGGGTGGCTGACGACGAGCAGGCGCCGCGGTGCGCTGGAGCCATTTCCGTTCATCTCGTCCTTAGGTGCCTCTGCAAGATTGCCGGACGCTTACCAATTTGTCCGCAATTCACGGCTAATCTCTGGTGTCGGGGAGTCCGATACGTTCGGCGCCCCGCTGTAGGACTGCAACCCCATGAACGAGAAATCTACTTCGAGCCAGATTCTGGCCCCGATCTGGAAGCGCAAGTGGCTGATTCTGGCCGTCGGCCTGGTCGTTGCAGTCGGCAGCTACCTCTACTACAAGCGCCAGCCCGCGATCTTCGGAGCGACGACCACGATCAATCTCGCCGGCGGCGAAGAACAGTCCGCGGCCGGCGGAGCAAGCGCGAAAGCGACGACGAAAACCCTCGTTTCGGACGCGCCGGCGATCATCCAGTCGGGCAGCAATGAGCGCGAAGCAAAGAAAATCCTGAAGGCGCAGGGCAAGAAGGTTCCGAAGGGCAAAGTCAAGGCGAAAGCCAGCGCCACCGGCGGCGCGATCGTCCAGGTGTACGCCGAAGCCCACGGCGCGAAGAACGCAGCGCGACTCGCGAACGCCTACGCCACCGCCTACATCGTCCGCGCCAGTCGGGCCTACAAGCACTCGGTGGAACGCCAGATCGCCGATCGGCGGCGCCAGCTCGCGCGCATCGAAACAGCGAGCACCGGCAGCAGCGGGAAAGCCAAAGGCAAAGGCAGCAGCAGCGGGGCGACGAGCAGCGGCGCCGCCGTGATCCAAGAGGCCAACCTGACTTCACAGATCAACCAACTCGAAAGTGACCTGCACGTCCAGGGCATCCAGCAGATCACGGTCGCCACGCCGCACACGGCCGAACTCCTTGAACCGATGCCCAAACAGAACGCGATCTTCGGCTTCCTGCTCGGGATCATCCTCGCGATCTTCGTCGCCTTCGGCCTCGAGCGCCTCGACAAGACGCTGCGCGACATCGACTACGTCGAGCGCGCGCTCGGCGGTCCGCTGCTCGCGGCGCTGCCACGGCTCAAGCGGCCGATCCGGGACGACGATGGCCAGATCTCGCTCGCGCCGCGGATGCAGGACGCGGTGCGGCGCGCGAACGCGACGCTGACCGCACTCGAGCTTGGCGACGGGCGCTCGCCACGGACGCTGCTGTGCACGAGCCCCGACGTCGGTGACGGAAAGTCGACCCTCACGGCGGCACTGGCGGTCGTCAAGGCGGAAGCCGGCGAGCACGTCATCGTCGTGGAGACCGACTTCAAAGCGCCCCGCCAAGGCGAGATCCTCGGCGTCGACCAGGGCGTCGGGCTGCTCGACGTGCTGACCGGCGCGCTGCCCCTCGATGAGGTTGTCCAGCGCGTGCCGATCGCCTTTCCGGCGGCCGTCAAGGTACCCGTTGCGGCAGGTCCTGGCGAACCGGTCCCCCAGATGGAAGAGGGCGGGTCGATGTCCGCGATCGTCGGCCGCGTCGCCGAGCATCCGCCGTCGCTTGCAACCCCCGCCTTCCGCGATCTGCTCAAACGACTTTCCGAGGAATACGATTGTGTACTCGTCGACGTTGAGACCGAGCTCGAATCGGCCGACACGATCGCCGCGATGCGGGAGGTCGATGCGATCATCCTCATCGGGCGAGTCGGAGCCAGCAAGGAAGCCTCGGTCGAACGCCTCGATGAGGTCCTCGAGTTGCCGGGCGTTGCACCGGTGATCGGGACGGTCGCGAACTGTGCGTCCGATCGCGATCTCGAGCGCCACGGCCTTCACGGGGCGCGGCGCGGCACCGCTCGCAAAGGGAAATGAGCGCAGTGTCCGCGCCTCGGGCGGCGGGCGCCGCCCGTCGCTGGCGCGGCGCCACCAGCCCGAGCGAACGACGTCTTCAGCGCTGGGGATTCGCGGGCGCCGCGGCCGCGGCCGCGGGCGCATTCGCGATAAGCCTCGCAAGCCCGACGCCCAACCCGGCGCTCACGTTCGGGCTGATGTTCGCGGTGGTGGTGATCTTCGCGCTCATCTTCGTGGTGCGCCTAGAGGTCGGCGTCACGATCCTCGCGCTCTACATCGGCCTGCTGGACGGTCCCGTCAAGCTGCTCGGGCACAACCAGCGCACCTCGGCCACGCGCGACGTCCTCATCGCTGCAGTATCGGGCGGCGCGATATTGAGGATCGTCGCCAAACGCGAAAAGGTGCGTCTGCCGCCGCTGACCGGCTGGGTCTTCGCGTTTACCGCGATCTACGTCGTCGAGGCCTTCAACCCGAAGACGATTTCGCTGTTGAAGGTTCTCGGGGGCTATCGCCAGAACCTCGAGTGGGTTCCGTTCTTCTTCTTCGGCTACGCGCTGATCCGCAGCAAGAGGCGCTTCGCCCAGATGTTCGTGATCCTTGGGGTGATCGGCCTGGCGAACGGCGTCGTCAGCACCTATCAGACGCAGATCGGCGTCGCGGGGGTCGCATCGTGGGGGCCCGGCTATGCGGGCCTGGCCAACGGCAACGCCAACGCCGAAACCGGCGGCGGCGTGGCGCCACGGCGCTACACGAGCAACGGTGAAGCTCTGCTGCGGCCGATGGGCCTGCAGAGCGACAGTGGCGGCGGCGCGGGTGTGGGGGTGATTGCCCTTCCCGCAACGCTGGCCCTGCTCGCCTTCGGGGGTCGAAAACGCCGGATCTACGCGGCCATCCTGGTGCTCGGCTCGATCGTCGCGATCATGATGGGTCTCGGGCGATTGCAGGTCATCGGGGGATTGATCGCGGCCGTCTCGTTCGCCCTGCTCTCACTTAGCGCAGGGCCCCGCGTAACGCGGCCGCTGGCTGCGCTGCTCGCGATCGTGGCGATCGCGCTGCCGCTGGGCGCGCTGTTCGTCACGGCGGTCGGAACCAACATCTTCTCGCGCTACGAATCGATCGCTCCGACCCACGTCGTGGAAACCTCGACGGACTACAAGGAACAGGCGATATCGCAGATTCCCGGGCAGTTATCGAAGGCGCCATTCGGCGTCGGCCTCGCCACCGCAGGTCCGGCCGTCGCCTTCGGCGGCTCGAGTCGCCACGTGCTCGAAAACCACGGCGTCGACGCTGAGACCCAGTACAACTACGCGGCGGACGAAGCGGGTGCGCTTGGGCTGATCATCTTCGTGGCGATCTCCATCGAGATCCTCGTGCTGCTGTTCCGCTGGCTACCCAAGGTCCCGGATCTCGATGTGCGGATCGCGCTCGCAGGCGTGTTCTCGGTGTTCATCGCGCACGCGATCATGGGCACCCGCGGGGCTTTCATGGATACCGCCGCCGCGGGCTCCTACTTCTGGTTCTCCTTTGGCATCGCGGCCTACTGGTTTGCGGGACCGGGAAGGCCGAAGCCGGCCTTACCCAAGGCGATGCGCCGCAACAGGCGCCCGACGGTCGCGGCATGAGCGCGCAGAGATCCGACGGGGCGGCCCACGGCGGGCCTGCGATAAGCGGCCGCGAGCGCCTCGTCACGCTGCTCGGTAGCCGCAAGCAGTACGTCGTCGGTCTGGCCCTCTCGTCGGTCGTCGCGGCGTTCGCCGAAGCCGCGCTGCTGATCACGCTCGCGCAGATCGCAGCCAAAGTCGTCGCGGGACACCACCATGCAACGACGCAGACCGCGCACCTGTACGGACTCGAAATCCACGGCTCGCTCACGACGCTGTTCGTGATCGCCACCGCGCTCGCGATCGTGCGCCTGATCATGCAGTTCCCCCTCTCGTACCTGCCGGCGCGGATCAGCGCCGACGTCCAGGCGCAGCTGCGCAAAGACGTCGCCGAGTCGTTCGCCGCGACCTCCTGGGCCGAGCAGTCCAGCGACCGTGAGGGCCACCTGCAGGAGACGATGACCACGCAGGTACTGCAGGCGACCCAGGGCGCGATCCAGACGACCACGTTGATCTCCGCGGGGATCACCCTCGTGATCCTGATGTTCTCGGCCTTCACCGAGAACGCCCGCGCCGCCGCGGTGATCTTCGTCATCTCCCTGGTGCTGCTGCTCCTGCTGCGCCCGCTGAATCGCCTGGGCAAGCGCCGCGCGCGCGAACTCTCCCGCTCCCAGCTCGACTACGCCGGCGCACTGAGCGAGATGCAACGCGTCTCGGCCGAGGCACGCGTGTTCGGCGTCGCCCAAGCCCAGCGCGAGCGACTCGAAGAGTACGTCGGCAAAGCCCGCGATCTCTTCTTTCGGACCCAGGTCGTGGTTCGGCTGACGCCGAACCTGTATCAGAGCCTCATCTACCTGCTGCTGATCCTCGGCCTCTTCGCCCTCTACGAGATCAGCCACTCGTCGCTGGCCTCGCTCGGCGCCGTGATCCTGCTGATGTGGCGCGTCGGCGCGGTCGGCCAGCAGCTGCAGGGGGCACAGCAGGGGCTGCGTCAGTCCCTGCCCTTCATCGAACGGGTGCAGGACGCCGCTAGGCGTTACGCCGCTGCCGTCCCGGTGACCGGCGACGCGCCGCTCGCAAAGGTCGAGCAGATCGAATTCAACGCGGTCTCGTTCGGCTACCGCGAGGGACAGATCGTGCTCGACGACATCAGCTGCGAGGTCGCGTCCGGCGAGGCCGTGGGCGTCATCGGCCCCTCGGGAGCGGGCAAGTCGACGTTCGTGCAGCTGCTGCTCGAGCTGCGCGAGCCGACCAGCGGCGCGTACCGCGTGAACGGCGTCGACGCCGCCAGCTATTCGCGCGAGGATTGGCACCGAGCGTTTTCGTACGTGCCGCAGGAGCCGAAGCTGCTCCACGCGACGGTCGCCGAGAACATCCGCTTCAGGCGCACTGGAATCAGCGATGCCGCCGTGGAACGGGCGGCGCGCCTGGCCAACATCGACGAGGTGATCCGCGGCTGGCCGAAGGGCTATGAGACCGTCGTCGGCCCGCGCGCCGACGCGATCTCAGGCGGCCAGCAGCAGCGGATCTGCCTCGCGCGAGCGCTTGCCGCCGAGCCGTCGGTACTCGTGCTCGATGAGCCTACGAGCGCACTGGACCCCCAGTCAGAGGCCGCGATCCAGGCGACGCTCACAGAGCTCAAGGGGGAGCTGATGATCTTCATCGTCGCGCACAGGATGTCGACGCTGGAGGTGTGTGACCGAGTGATGGTGATCCTCGACGGGCGCCTGGTCGCATTCGAGCCGGTCGCGGTGCTCGAGCGGGAGAGCGCCTACTACCGGCGCGCCACGGCGCTCGCCGCCGGCGGCGCGCTGCCGTGAGCGGCGGCCGCGTTCCAGACTTCTTCATCGTCGGCCAGCCGAAGAGCGGCACGACGGCGCTGTGGGAGATTCTGAGCAGCCACCCACAGATCTTCATGAGCGAGGAGAAGGAGCTGTGGTTCTTCTCGCCCGAGCTCGCGTCCAACGCGCCGCCGCGCAAGCCTTTCGCGCTGCCTCGCGACCTGGATCACTATCGCTCGCAGTTCGCCGGCGCCGGGACCGGTCAGATCACGGGGGAGGCGTCGACCACCTACCTGTGGTCGCCCTCGTCCGCCCGCCTGATCGCGGCCGAGCGGCCCGACGCAAAGATCGTCGCCGTCCTGCGCGAGCCCGCCAGTTTCATCCGCTCACTGCACCTGCAGTACGTCGAGAGCAACATCGAGACCGAGCCCGACCTTGCGCGGGCACTCGCGCTCGAGGACGAGCGCCGCGCCGGAGCCCTGCCATCGGGCACCTACTGGCCCCAGCTGCTGCTGTACTCCGATCACGTCAGGTACGCGGAGCAGTTGCGCCGCTACTTCGAGGTGTTCCCGCGCGAGCAGGTGCTGGTGCTGATCTACGAGGAGCTGCGCGCCGACAACGCCGCAGGCGTGCGGGAGGTGCTCGGGTTTCTCGGCGTCGAGCAGGACGCAGAACTCGTCGACAGCAAGGCCAACCAGTCGGTCGTTCCGCGCTCGATGCGCGCCCACCGTGCGCTCGAGGCGCTGACGACCGGCCGGGGGCCGGCGGCCGCGTCGGCCAAGCGGGCGATCACCGCGATCGTCCCGCGTGGCGCCCGTGCTCGCGCGCTCGAGACCGTTCGCTCCCGGGCCCTGTACCGGGCGCCGCAGGACGCCGACGCCGAGCTGATGGCGTCGCTGCGCAGGCGCTGGCGTGGCGAGGTGCAGGCCGCCGGCGACCTGCTCGAACGCGACCTGATCAAGCTGTGGGGATATGACGAGTCCTGAGGCGCACGCAGGGCGAGTGCCCGACTTCTTCCTTGCCGGGCACGCCAAGTGCGGAACGACCGCGCTCTACGAGGCTCTCCGACGTCACCCCGGCGTCTGGCTGCCCGACGTCAAGGAGCCGCGCTACTTCGCCACCGACATGCGCCGCCGGTTCACGCCGCCCCGCTCGGGGCGCCTGCCCGAAACGATGGACGAGTACCTCGCGTTGTTCGCCGCCGCGCCCGCGGGAGCGATCGTCGGGGAGGCCTCGCCCTCATACGTGGCCTCGCACAGCGCCCCACGGCTGATCGCCAAGGCCCGGCCGGACGCGAAGCTGATTGCGATCTTCCGCGAGCCGGCGAGCTTCGTTCGCTCGCTTCACCTGCAGCTGATCCAGTCTCACGTGGAGACCGAGCGAGACCTGGCGACCGCGCTTTCGCTCGAGGTGGAGCGGGCCCACGGCCGCAAGATTCCGCGCCGCTCGCACCGGCCGCAGTCGCTGCAGTACTCCGAGCACGTCCGCTACAGCGCGCAGCTCGCGCGGCTGCGCAGCGCGTTTGCGGACGAGCAGCTGCTGATCATGGTCTACGACGACGTGCGCGCCGACAACGAGGGGACCCTGCGCCGGGTGCTGGAGTTCATCGGCGCCGATCCCGAGGTCGCGATCGGCGCGCCGCCGGAGGTCAATCCATCGCTGCTGATCCGTTCGCAAGGGCTCGAGACGGCCCTCAACGCGGTCTCGACGGGGCGCGGAACGTTCGGCCGTGCGGTCGGCCGCACCAGCAGGCGCCTGGTGCCCGCAAGCGCTCGCCGCCACGCGATGGGTATGGTGCGCACTCGCCTGATCAGGGGCGATGCGCCGCCAGCCGATGAAGCCCTGATGCACGCGCTGCGCCGCCGATACAAACACGAGGTCGAGGCGTTCGGCCGCGACATCGGCCGGGACCTGATCGACCTGTGGGGCTATGACCGCGACTGACGACAAGCGACCCAAGTACGACCACGCCGGGCGCAGGCTGCCCGACTTCTTCATCGCCGGACACGCGAAGAGCGGAACGACAGCGCTCTACGAGATGCTCCGCCTGCACCCCGAAATCTTCATGCCGGAGGTCAAGGAGCCGCGGTTCCTCGCCGAGGACGTCTACGTGCGTCCCGAGCGCAGCGGCAGTCACCTGCCACGCACGCTCGACGAGTACCTCGCGCTTTTCGCGCCGGCGCGCGCAGACCAGCTCGCCGGTGAGGCCTCGCCGCTCTATCTGCTCTCCCGCTCCGCTGCCGCTGCGATCTCGGAAATGAACCGCGACAGCCGCATCGTCGTGATCCTTCGCGAGCCGGCCAGCTTCCTGCGCTCGCTGCACATGCAGTTCGTGCAGTCGCATGTCGAGAATCGCAACGACCTGCTCGAAGCGGTCAACCTCGACGACGAGCGTCGCGCCGGTCGCGGCGCACCCAAGCTCGACGAGTTCGTCCCCCAGGTGCTCGTCTACTCGGACCACGTCCGCTACGTCGAGCAGCTCGAGCGCTTTCACGCCGCGCTGCCGGCCGAGCAGCTGCTCGTCCTGATCTACGACGACTTTCGCGCGGACAACGAGGCGACCGTTGCGCGTGTGCTGCGACACCTCGGCGTCGACGACACCGTGCCGGTGGCGCCGAAAGAAGCCAACCCGACGGTGAGGATGCGCTCGCGGCGCCTGCACGACCTCGTCCACGCGGTCTCGGTGGGCCGCGATCCGGCCTCGCGCGCCGCCAAGCGTGCAATCAAGGCAGTCACGCCAGGCTCGGTTCGCCAGCGGGCGCTGCACACGACCCAGCACCAGCTGATCGCGGCGCCCCCGGCGCCGCCGGACGAGAGGGTGATGCGGGAGCTTCGCAGGCGCTTCAAAGACGAGGTCGTGGCGCTGAGCGACTACATCGACCGTGACCTTGTCAGCGAGTGGGGTTATGACAGGCTCTGACGGGTCCGGCGCACCGCCGGTGCGCGAGGGCGGCGATCCGCACGGCCCCGCCGATGCGCGCCGGTCGTTGCTGCCCCCCGGCTGGCGCGAGCAGGCCCTCGCCCAGCAGGAGGAGGTTCTGCCCGCCGGTCGGGTGGTCGTCACCTGCGGGGTCCCGTACGGGAAAGGCGGTCTTGGGCGCCACCTTGCGGAGATCTGTGAGGCGCTCGAGCGCGCCGGCCGACCGGGTACCTATCTTGCCGAGGACAACCGGCGCGAGCGGCCCGCGCGGCGTCCGGCGCTGCTGGAGCGGCTCACGCGACGTCCTCCCGCCGAGCGGATACTGCGTGCGCGCACGAAGTTCGACGAGTACGCTGCGCGCAACCTCCCCGAGGCCGATGCGCTGATGGCCTTCAACCGGCAGGCGCTGGCCCAGTTTGGCCGCGCCGGCGAGCTCGGCTATCGCGACCGGATGCTCGTCACCGGCAGCCCGCACGTGATGCGCGTCGCGCGACAACACGGTCTCAGCTTCGAGCAGGAACCGATCGAGCCCTCGTTCGGCACGGCCGTCGAGGAGCGCTACCTGCGCGAATACGAACTCGCTGACGCGATCTATGTCGCGTCGCACTACACGCTGGAGTCGTTCGTCGAAGGGGGGGTGGAGCGCGAGCGCCTGCGGCTCTTCCCGCTCACGCCCGATCCGCGCTTCACCCCGGGTCCGGCGACGCGCGACACGTTCGACGTCGTCTACGTCGGCAGCCTGTCGGTTGCCAAGGGTACGTCGCTGCTCGTGCGCGCGTTCCGCGCGCTGAGCGCTCCGGATCTGCGCCTGCGGCTGGTGGGGAACACGAAAAGCCCTCCGATGCGGCACTGGCTCGAGCGCGAAATCGCCGCCGACCCGCGGATCACAGTCGGCCCGGGCGATCCGCTGCCGGTCTACCGCGCCGCCGGGCTGTGCGTACACCCGACCTGGGAGGACGGTTTTGCCTACGCTCCGGCCGAGGCGCTCGCCTGCGGCGTGCCGGTGGCCGTCAGCGCCGACACCGGGATGCGTGAGCTGATCCGGCCGGGCGTGAGTGGCGTGGTCCTGCCGACCGGCGATGCGTCCGCGATCACCGCTGCGATCGAGGCCGCCTACCGCGGAGAGCTGGTCGTTGCCGAGCGCTGACCGGCTCGCGGTCGTCGGCGTCTCGACGCGTCGCTACTGCGGCGTCCGGGACCACGGCCGACTGCTCGGCGAGGAGCTGCGCGCGCGCGGCGCCGACGTGCGCGACCACTGGCTGGACATCTCGCCGAACGCCTCGCTTCGCGAGGGGCGCCGGGCGGTCCTCGACTTCGCGGCCGAGCTGCCGGGCGAACTGGCGGCCGAGCGATGTCAGGGAGTCGTCTTCCACTACTCGGTGTTCGCCTACTCTCACCGCGGCCTGCCGGTGAACGGCGCGCCGGTCGTGCGCGCACTACGTCGCGCCGGAGCGCCGGTGGTCAGCGTGCTGCACGAGGTTGCCTATCCGTGGCCCACGCACGCCGATGCGCGGGGCTTGGTCTGGGCGCTGTCGCAGCGCGCTGCCGCGCGAGGCGTCTTCGCGGTCAGCCGTGCCGTTGTCGTGACGGCGGACTTTCGCGCCGCGTGGCTGGACGGCGCACGCTGGCTGCCGCGTCGTCCGGTGCGCGTCGCACCGGTCTTCTCGAACCTTCCGTCGAGCGGCGCAGAGGCAGAGCCCGGCGCGGTCGGGATCTTCGGCTGGGCCTTCGACGAGGAGTCGATCGCGCTTGCCGTCGACGCCTTCGCGCAGGTCGGCGCCAGCGAGCCGCGCGCACGGCTGCACCTGCTGGGCGCGCCGGGGCCCGACAGCGAGCCCGCCGCGGCGTGGCGGCGCGCCGCAGAACGCGCGGCTGTCGCGGACCGGCTGCAGTTCTCCGGTGCGCTTGGCGCCGCCGAGCTTGCCGAACGGCTCGCTCGCTGCAGCGTGTTCCTGTACGTCGACCCGTCCGGGCTGACGGGGCGCAAGGGGACGCTCGCCGCAGAGCTGGCCGCCGGCAGGGCGCTGCTCGCGGCGGCCGGACGGCGCGACTGGCCGGCCCTCGAATCCTCGGGCGGCGTCCGCGTCGTGGCTCGCGAGCCTTCAAGCCTTGGAGCTGCGCTCGGGCAGCTGCTCGCCGACGCGCCGCAGCGCGCTTCGCTGGCCGTGGCCGGCCGGGACTTCTACGCGCGCGAGATGTCGGTCGCCCACACCGCGGACGTGGTGCTCGATCTCCTGGACGCCTAGGCCGCGCGCGCGGCGACTGCCGCGGCGTAGGCGTCGATAAGCGCCGAGGAATGCGTCTGCGCGGTGAACCGCTGCTCGACCATCCGTCGGCCGGCCGAGCCGAGTCGCGCGCAGAGATCCTCGTCGCCGACCAGCCGCCCAAGCGCCGCTGCCAGCGCCGCGACGTCGCCTGGCCGGACCGCTACACCGGTCTCGTCAGGCTCGAGCCAGTCGCCGACGCCGCCGGTCATGCTCGCGACGACGGCCCGACCGGCCGCCTGGGCCTCGATGCCCACCAGGCCAAACGGCTCGGGCCACAGCGAGGGAACCGCGACGACCTGTGCGGCGCCGATCTCCCGCGCGAGAGCGGGCCCGTCGAGCCAGCCTGCGAACCGGGTGCGCCCGGCGATCGCGAGCTGCGCTGCGAGACTTTCCAGCGCCTCGCGATCGCGACCCTCGCCGCAGATCACCAGCTCACAGTCGACCTCGGCCGCCGCGCGCAGCAGCGTCGCGACCCCCTTCGCCGCGACGAGCCGGCCGGCGTAGAGGACCCGGCCCGGCACGGCCGGCACGTCCGCCGGCGCCAGTGTGGCGAAGAGCGGGACGAGTGCGTGTCGCGCGATCCCGTTGCGGACCAGGTGGCGTTCGATCGCCGTGGAGTAGCTGACAGCGATGTCGGCAAGGCGTAGCGTCTGAAGGCCCCGCCCCGAGCGCTCGTACATCGAGCGAAACGCGGTCGGCCGACGGCCGTGCGCGCAGCCGCGAACGAGCATGTTCGGCACGCACCCCGGGCCGTGGGCGCGGTCGCACTCCTGGCCAGGCCTGAAGTAGTGAAAGCCGGATGGGCACGCCGTGTAGGCGTGGGCGCTGACCAGGAGCGCGCCGCGCTCGCGCAGGTAGGCCGCGATCTCGGGGTGCTCGGCCTGATGGAAGTGGACGACGTCGTAGTTCGCGGATGCGGCTTCCCCGACACGCTGCTCTGGCGGGAGCGTGCGGTCAAACAGGCCCGGCGCGAGGATCACCCGCTCGCCTGCGACCGGCCCGTCGGAGCGTGCCGTGAGGACCGCAACCTCGACGCCGGACTCCTGGAGTGCCGCCGCGCTGGCCATCGCGTGTGCCGCTACGCCGCCGTTCCGGGTCCAGCGCGGAGTGACGAGCAGGGCGCTAGCGATCCTCGTCATCCTCGGCTACGGGACGGAGGCCGCGTGGTCGCGCGCGGCTGGCGGCGCCGTTCGGCTTCCTGCTGCGCCTTCAGCCGGTCCGCGCGTTCGGTGCTTTCCTGTTCGCGCCGCGTCGCTTCCTGTTCCCTTTGCGCCGCGGCCTGTTCCCGGCGTCGCGCGCGTTCTTCGGCGGCGGCTTCGCGCTGCTTGGCGCGTGCGGCGGCCCGTTCTTCGCTCTTCTTGGCTTCGAGCTGGGCAAGAATTTCCCGATCGCGGGCGATTTCGATGGTTTCTTCTCGCTTGGAGGCTGCTTCGCCCGCCTTTTCTGCCGCTTCGATCCCGCCGCTCTGGCTTGACCCGGAGCCGCCTGCGTTCCCCGAGGAGCCGCCGCAGCCGGCGATCACGACCATCGTGAGGGTCAGCGGGATACAGCCGGCAAGCTTCGAGCGGGTTCTCATCGGTACGTCAGCTCCAGGAGGCGGGGATAGTCGGTCGCCGCGACCTTGAAGGTCGCTGTACCGGCGTGGTGGGCGATCAGCGAGGCGGGCGTGCCCTGACCGGTGATGGGATCGTACGCCCGCACGGAGACCGGCCCTGTCGGAAGGTTGCCGACCGTCACCCGGAAGGTCTCGGGCGGCAGATCGTAGCGTGCGCGGTCACCCGCGGGGGCCGCTGGGTCGTAGTCGGTCATCAGGTTGTGCGTCATCACGTAGAACGGGATCACGAAGCTGTTCGGCGCGCGCTGGAAGGGGAAGAAAGCGAACACTTCCCGGTCCAGCAGCGGCGGGTACCCGGCGCCGCCCGCGGGGTCGCCCGCGAACTGGGCGTGCTCGCCCTGCTGGGTGACGGACTTGAGCGTCAGCTGCCGCGCCCCTGCCTGGGGGCCGGGGCCGGGCCCCTGGAACCGGGCGACCAGACGGGCGAGCGCCGCCATCACTTCGCCGCCGGCCGCGAGGCCCCCGCCGCTGAACGTGGGGGGTATCAGCGAGAGGTCGCCCGCGTTGGTCGCGGCGTAGAAATACTCGCGCGCAACACCCTTTGCAACGAATGATACAAGGCTCCGCAACACTGTCTTGGTCTCGAAGTGTTCACGGTCGCGCGGTCCGAAGACGGCCCCGGGGAGCGGCGTCACGCCGTCGGGACCCGTCGGTTCGCCGTCCAGCGAGCCGAGGTTGTACTCGGTGACCCACGTCTGAACCGGGTGACTCCCCGAGGCGTGCACGTAACGCCCGTGCGGCGCGCCGTAGATGTGCGTGGTGATCGGCGCGATGTCACGCACAAGCGTGTCGGGCGCTTCGGCCCCGAGGCGGTACTCGGGGTACATCGCGCGCGTACTCGGGACGAACACCGGCGTAAACGCTCCCGGCGAGCCGCGTGGGCCGACGGTCGCGCGTTCGCCGAGGAAGTTCAGCGGAACCCGACCCGGGCGCGCGGTGAAATCTTCGGGGTAGACCTTCAGTCCGGCGTAGGGATGCTTGCTGATCGCCGTCAGCCCGGCCGGCGAGTAGGCACCGGTCGGGAACGGCGACTGGGAGGCGAAGCCGTTCGTTATCCCCACGGACGGCGCGAGACCGTGTTCGGGGTTGCGCACCCATGCGACGGTTTCGGCGAGGATCGCTTTGGTGATGGCGCGCTCGGCGTGCGCGCGTTCGCCCGCCGGTCGCGAACCGGTGTACTTCGACGCGTCAAGGAACTGCGAACCGAAGCTCAGCTCGTTCCAGACCTCGAGGTCGAACCCCCCGGATCCGAAGACGCGCGTGGCAACCGTCGAAACGGTCTGCACGTAGCGCAGCCAGCCGGCGAGCGTTTCCTGGAAGCGCGGGTTCGGGCTGCCGTCCGCCAGCGTGGGGAGCTCGAAGGGGGCGTAACGCAGGGTCACAGCTTTCAGCGGCCCGGGGCCGAGTTCGCTCGGAAGCGGGCGTGAGAGCTGGGCCGTGCCATCCGGCGAGACGTGGGTGATCAGGATCGCCGGGTCGCCATGCAGGAGCAGCTGGTTCAGGCCGCGTTCGCGGCGCAGCCGCTTGAGCCGCTGGTGGCGTTCGCGGCGCTGGCTCGGAGACAGGTACCGACGATTGTGCTTGTGGCCGCCCGGGTGGTGATGTTTGACGAAGCCCGCGTTGAACAGCGCGGAGTCAAGGCCCGTCTTGCCGGGGACGACCTGCGCGGCGCTCTGCGGCGTGAGCTGGATCGTCGTCGCGCCGGGTTCCGCGGTCGCCGACGCCTCAAGCGTGACGGGGATATGCGGGCACGGCGCCTGACTGTTGGCGTCGAGGATGATCAGTGGGCGAAGGCGCCAGCGCTTGAGGGCCTCCAAGCGCGTCGCGATCGCCGCTTCGTCGGTGAAGCGAGACTGGTCGTAGTAGTCGATCGAGCCCCAGCTCAGGCCGATCCGCGCCAACTGGAAGCCGGCTTCGTGCAACACACGAGCGATAGGTTCGGCCTGGGCGGGTTTCGCGTTGAAGTTGATGCCCAGCGCGTCGAGCAGTCGCGAGGCCGGCCAGGTGTCGAGGTAGGCGCGCCAAGGTTGGATCCAGAATGAGGCCTTGCCGAACCCCAGGTCCGTCAGATAGGCCGCGTCGATCGGTGCGCAAACGGCTCCGCAGGCCGGCAGGGGGACGAGCTGCGCCGATGACCGGTGCGGATCGCGCGCGCCACCCGTCGTCGGCGACTGGCTCGTGCTGCGGGTGACGAGAATGATCACGGCTGCCGCGACGGCGAGCACCGCGACAATCGTGAGCAGGAGCCGCGCCGGGCCCCCGGTTTGTGGGTCCTCGGGCCGCTGCTCGGGCATGGACCCAGTCTAGGAGCCCCTCTCAGCGCGCAGCCCCGCTTGGGGCCGCGCGCTACTGAGGCCCCGCACCTCAGTATTCGATCTGGAGCAGCCGCGGGTAGTCGGTTGCGGCGACTTCGATCGTGGTGCTCTTGGCCGTCTCTTCGACGACCTTCGTCGGGCTGCTCGAGCCAGTGATCGGGTCGTAGCTGCTGACCTTGGGAGTTCCGGATGGGAGGTTCGCGAACGTGATCCGGAAGGACTCGTCCGGGAGGTCAAAGCGCTGCAGGTCGCTGCTCGGAGCGCTGGGCTGATAGTCGGTCAGCAGGTCTCGGGTCATCACGTAGTAGGGGATGACGAACCGGTTTGGCGCCGACTCGAACGGCAGCACGGCGAGCACTTCGCGGTCGTACAGCGCCGGGTGGGCGGTGGTGCCGTTGCCGCTGAACTGGGCGTGGTTGCCGAGCTGGGCGATCGATTCGAGTTGCAGCTGGCGCGGTTGGCCTTCGAGGCCGGGGCCGGCGAAGTGCTGGACCAGGTTGTGCAGCGCGGCGACCACTTCGCCGCCGGCCGCGAACCCCGGATAGCTGGCGCCCTTGGTCTTCAGGTCGTTCATGAAGGCTTCGCCGATCACCGACGCGTTTCGCGCGTTGGCCGCGGCGAAGATGTACTCGCGCGAGAAGCCCTTGTTGATCATTGCCGTCAGGCTTCGCAGGAGGGCCTTGGCGAGGAAGTGTTCGTGGTCCCGGGGAGTGACCGTGACGCCCGAGAGCTTTTCGCCCTGCGGCCCGGTCGGCACGCCGTGTTTGCCGGGCACCAATGTGTACTCGGTGATCCACTTCTGTACCGGTTCGCCGCCTACGGGACCAACCTCGCGCCCGTGCGGGAAGCCGTAGATTTCCGTCGTGACCGGCGCGACTTCGCGTACGAGGTTCTCGGTCGAGATGCCCGTCAGGAAGTACTCGGGGAACAGCGAGTCGAACGTCGGCGCGAAGCTCGGCAGGCGATTGACCCCGCCGCCTTCGAGGCCGCCGACGGCGTTGACGTTGCGGATCGGGGATGCCTTCTGCGCCGCCGGGAATTCCTTCCAGCCGTTGTAGGGGTGCTTGCTGAGCGCCGTCAGCCCGACCGGTGCGTTCGCGCCCGAGGGGAATGGAGTCTGTGACGCGAAACCGTCGGTGATCCCGACGCCGGCGGGAATCCCGCTCCCGGGAGCCCGGACCAGGCGGACGGTTTCGTCGAGCAGCAGCCGCGTCGTGGCCGATTCTTCGGTCGCCGTTTCAAGTTCCGGCATTTCCATCGATTCTTCGGTTTCGCGCGCCACGGGTTCGGTGTTTTCGTGCCCGCCGCCGGTCTTGTAATACGCTTCCGATTTGAGGAACTGGGAGCCGAAGCTCAGCTCGTTCCAGACCTCGAGGTCGTAGCCGTTGGGGCCCACGGCCGAAGCCGCCAGGTGGCAGACGGCCGAGACGTATTTCAGCCAGCCTTCCATCGTTTCGCGGAATAGCGGGTTGGGTTGGCCGTTGGGCAGCGTCGGCTTGCCGAACGGCGCGTAGCGGAGCGTGCGCCCCTTGTGTTCGCCGGCCGGCAGGTTGGCCTTGAGCGGGGCGGAGAGCGTTGCGACGTCGCGGGCGCTGACGGCGGTGATCAGCACGTCCGGGTCGCCGCCAAAGGTCAGGTCGTCGAACCCGGTCTTGCCGGGTACGACTTCGGCTGCGCTGCTCGCCGTCAGCTGAACGGCGGCCGAACCAGCCTTCGCTTCGGTCGTCGTCGTGAGCGTGACCGGAACGGACGGCGCGGGGCTTTCGCTGTTCGCATCGAGCAGGATCAGGGGCCGCAGGCCGTGGGCCTTCAGCACTTCAAGGCGCGCGCGCAGCCCCGCCGGGTTGGAGAATTCCGCCGGGTTTTCGTAGGAGATCGCCTGCCAGTTGATACCGACCCTGGCGAGCGTGAAACCGGTTTCCTGAAGGACCTGTGCGACCGGTTCGTCGATCGAGTTGGTCACGTTGAAGTTGATGCCGAGCCCTTCCTGGAGCGCACTCGCCGGGCGCGTATCCATGTATGCGCGCCACGGCTGCACCCAGTAGGAGCGCGTGCCGAAGGGCACGGAGCGCAGGTTCGACTCGCTGATCGGTTCGGAGAGCGTGTGCCAGCTGCTCCCGGATGCCGCGGACTGCGGCGAGGTCTGGGTCGATTTTGCCTGCAGCGAGGTCCAACGGCCGGCCAGCGCGGGCGCCGGGGCCGTAGCCAGGGCGGCGAGCGCCGCCACTGTGGCCATCAGGGCCGGGTGTCGTATGCAATTGCGGGGCAACACTTTGACCACCGTTCCTTCTCTTCCCTGCGGGGTTGTGGCCGGGTTTCTTGGTGTCCGACCACTTCTTGAGTCGGTGCGTGCGGGTGTGCCCTACAGGTGCTGGGTGCGAGGTGGACGGGTGTTCGTCCTACTTCCGTCGAGCGGTCCTGACAGCTGTCCAGAGCAGGGGCAGCCGGCCGGCCGCTCGCGGCTGCGCTAGCTTTCGCTCCGTGGCAGACACCCGCGGTTTCGGCGCGCCGGCGCCTTCACGCCGCGCGCGTGTTCTTGTCGTCTCGCCCGACTACCCGCCCTCCCGTGGCGGGATCCAGACGCTGATCCACCGCCTCGCGACGGGCATGGCGGGCCTTGACGTCAACGTGCTGACCCTCGACGCTCCGAATGGCGCGGCGTACGATCGCGACAGCCCTGTGGCGGTGCGTCGCGTGCGCGCCCCGCGCGACCAAAAGCTGCGGATCGCTGTGCTGAACGCGGCCGCCGCCTCGCAGCTGCTGGCTCGCCCTCCGGCCGTGGTCCTCAGCGCGCACAGCGCGATGGTCCCCGCGACAGCGCTCGGCCAGTCGCTGCGAGGGCTGCCGGTACTGCAGTACTTCCACGCCAACGAGATCACGGGGCGGCCCGCACTCGCGCGCCGCGCGGCCGACCACGCCGACATCGCGGTGTGTGTGAGCCGCTACACCCGAGAGCTGCTCTTGGCGGCGGGCGGGCGCCCGAGCCGCGTGGAGCTGATCCCGCCCGGTGTCGACCTGCCGGCGCAGGCGCCCGGCGCCTCACGCACGCCGACCTCGCCGCCGACGCTGGTCACGGTCGCGCGCCTGCGCGACGCCTACAAGGGGCACGACGTGGTGCTGCGGGCGCTGCGCCAGGTACGCGAACTGATTCCCGGCGTCCACTGGAACGTTGTCGGCGACGGACCGCTGCGCGCACCGCTCGAAACACTCGCCGCCGAGCTCGGCGTGGCCGACCTGGTGACCTTCCACGGCGCGGTCGACGACGCCGTTCGCGACCGGTTGTTGCTCGACGCCGACGTCTTCGTGATGCCAAGCCGGCTGCCGGGCGCACCGCTGGCCGGGGAGGGGTTCGGGATCGTGCTGCTGGAGGCCGCGGCGATGTCGCTGCCTGTCGTAGCCGGCGCTGCCGGGGGAGCCCTCGACGCGGTCGAGGACGGCGTCACCGGTCTGCTCGTCGACCCGGAGGACCCCGCCGCCGTGGCCGATGCGCTGATCGCGCTGCTCGAGAACCCGGCGCGCGCCCGGGCGATGGGGCGCGCCGGCGCCGAGCGCGCCGAGGGTTTCGCGTGGCCGCTGATCACGGCCCGCGTCGAAGCCCTGCTAATCGAACTGTCAGGTAGACGTTGAGGGTTCTCTACGTGAACCACACCGGCGAGGTGAGCGGCGCCGAGCGTTCGCTGCTCACGCTGCTCGACGCGCTGCGCGGCGACGTGGACGTGCACGTCGCAGCTCCGCCCGGCCCGCTCGACGCGCTGCTTGCCGAGCGCGGCCTTGCCGCGACGCCGATCACGGGCACGGCCGGAAGCCTGAAGCTCCACCCGCGCCACACGCCGCGCGCCGTGTATGAGCTCGGGCGCGCCGGCGAGCAGGTGCGGCGACTGGCGCGGCGCCTGGACGCCGACGTCGTCCACGCCAACTCGATCCGCGCGGGTATCGCGTGCGCCGCGGTGGGTTCGACGCCGGTTCTCACCCACGTCCGTGACTGCCTGCCGTCCGGCGCGGCCACGACCGCGACGATGCGACTGATCGCGGCGCGCTCGCGGCTGCTCGTCGCGAACTCCCGCTACACCGCGGCGAGCGTTCTTGCGGCCGCGCCGAACGCAGCTGTCGAGGTGGCCTACAACCCCGTCGACGTGGTCCGCTTCGACCCCGCGCGCGTTGACCGCACCGCCCAGCGCGCCCGGTTCGGCGCCGGACCGCAGGAGCCGTTCCTGCTCGGCGTTGTCGCGCAGCTCACCCCGTGGAAGGGGCAGCGCACGGCGATCGAGGCGCTCGCGGCCCTGCACCGGCGCGGCATCCCGGCGCGCCTGCTGCTGGCGGGCTCGGCGAAGTTCACGGCGCGGGCCACCCGCTTCGACAACGCGGCCTACGAGCAGCAGCTGCGCGCCTGCGCAGCGAGCCTCGGGGTCGGCGATGACGTCGTGTTCCTCGGTGAGGTGCAGGACGTGCCGGGACTCGTCGGCGCGCTGGACGCGCTGGCCCTGCCATCCACGGAGGAGCCTTTCGGCCGCGCGGTGATCGAGGCGATGGCGATGGGTGTGCCGGTGCTCGCGACCGCCGTCGGGGGGCCCGCGGAGATCGTGCGCGAGGGTGTCGACGGCTATCTGCTCGACCCCGGTGACCCCGCCGCGTGGGCCGATGCCGCAGCGACGCTGGCCCGCGAGCCGCAGCGACGCGCGGCGCTCGGGGCAGCCGGCCGGGCAAGCGTGCTCGAACGCTTCACGCCCGAGCACCACGCCGCAGCAATAATGGACATGTATTCGCGGGTCACCGCTTGACAACGGGTTACCGGCTCCTACAGTGAAGAATTCGGGGTGCAGCTCCCGACCCCGACGAGAAAGCGCGATGTCAGCTACTTACCATTTGACCCACCTGCGAACCCTCGAGGCCGAGGCGATCCACGTGATGCGTGAGGTCGTCGCGGAATTCGAGCGTCCGGTGCTGCTCTTCAGCGGCGGCAAGGACTCGATCGTCCTGCTGCGCCTGGCGGAGAAGGCCTTCCGGCCCGCGCCGCTCCCGTTCCCGGTGATGCACGTCGACACGGGCCACAACTTTCCCGAGGCGATCGAATTCCGCGACCGGCGGGCCGAGGAACTCGGGGCGCGCCTGATCGTCGCCTCGGTCGAGGACTCGATCAAAGCCGGCCGCGTCGTCGAGGAGAAAGGCCCGCGCGCCTCGCGCAACGCGCTCCAGACGGTGACGCTCCTTGACGCGATCGCCGAGCACCGCTTTGACGCTGCCTTCGGCGGCGCCCGTCGTGACGAGGAGCGCGCACGCGCCAAGGAGCGGATCCTCTCGTTCCGCAACGAGTTCGGACAGTGGGAACCTCAGAACCAGCGTCCCGAGCTCTGGAACATCTACAACGGCAGGCTGCGCCGCGGCGAGCAGGCCCGCGTCTTCCCGATCTCCAACTGGACCGAGCTCGACGTGTGGCAGTACATCGCCGAAGAGCAGCTCGAGGTCCCGTCGATCTACTTCGCACACGAGCGTGAGGTCTTCGAACGCGACGGGATGCTCTACGCGGTCAGCCCGTTCATCGAACTGATGGCCGGCGAGACGCCGTTCAAGGCGATGGTGCGCTATCGCACCGTCGGTGACATGAGTTGCACCGGCGCGGTCCTCTCCGAGGCGGCGACGCTCGAGGCCGTCGTCACCGAGATCGCAGCCACCGACGTGACCGAGCGCGGCCAGACCCGCGCCGACGACAAGGTCACCGAGGCTGCGATGGAGGATCGTAAGCGCCAGGGCTACTTCTGATGAGCCCGACCTCCGACAACGGGCACGGCGTGCCGGTCGCCGACGCAGGCGCCGTCGAGGCCTTCCGCCGCCTGACCGAGCGTCCCGCCGACCTGCTGCGTTTTGCGACGGCGGGCTCCGTTGATGACGGCAAGTCGACGCTGATCGGCCGGCTGCTCTACGACTCCAAGCAGGTCCTCGCCGACCAGGTCGAGCACGTGCAGCAGGCCAGCGAGCGGATGGGGCACGACTTCCTGGACCTGTCGCTGCTGACCGACGGGCTGCGCGCCGAGCGCGAGCAGGGGATCACGATCGATGTCGCATACCGCTACTTCGCGACGCCGCAACGCCGGTTCATCATCGCCGACACGCCGGGCCACGAGCAGTACACGCGCAACATGGTCACCGGCGCATCGACGGCTGACCTGGCGATCGTCCTGATCGACGCGCGCAAGGGCGTCGTCGCCCAGTCCAAGCGCCACGCGTTCATCAGTTCGCTGCTTGGCATCCCGCACATCGTGGTCTGCATCAACAAGATGGACCTCGTCGACTTCGAGAAGGACGTCTACGACGAGATCGTCGAGGAATTCGACACCTTCGCCGCGCGGCTCGACATGCCCGATGTCACTTTCATCCCGATCTCCGCGTTGCTGGGCGACAACGTCGTCGAGCGCTCGGAGTCGACGCCTTGGTACCAGGGCCCGCCGCTGCTCTACCACCTCGAGACCGTCCACATCGCCTCGGACCGCAACCTGATCGATGTGCGTTTCCCGGTCCAGTGGGTGATCCGGCCGCCGGTGTCAGCGGTCCAGGATTACCGCGCCTACGGCGGCGAACTCGCGGGCGGCGTGCTGCGCCCGGGCGATGATGTCGTCGTCCTGCCCGGCGGCCAGCACACGACGGTCGAGGGCATCGACACCTACGAGGGCGAGATCGCCGAGGCCTTCCCGCCGATGTCGGTCGCAGTGCGCCTGGCCGACGAGATCGACGTCAGCCGCGGCAGCATGATCGTGCGCCCGCAGAACCAGCCGACGGTTGCGAGCAGCTTCGAGGCGCTGGTCTGCTGGATGTCCGAGCATCCGCTGTCCCCGACGCGGCGCTACCTGGTCAAGCACACGACCCGCACCGTCAGCGCCGGCCGGCTCGAGGTGCGCTACCGGCTCGACGTCGAATCACTGCACCGCGACCCGACGGTCCCGACCCTGCAGCTCAATGACCTCGGTCGCGTGCACATCCAGGTCTCGCAGCCGCTGATCTTCGACTCCTACCGCCGCAACCGGATCACGGGCTCGTTGATCATCATCGACGAGGCGACCAACGAAACCGTCGCCGGCGGTGTGATCCTCGACACCGAGGTCGACGAGGGCGAGGAGCGCACCGAGCGCAGCCCGAACATCCGCTGGGAGGGCACCCGCGTCGACCGTGCGCAGCGCATCGCGGCGCTCGGCCACGAGGGCGCCACGGTCTGGTTCACCGGCCTGCCGGGAGCGGGAAAGTCAACGATCGCCGCCGCGGTCGAGGAGCGGCTGATCGAGGCGGGACGCCCCGCTTTCATGCTCGACGGCGACAACCTGCGCCACGGCCTGAACGGCGACCTTGGATTCGACGAGGCCGCGCGGCGCGAGAACGTGCGCCGCACCGGGCACGTCGCGAAGCTGCTCGCCGACTCCGGAACGATCGCTCTCGTCAGCCTCGTCAGTCCCTACGCGGCGGACCGCGAAGCAGTCGCAGCCCAGCACAGTCAGGACGACCTGAAGTTCATGGAGGTCCACGTCGACGCGCCCCTCGAGCTCTGCGAGGAGCGCGACCCGAAGGGCCTGTACGCCAAGGCCCGCGCCGGCGAGATCGAGTCGATGACAGGAGTCGGCGCACCGTACGAGCCGCCGGCGGCGCCCGACCTCGTGCTCGGCTCAAGCGCCGAAACAGTCGAGGAGGAGGTCACGCGCGTGCTCGACCTCCTCGCGGCCCGCGGCCTCCTCTAGAGCGGGCATCAGCTGACGCCTCCTGTTCGCGCGCCCGTGCGCGTGAACAGGGAGCCGCGCGCCTCACTGCGCGAGGGGCTAGCCCTTCTTCGAGTGGTGCTTGCCCGTGTGGTGATGTTTGGCGGCCGCGCGGTGCTTGTGCCGCGGGGCTCCGCGCAGGACCAGAGAGCTACTCGCGCCGGAGCTGAAGCGCCCGCCGATCCGCACGTAAGCGCGGTATTTGCCCCCGGTCCTGATCCGGCCGGTGATCGAGAAATGGCCGGCGGCGTTGGTGTGGGTCACGAACCGCGTGAGCCACAGGAGCACGCCGCGGCGGGGGCCGCTCTTGATCCGGTGCCCGTACTGGATGATCACTTCACCGTGAACCGCCGGCGTCACCCAGCCGGAGAGGCGGTCAACCGCGCGCGGCGTCACCGAAGCGTGGAAGTGCACGTGCACCTCGGCGCCGAAAGTCGTGAAGGCGCTCTCCAGCGGGCGCAGCAGCTTCGATGCGACGACGAGATACCGGGTGTTGGCTTCGAGCCTCGGAAGGCGCACGGCGAACTGCCCGGACGAGTTTGTGGCGCCGGTCGCGACGGTTGTGAACGGCGCGGTGTACGGATAGCGGCTCGCGCGGACTTCCAGCGGGACTTCGCCGTTCCCGAGCCCCGCAAGGCGGCCGCGGAGGGTCGGGGAGGAGCCGAGCGGGGCCGCGGCGGTCCGCGGCGTGATGAAGTGCAGCGCCTGCCCGCTGAGCAGGAAGGAGTGGATCGAGCCCGAGTGCGCCGAGAGAGTGAGTTTCGGCAGTTCCGATCCCGCGTATTCGACGATCAGCTGGTAGTAGTAGGTCGCGGCCGGGTTGAGGTCGCGGACTTCCTGGCCGACGCGCTTCGGGATCGTCCCGGATTCGGCGCCCGCGTACTGCGGCGAGGTTTCGAGGCATTCGCTCGGATGCGAGCCGCACTGTTCGACAGCGGTGTGCGAGGTGCCGTAACGGAACCTGAAATAGGACGGGTGCCCGTAGGCGGTCACCGAGCCGAGCAGCTGGGCAGTGGTGGACGTCACGTAACGCACGCCTCCGGTGGCTCCGGACGCTTCTCCGCTGCTCGCCGACGCGGCGGCCGGGGCGCAGGCAAGAGCAACTGCGGCAATCGCGACGGTCGCGGCATATCGTGTCTTGACACTGCTCAGCATCTGGTGGACTCCTGTCGCTCGGGCGTCGATCCGCTCTCCGGGGCCGGCGGCCCTCTCGACCATATAACCCGGTTGTGCGCCGAATGTTGCGCCCTGCATGCGATTCTTCCCGTTCACAACTTGCTCACGGTCCCGCAACCTGGGCCGGTAAGTTACCTCTGGACCGACCTCGGGCGCGCGCCCGACGCCGGTCGTAAGCAGACACGATGTCGATTGAGCCGATGACGAGCGGTACCGAGCGGCAAGCGCCGACGACCTGCCCTGCCTGCGGTGCGCCGATCGCACCCGACCAGCGCTACTGCCTGGAGTGCGGCGAGCGGCAGGTCGCGCGCAGCGAGTTCCTGATGGCCACCGCGGCGCTGACGCCGCCGCCGGCCGAGCCACCGGCACACGTCGCGGCGCCCCCCGAGGACTCCCGGCGCAACACGCTGCTCGTGCTCGCGCTGATCGCGCTGCTGCTGGTCGCCACCGGACTCGGCGTGCTGATCGGGAAATCCGGCAAGGGCCCCGTGTACCACCCGGTGATCATCAACTCCGGCTCCGGCAGCGCGGGCGCAGCGAGCACCCAGAGCAGCGAAACCGCGAGCTTCAAAGGCGATTGGCCGTCCGGGAAGAGCGGCTTCACGGTGCAGCTCGAGACATTGCCGTCGTCGAGCACGACCGCGGCCGTCGAAGCAGCGAAGAGCGCCGCCACGGCAAAGGGCGCGGCCAATGTCGGGGCGCTCAAGGGCGAAGAATTCTCGAGCATCGGGAGCACCGAATTCGTGATCTACTCGGGCGAATACGGCTCCAAGGCCGACGCCCAGAAGGCGCTCGGTGCACTGAAGGCCAAGTTCCCGGCCGCGAAGGTCCTCGAAGTCTCCACGAAGGAAGCCTCGGAACCCGGCGAATCCAAAGCGGAAGCCAAGGAATCCACACACGAAGCCGAAGCCGAAAAGGCCAAGCCCCCCGGAGAATCGATCGCCAAGCCCAAGAAAGCGCCGTCCAGCACCGGCTCGGGCAAGAACTACGGCAAAGGCGTCGGCAACATCGTCGAAACGGAATGACCATGGACAAGGCAACTGACGAGAGCCCCCCGGACCAGCCGCTCGCGCGCCCCGCGCGTCCGCCCGCGGTCCCCGCGGCCGTCGCGACGGACTCCGAGCTCGAACGCCGGCGCAACGCGCTCGCCGAAGAAGTCACCGAGCTCCATTGGGACCTAGGCGGCCTCGCCTACGAGATGGCGATCCGTGACCACTTCCGGCTCGACGTGATCGTCCGCCGCGCCGCGGTGCTCCAGGAGCGCGACGCCGAACTCGCCGAGATCGAACGGCTGCTCAAGGAAGAGCGCGAGGGCGCCGTCGGCAGCTGCCCCAACTGCGCCGCCCCGCACTCGCGCGGCGCGCTGTTCTGCTGGCAGTGCGGCACGCAGCTGATGGAGCGCAAGCCGAGCGCCACGGTTCCCGTGCCCGCCGCCACGCCACGGCCCGACGGCGACGCCGCGGCCGACGCCGCCGCGAGCAACGGCAGCCCCTGAGGCGGCCGTGGTGGGCGACGCGCCGACAGGCTGCAGTTCCTGCGGGGGCCCGCTGGCCCCCGGCCAGCAGTACTGCCTCGAGTGCGGGTCGCGCACAGGTCCGCGGCGTCCGGAGTTGGCTCGCCTGAAGGCCGGCGCGCAGGGCGCACCGACTGCTGCCGCGGGCGAGGGCGGGGACGCGGGCCGCACAGTCCTGCCGGCCTGGATCCCGGCGATGCGTCTGCCCTCGCTGCCGATCTGCGGGGTTCTGCTGATGGTCTTCTTCGGCAGCGGGATCGCGCTCGGCGCATACCAGCGCCATCGCGCCGACAACGCACTCGCGCAGGCCGCCGCACAGCAGATCCGGATCCTCGCGGCAGGCGGCGGGAAAGTCTCGACGCCGACCCCGGAAGCGAGCACGCCCGCCGAAACGCAGCCGGCGCCCGAAAAATCGAACCCGAAACCGGCTCAGGCGCCCGCTGCCACAGCGCCTGAAAAGGAACACGGCGAAGAAGAACCCGGGGAACAGACGACGCCCTCCGAAAAAACTCCCGGTCCGGCGCCGCTGACGAAACTGCCGCCGGTCAAGCACGTGTTCCTGATCACGCTGTCCGATCAGCCGTACGCCAAAGTGTTCGGGCCGTCCTCGCCGTCGCCGTACCTGTCGCACACGCTGC
>Ga0182013_10001152_pt1 | contig 36364 bp, 43 predicted proteins | sample 612S2MmetaG_FD_120487 | JGI IMG/M metagenome (GOLD analysis project Ga0182013, IMG submission 120487) | Permafrost microbial communities from Stordalen Mire, Sweden - 612S2M metaG | ecosystem: Environmental > Terrestrial > Soil > Wetlands > Permafrost | place: Sweden: Stordalen | collected... | reverse complement strand
GGATAGGAATATTTGCCGGGCTTGTGCTTTTAGCGATGCCCGATTTTAGAAAAAAATATCTTTTAATATGGATACCCTGTGGCATTCTCATGGGCGCAGTATTGTGCCAAACGGGTGGCTTTGGGTATGCACGCTTGCGGTTGCCGATAGAACCGCTTATCATTATTTTGGGGTTGGTTTTTTGGCTATATGTTTATCATCTACTGAGTAAAAAAAATGGAATATCTTTACGCACCGTGGCGAAGTAATTATATACGGACTCATACAAAAGATTCTGCATGCCCATTATGCTTATTGCCAATTGGGGTGAAGGTAAAAACCGCTCATCCTGAGCCTGTCGAAGGGTTAGCGGCTATAGAAGATAAACATAAATATGTCCTCAAACGCTTTGAACATGTCTATGTCATGCTCAATCTCTATCCCTATAATCCGGGGCACCTCATGGTAATACCCTTTCAACATGTGGGAACTTTGCATGAACTTGCGCCGGCCGCACGCGCCGAGCTTATGGAAGTAGCATCACAAAGTAGTGTTATTCTTGAGCAGGAATTGAAAATTGACGGCTTAAATATGGGCCTGAATATCGGGGGCAAAGCAGCAGGGGGCACTATACCGGAACATTTACATCTGCATGTTCTGCCGCGCTTTAATGGAGACACTAATTTCTTGCCATTACTGAGCCAAACAAAACAGATTTCACTGAATTTGCCTGAGCTTTATCAGCAATTGAAAAAGGCATTCAACGCTTAAGCGATATACGAAATAATCGCGCATCCGACTATCATAAACGCATAGAGGCTCATAATAATAAGCTTCTTGCTGCGTACTGAATGGTTTAAGGCCCATGATATAGATAAGAATGTCAGAAGCGACAGAATCAAATAGAGAAAAAAGAGATAATCTGACACCATAAAATAACTCACATTAGGCGAAATACTTTCAATCACAAAACGGTAAGCAAACAGCGCCGGCACGCTCGCAGCAGCAATGCTGGGGACATCGGTGGTGTGTTCGGAATAAACAAATGAAAACGAGAAGAGCGTTAAAAAAAAGATAAGATAGAGCGGCAAAAAGATATTAAGAAAGTGGCGCATATCTATAGGGTTGCAATCAAAAGAGAAAACCACACGCGACGAGCTTATTTCATGTTGGCCATCAGGCATCTCATATTTTTGGGCGACAACGCCACATCGAGCGGCAACATTTTCGTTAGTGCAATTATTAATCTGTGCTCGCGGGCTGATCACAAAAGATTCCGGTGAAAGCGCAAACTGGTATTTTTCTAAGGGTACAGCACTATTTTTTAAACTGAACCAGATGCGATGATCATCTAAAGGGTATTCTTTAAAATTGAAATCCATCTTTGCGTGCACTAAAATATCAAAGCTTGCTATCTCAAGATTCCCTTGTTGGGTATATGAAGTTTGTGATTTTTCCAGAGTAGCATTTTCAAATGAAAATTGGCCTATCTGTTCTCGTGAAATTTTTTTGGGGTCGTAGGCAAACCAGAGTGTTCCATCAAACCCTATACTATTTCTGATAAAATCTGAATCCATAAAATGGTGAATGGTTAACCCTGCGTAAATTGGGGTATTTTTTACCGTGCCGTAAGGAGTCAACTCAGTAATGTGCTCACGCGCATTAAAAACAACCAATTGCCGATAGAAGATCGGTATCAAAAAAAGAGTTGCGATACAGAATGCGAGTATTTGAAACAGCGGGGTAACATGATTGGCCGATTTATTCATAAAATATTCCCTTATAGAGCTATAAGTATCTTTATTTAGATTGATCTTTTCGCATGAGCAGTGTCAATATTTGAGTTTTAAAGCGAGATATTAGCTCCAAATCTAATAAAAAAGCCCCATTTTTGCTATAAAATTTGTAACCAATCGGCGCCGTCTTGAAAATCAAACCATATGCGTTTGCTGATCTGCCTATCAGATGGATCAAAGGTAAAAGTAAGCCCTTTAAGATCATAGTTGTTTAAGGCTTCTAGTTGGGCAAGCAGTGTCAGATGCGTAACATTATTAGGAGATTTTTTGATCATCTCGCATAAAAGGGTCGTGCAAATATAGCTTTCCAATGAATAGACATCATAAGGTTTTTTGAGTTCATCCATCAGGTGACGATATTCTTGCACAATCCCAAGCTTACTTAATTTAGGGTTAGGCACCGCGCGGCTGAAAAGACACTTGAGTCCCAATTCTTTTTTGACAAAGGCTTCAAAGGTATCATCAACTGCAAATGCGAGGGCGAATACTTTGACCGTAGCTAAATTTTCAACGCCAACCTGTCTTAAAAATTCTTGTGTAGGTTGAGAAGTAGAAAAGCAGCCCAGCGCTTCAACTTGCTCATTTTTTAATAGATCACGCTGCTTGGTAAAATCGGTAGTGTTGCGTGTATAGGGAAGTTCTATCCATTTTTCAATGCCCTTAGCTTTGAGTACTTCACGAGCTTTTTTCATGCAATCTATGCCATACTCATCTTCTTGATAGAAAAAAGCGAAAATTTTAAAACTGTATTCTTTGGTTAAATAATCTATCAATTTTTCTACTTCAATGTCATAAGACGGTCTATAATTCACCGCCCCTTTTGCTTCAGGATGCCTCCAAAACATTGAACCGGTAACAGGGAATGCTGCCAGGATGCTCCCGGAGACGATGAGGTCTCGCACCGCTAATAGCGTAGGTGTGCCGATTGGCAGCAAAAGCGTGTCGATACCAAAATCTCTTTGAAGCATTTCTACATTATGGCGTGCCCTAAAGGGAGTGTAGCGATCATCTAAAATGACATCTTTTATCTCCATTCCTTTCAGCTCCGGAGACCCGTTTGCTTGCTTAATGCCGAGTAAAATGCCGGTGCGGACCCGGTCGCCCATAATCAAATTGCTCTTTGATAAATCCAAGGACGACCCGACGAATATCTGCTTTTCCGAAAAATTAAGATTTTCTGCTGTAACTGCTAAAGGTGTCCCCAAGTTGATCTCCAGACTCTCTTTTAATCTAAATGGCTCTTGAGCAAACCGATTCCGTCCATACAATTCTACAATACTAGAATTGAGAATTTTACCGCAAATAATGGTCATAAAGGAATCGTCAGTGAATTGATATAATTTATAAAAGAAGGTGGATGCTGCTGAAAAGATGCGCCATACGCTTGCAGCCCCGAGAGGCTCCAAGAAATCTAATGGCTCAATTGATCTGGTTGTTACGACAGGGTCTGAACCATCTATGATCACGCTTGTATGCACAATTTTTTCAGATTTTTCTTTTTTGTCTAAAAGCCATACGGACACTTCATCCGGTTTCAAACGGTAAAAGAAATCACCGGTTTGATTTTCAAGGGTATCAGTTTGATCATTTTTGTATGATTGTAATGCGGTAATTTTAAGTAATTTTTGCGGGGTCTCACTATAATTGCCATAAAAAGATACGGGCAACGTCGTAACAAACTTTTTAAATGCTGTAGAGACATCTTTCAAGAATGGTCTGAACAAAATATCTAATTCTCTCATAAAACCATTGCTGAACCATATCTCTTGTTGTTCGAAATCACTTTTAATATAAAAGACATTGTTTGGATTATTTTTCATTAAAAGAAGAACCACAAACAATGTTTGCAAGATGAAGGGTGAACGCGCAACAACAGTGCCATTAAAAATAATGCGATCATGCGCGCTGATAACTTTCAAACTTGAATCGATAATTCCTTGCCGCTTAAGCTCTAATAAATCACGCACTAATGAATGGAAGGCTCCTTGAATCATGCCAAAAATGACGATTCTATCATTAAGAGCTAACTCTGTCGCAAGAATGAATTCACCCGATCTACCAAATTTTTCTTGAGCCTCAGTAACCTCTTTCATTAAAGGGGCCAGATCTTCAATAGGAAAATCTTTTGATTTGAAACCTAAAAAACGCAAGAGGCGTTTATACATTCCCCCTCTTTGATTTTCAAGAAAGGTCGAAAAGTCTGGGTGATTAAAAGTTATGTCATCCACTTCAGCATTTTCGGGGTAAAGTTTTGTTAATTCCACGAGATCTTCAAGGGTGTAGTCTTTACCATGAAGTGCCGCGGAAATGAAAATTAATAATAAAATTTTTCTGCATAACATTTTTTCTTCCCCTTTTAAAAAAAACTTATTCCATGATAGGCAAAACTGAGCGCGTAGGCCACGATTACCGCAAAAGCGCCAATAAGAAATGCATGTACTAAAAGAATCAACATTTTTTTAACATGCATGCTGATATTGAGCGAAAATATCCCAATTAAAAAGAGCATTGCTCCCAGAGTCAAAAATACAAGATAAAAGTAATCAGAGAGCATGAAATAACCCACCTTGGGGGACATGTTTTCAATAACAAATCGGAAAGCAATAAGCCCTGAAAGACTCGCGCCGTTAGCCACCATAATTGAAGAAAAATATTTATTAGGATCATAAGAGAATGCCGTGAGCATAACAATAATAAAGACAAGCATCGGCAAAAGAATAACCAGACCATATTTTAAGTTCCAGCGGCGATATAATATTGAAAATTGAATCGCAGGATGATCTATATCATCAATCGAATCACGCGTATCGATAACTTCAGTTATATATCCCGGCGTTGCCAGCTGATAAGATTGTAAAAAACCATAAGATACCGTCTTTTTGTCGATATTAAATGACTGATTATCGATATCAAAAATCATATCCCCCGGCGATACTTTTTTGTTAACAAGCACCAAGGTAAGCATGTGGTCATCAAGCGGAAAGAGCCTATAATCTAATTCTGTTTTAAATTTGACAACTATAGAGTATGTCGCAAAAACTTTACCATTTTCAAGCTTGGATAAGGGAGGGGAGATATGGAGTATATCCCCCTTTTCAAAGTCAAAACTAGAAATGGCATCCAGAGAGATGCGTGCGGGGTCGAACTCGAACCAAATGGTTCCTTCAAAGACGAAATTGTTGGCGACCATATCAAATTCTCGCCATTTATAAATGGAAAGGCCAGTGCGTACCCTTATAGGCACGTTTCCATATTCGCTCATTTTTTTGGGAGTGAGGGATTTAATTAAAAAGAGATCTTCGGCCGGTATCGATTGTGGTACCGTGAAATATATAAGCAGGAAGGCAACTGAGCAGGTGAAGGTGATAGTTACCAAGTGAAAAAGAAAACTTATGCTATTTGTTTCTTCTTGCCCCTGGGCACTGGATGAAACAGGTAATAAACTTTTTTCTTCCATAATAACACGCCCCCTTAACCGCTAAAAGCTTCACATTTACTATTAATCATGTAGATTCTTGCGAGCAATTGTCAATAATTGATCAATAATCACTATAATTGTTCTCGAGCAAGCTGTCCCGTTTCTCGATAATTGGTAGTGATCGATTGAGTATCTGAGTTTATTTCCCCCAAAAATTCTTTATCGATAGTAAAATTAACGATATCTTTTTCGCCTGCTTGTGCAGTTACCACAAAGCGACCAAAATTGGCCTCGATAACTGGGGTACCGCGGTTAGAAAAATATGCGGTAAAAATAGGGATATTTACGCCCGGAATCTCGTCCTTGTTAAATGGCAGATTTATAGCAACCCGGGCTTGAGAAAGCCCTTTAGCTTTTTCGTAGGCCACGTTTACTTTCGCCTGCGGCTGGTAATAATCGCTCCCGAAAAGATCTTTAAGAGAATACTTTGTAGGGATCATTTGCGTATGTAAAATAGAGACGTATTCTACGCCATTTTTTGTGGTGATTGTTTCTTTGGTAGTTAAATCTTTAAGGGTACTTTTCTTTTTTTCAAGATAATCGAGCGTGGCTGTCCATGGTATATATACCCATGTCCCATCAGTTGCATCTTTGTAGGTCACATCAAAGCCGGTACCTCGGGCGCTACTCAGCAGCAGAGTATAATCTCCCCGAGACTTATCCCGCGCTTTATACCCTTTGCCAATTACCTTTTCACCTGTAATTGCATTGAGACTCAGCCAGATAGACAGTGTGATAAGATAAATATAGTTCCGCATTATCATGATTTAATCCTTTATTGAATAATTATTATTGGGCCTCTATTACTAATTTTTGGCTTTTTACCTCGCCGATATATTTTATAGTAATCTCTCTTTTACACACGGTTGTTATTGTCGCCTTTTGTGCAGTTGCTACCCCTGTAACAGAGACGCTATCCAAGCAATCTGATGTTGATGCTTGAATCGTTCTGCTTTGTGATGCGGGTAGGTTTAAAGACCCGCTTCTGCCGGTCTGAACATCTTCTTTTGCGCCACCACTTTGCCATGACACCTCCATGGGCTCGTTGGTCTTATTAATAAACGTGTAATAAACTGTCTGGTCCCACAAATTCACGTCAGCCATGCAGTATCCAACGCTTAATAGTGCAAGAATAAGCCCTTTAATTTTCATATACTCTCTCCGGATAATAATTTTTCTAAGGTGATTTTAAGTTTTTTGATATCTTTTTTAGTAAACCAGCTTTTTGTATTTTCCCATGAGATAATGATTTTGGAATTTTTGCAGAAATTTTTCGATTGTGCTTTATACGATTTATCAAGCGTTTGGGCAAATAAATAATGCAGACAATTGCCATTATAAGTTTGCAAGCAGCTGTCGCAGGTTGCTCCCGGGGGCAGGTCAAAAGCCCCAGACTTGCTTTCCGAGCCAAGGCCATTACTTTTCCAGGTGATGCGCATAACTTGATCTGTTTGATTAACAATATTGAATACCACGGCATCAATTTGTGTAAACAGAATAAGAATTCCATATATTTTTTTCATAGCTACTCACTTTTAAAGAAATTCATTTTAAGTATCTCATTATTTATTTCAATTTGCAATAATATATAAAAATCTCCCTGATATTATGTAAGCCTATTACGTTTTTATGAATTTAAAGTTATCCTTAAAGGAACTCAAAGTATGATTAACCTATTGGTGTTTAAAGAAATGAAATCATTAGAAATACGTCAAAAATTTTTCAATTACTTCAAAAAACAGCAACACACTCAAGTATCAAGCTCGAGCCTGATACCGGCGCAAGACCCAACATTGCTTTTTGCCAACGCGGGCATGAATCAATTTAAAGATCTCTTTCTTGGGCTAGAAAAGCGTTCATATACCCGCGCGGTAAGTATTCAAAAATGTATACGTGCCGGTGGCAAGCATAATGACTTAGATAACGTGGGGTTCACCAAAAGGCATCTGACCTTTTTTGAAATGATGGGCAACTTCTCGTTTGGCGACTATTTTAAAAAAGAGGCTATTCAGTTTGCATGGGAATTTTTAACCAAAGAGATTAACCTTAAGCCAGAATTACTCTACGCGAGTGTTTATAAGCTGGATGATCAAGCATACGAAATATGGCGCGATACTATTGGATTGCCTGAAGACAGAATTGTGCGGCTTGGCGAAGCGGATAATTTCTGGCAGATGGGCGACACGGGGCCATGTGGACCCTGCACAGAGATTTATGTTGATCGCGGTGCAGACTCAAGTACATGCTCAAATGCTCAGTGCGCGCCCGGTTGCTCATGTGATAGATTTTTAGAGATTTGGAATCTGGTTTTCATGCAATACAATCGCCAACCAGATGGCACAGATATGCCATTAGCTCAAACGGGTGTTGATACTGGTATGGGTCTTGAACGACTTTGCGCTGTTGTGCAAAACAAAGACACGGTTTATGATACGGACCTTTTCGCGCCGCTTATTGCAGAGACTGAGAGACTTACGGGGTTAACCTACGAGACTTCTCCTGCCGAGATACAAGCCGCTTTTCGCGTGCTCGCGGACCACATTAGGTCAACTTCATGTGCTATAGCTGACGGATGCACCCCTTCCAACGAAGGGCGGGGCTATGTTCTGCGTAAAATTATTAGAAGAGCTGCGCTTTTCGCTCAAAAATTAAGCGATAAAAATATTTTTCCAGAACTTTCTCAAGTGGTAGTTAACGAATTTGGTCAGCTCTATCCTGAACTTATCTCTGCGCGCTTATTGATCAAACAGCTGCTCACTTCAGAGATTGAAAAATTCTCTTTAAATCTTATTAATGGGCAATCAATCTTAAAAAAATATTTTTCTACGCAATCGAGCAGCCGGACTATTACTGGCGAGCAAGCGTTTAAGCTTTATGACACGTATGGTTTCCCTCTGGAACTGACCCAAGTGATTGCACAAGAGCATCAGTTTACGGTTGATACCGTTGGCTTTAAGCACGCTATGGAACAGCAGCGGTTACAGTCAGGGAAAAAGGTTGCCGCGCCGCAAGAAATTACGCTTCCAGATGCTCTTAAGACCGATTTCGTAGGGTACACAGAATTGATAACACCTACACGTATTACGGCTCTTATTTTTAATGGCCAGGTGGTTACTGAAGTGCCTGAAGGTGAAATTTGTTGGGTGGTGACTGAAAAATCGCCGCTTTATGTCGAATGTGGCGGCCAGATTAATGACACTGCGCTTATGATGGTTGGCCATAGACAAGCAGAGATCCGTGATATAAAAAAAATTAATAAAGCGATCGCCTTTGAATGTATTGCGCCTACGCAGCTTGAAATTGATCAAGCGATTACTCTTTCAGTTGACCAGCAAGTGCGGTTAGCGACCATGAAAAATCATACCGCAACGCATCTTCTGCAGGCTGCCTTGCAGATAGTGATAGGTAAGCATGTAAAACAATCTGGGTCGTTAGTTACACCCGATTATTTACGATTTGACTTCACGCACCATGCGCCATTAACACTTGAAGAAATTACGCGTATTGAAGATATTGTTAATGCTAAAATATTAGAAAATATCACTCTTTCTATAACAAATACCACGTATAAAGCTGCCGTTGACGCCGGAGTTATCGCATTTTTTGGTGAGAAATATAACCCTGAAGATGTACGAGTGGTACAAATTCCTGGGTTTTCAGCTGAGTTATGTGGCGGTACTCATGTGCGTGCTACTGGTGATATTGGCAGTTTTAAAATAACTGAAAATAGTGCCCTTTCGGCGGGCAATAGACGTATTGTTGCGCTTACGGGCCTTAAGGCATTGGAACTTTTTCAGTATGATTTTAATACCATCAAATCGATTTCTCATGAACTTAAAATACCAAGCGCACAATTAACCACTGCTATTCAGACGCAAAAGCATGATTTACAAGAAGCAGTGCGAACTATCAAGCAGCTGAAAAAAGAGCTTTTTGCCACGAAGATTCCTGCAGTTATTGAGCAAAGTTTGGCGCTCAAAAATGGCATCCGCTTTATGCATATGCAGCTGCCTGATACTACACTGGTAGATTTAAAAGAATACGCTGAAACATTACTGAATAAGCAACCGGGGCTGGTTCTTTTAGAAAGTAATGCTGGTGATAAAACGCATCTGTTTGTTGGCAGTTCTGTTGACGAAAAGACTGTCGATATGAAGAGTTTGTCAGAATGGCTTAAAGCGCAGGGTATTAAAGGCGGTGGGACACAGAGACATTTTCAAGGCTCTGGTAAAGCGCCTGAACAACTTGCTCAGAAGCTGCATCAGCATTTGAATAAATAAAATATTTTGAATTTATCACAGTGCCGCGCGCTAAGGGGCTTTTGCGACAAATCCCCTTAACCCCTGGTCGTCACTGCGTGATGCTGGAAAAAATACTGCTCTCGATATGCCTTTGGCGAATCTCGGCAGGAGTTTTTCCTCGATTTTTTATTCTATAGGGACATTTTGTATTGCAAGTATGCATAGTATGCTCAGCATATGACGCTGGAATTTTTTGCTTCAACAAGCATGATGCTTAACTATTAATTTAGATCTAAAGACAGCTTGCCATCTATCTGCTTAAATCCATACTGCTTGAGTAAATCGACAGGCTCCTTCGCCTTTTCTTGAAAGCCAGGGGTGTGGGACAGCGTTTTGACCTTCAATGCCTTACAGAATGCTAATGTTAAAGCAATACCAAGCTTTTTATCTTCTTCGTGGGGATAAGATTCAAGAGTAAAATCTGCATCGGGATATTTTTTCAATGCTAACTCGAATATTTTACTATTTTTAGTAAATCGTACTTCCGCCCAATGAGAAAAAGCGTTAAAGCCGTAGGTTACGATATCATTTTTACTATTGGTGAATTTTATCGCTCTATTTTTTAAAATCTGAGTACTGTTAAAGGGGTGTAATGTTTCTTGAGTAACGTAATAGAGTATGGTTTCGAGAGTTTCGTTCTCGGTGAGTTGCTTCAAGAGCGTCTCTTTTGATTCTGTATTGAGCTGTATTTCTTCATTTAGACAAGATGGCTTGAAATCAACAAATGCGAAATAAGGGTCTCGGGGGTCAATGAAACCAATATCTTTGACTTGCGACGATTGAGTAGGTCGAGTCGATTGTTCGCTGCAAGCGGTATAGGTTGTGATAGCCAATAGAAGAATAAAAAAGTAATTTTTCATCGCGAGTTTGCCTTATTTCAAAAAAAACTAATATGAGAGCGTCTTCTATTTTATCACGAGCTACCAATAAAAAAAGGGCCGGTTAAGGCCCAGAATTAGTGTTTCTTGTGATGTAGGTTGTCTTTCAATAAAGAAAGCCCTGAGATAATAAATGCAGCAGCAATAAAAATTAAAACTATGTTTAAAATAGTCGGCATAGCGATTAAAAGAAGTATCGCTGCAATGGCAAAATAGAGGTACCCTTTAAGTGGTGTGTTCATAACATAATCCTTTTTAAATTACTTTTTCATATTCATATGAGACATAACGGTATGGTAAAGGCCGGAAAAATAAAATCCGCATGCGATAAAGTAACCAGCCGCGCCAAAAAGCAGATATTTCATAAAAGTGATATGGCCTAAGCCTAAAGCGCTCAAACCTAATACAATACCTAGAACGAGATAAAATATCCCTTTTAGTATGGGGCCATTATTTTTAGATATATGAATCATGATTCTCCTTTGGTACGAATATAACGTACAATTGATACAAATAAATCTATATAGTAATATCTTAAATATTTGGTCCGTTAATCTCAAGGAAAGTGAAGATATTATGAAAAGAAATATGATACTACTGATGGCGTTAGCCTTTGGATTTCAGCAAGCAGCGCATGCAGATACAGCTGTGATTTTTTTGGAAAAGCCGGCGCGTTTTAATGCGACTGAAGCTGCCAGCGGACTCACCATGGTTCTTGGTGTAGCGGCAATTTTAACTGGTATAGTAACTTTGTGCGAAGACAGTTGCGATGCTGATAAAAAATCGAATGGCTTTATCGCATTATGCGCAGGGGCTGCATTAATTGGTGTGGGTGCATTAATTAAAAAATAGTTTTTTCTAAAGCCTGGGCGATTACGCAGGCTATCTGTGTAACTTGCTCGGGCTTTTGCATGCCGCATTCTATGACCATACTCGGAACCTCGATTCCCACCCACCGCCGCAAGGGCAAACCAAAATAGGGATTAATTATCATTCTTTGTTCTGAGCACTGCTTAAGATTTTTTGAAAATTGGCTGCATGCAGTTAACGACCGGTTACAATTTTTTAAAAAAGCTTTATGGATCGGTGTGAGAGAAAGAGTATCTCTTTTTTTTGCCCAAAAATCGGTAGCCGGGTCATAAAGCGGAAAAAAGCATTGAATCTCAGAGACTACTTTTTTACTTTCAAAACCTACCAAATCTATATACAAGTCTGCCGCGAGCCGATTTGCAAAAGTGGCATTCTGCTCACGGTCACTGGGTTGACCAATTTCATGGGTGATATACACCCGAAATTTGCCGGTAGATTCGAGAATCTCTTTTATTTTCACCGCCATCTGCCGCATTATTTTGCGCTCAAATTCCTGTGCAATTATTTTCCCCGTCACTGTTTTATCCCCGAAAGGGTGAATCACTATCGCCGATACTCCCTGGTTATGCACAGCGGTCGAGCCAACCGGATTAAAAATAGATAAGAAGGGTGCTACCGGGAGACTTGCTGAAAAATCGATATGGTCATCATTAAGCGGCGCATCTTGGACAAGAAAACGTATCCAGCACATCTCAGGGAAGAGTGGCTTGAGCGTTAACAAGAGCCCTTCTATGGATTCCCATTTTTTTATGATAGAAAGATGGTGGCCAAAGAGCGTGTGCGAAAATGAAACAAAGAGCTCATTCTTGTTTGCAGTTAATGAGACATGTTGGAGCTTTACCCGCCTGTCTATTAAATTTTCTTCTTGCGCGAGTGCGAGCCATGCAGAAATAACTGCGGTAATATTTTCTGGCATGGAAGATGGCCAGATGATATCATTCTTTTCAGTTATTTTTTGATGATCTTTAAACCAGTAGAGCGAGATAGTTTTTTCTTGAGCTTGTTGGAAAGAATATTCTGCCAATGCGGGAAAGCTAAAGATAATAATTTGGCTATGAAAAGCGTACCAGAGTGCGCCGGCAAAAAAAGTTGCTAATGCCAAAGGGATAATCAATTTTTTCATAAACTTAAAGCAGCTTGCCGTCTAAAAATTGGGTTAAGAACGTCATGCGCTGTACAACGCGCGCTTGTGCCAATGCGCAATGGACCGCCTTCGGTTGCCCAATGATAATGCATAATTTTTTTGCACGCGTTATCGCCGTATAAATGAGATTGCGGGCCAAGAGAGTATAATGCTGCATAAATAACGGGATAATCACCGCATCATATTCGGAGCCTTGGCTCTTATGAATAGTCATGCTGTAGGCTAAAATTAATTCATGCACTTCATCAAAATCATAGATAACTTGTTTATCTTGAAAAATAACCGTCAACATTTCATCTGTATGATTAATATCATGTATGGTGCCGCAGTCACCATTAAATACCATTTTTTCATAATTATTTCGAATCTGCATAACTTTATCGCGCACTTTAAACGTGGTATTCCCTCGCGTGAGGGCGGTGCCTTGACCGCCATTTAAAAATTCTTGTAAATTATGGTTCAAGGTGAAATTGCCCGCGATGCCCCGGTTCATAGGGGTCAAAAGCGCACTATTTTCTTGAGGGATATTATGAATTTTAAGGTGCGTTTTATAACATTCGGTGATCTGCTTAAACAGATTTTCTGGGTCGTCTTCATGAATAAATATAAAATCATTACGCGCTTCTGGGCTATATTTTATCGGGGCTTGTCCCGTGATTATGCGGTGAGCATTAAGTGTTATAAGGCTGTTTTGTGCCTGCCTAAATATATGGGTAAGCCTCACCTGAGTAATGGTGGTGCTTGCCAGGCAGTCTGCAAGGAAATTTCCTGGACCAACTGAAGGCAGTTGATCAATATCTCCAAGAAAGACCACCGTCGCATGAGCAGGCAGTGCTTTCAATAGTGCGTTGGCAAGAAAGATATCGATCATAGAGCTTTCATCAACAATGAGCATCTGCAGCTTGAGTGCATTTGATTCATTATGCACAAAAGTGAACGTTTGCGGATCGATTTCGAGAAGCCTATGCAAGGTTGTAGCAAATTTACCCGTCTGCTCGCTGATTCTTTTTGCGGCGCGACCAGTAGGGGCAGCAAGTTTATAATTTATTTTTTCTTGATCCAAAATTGAAATAAGTTTTCGTATGAGAGTAGTCTTTCCCGTTCCCGGGCCGCCCGTTATTACGGTAACTTTATGCTGAAATATGTGTAAAATACTCTTTTGTTGATCTTCGTTAAGAGTTATCTCCCCTGGCTTTTGGGTCAACAATGAAGTGTAAATTCTACTGACATCAGTTTGCTGCGCATGGGGATAGTGCAACAGATCGCGCAATTTTTGGGCGACGGAACGCTCCGCTTGATAATGCGCCATAAGGGCGCAATATTCTTTTTCTTGAAATTGTACCAGTTTTATTCTTTCTTGCAGGATCAAGTCGTTCAGCGATTCTGTAAGAAGATCACGTTCGATCTCTAAAAGTTCTGCTGCTTTATCGAGCAACTCATGCTTTTCTCGATAGCTATGGCCCGCTTGCGCACAGAGTTGCAGTGCGTAGATAATGCCCGCATTTATGCGTTTTGGCGTGTCTTTATGAAACCCCAGTTTTTGCGCAATTTCATCAGCAAGCTTAAACCCTATGCCCCAGACCTCATCAGCCAGGCGATAGGGGTTTTCTTTTAGAATATCGACGGTTCTGCCGCGATATTGTTTATAAATTTTAGCTGCATAGGCCGGGGATATACCGTAACCTTGCAAGAAAACCATGATATGGGCAACATCCTTATGCTCAATAAATGATTTAGTGATAAGCTCTACGCGTTTACCGCCGATACCGGCAACCTCTTGTAATCGTTCAGGTTCTGTTTCTATGACCGTTAATATAGTAGTTCCAAAATGGTCCACGAGCTTTTCTGCATAAGATGCGCCGATGCCTTTGATAAGTCCCGAGCCGAGATATTTTTTAAGTCCAGTAAGCGTGCTGGGGACTTTTTGGATGCACTGTGTGATAGCAAATTGGCGCCCGAATTTTTTGTGCATTACCCAGCTGCCAATAAGTTCGACTTCTTGGCCGACGGCAGTATGGGGCAAGATGCCAGAGGCGGTAATAGCCTGCTGCTTGTCTATGGTCAGAACACAGACAGTGTAACCATTTTCCTGGTTAGTAAAGATAAATCGGTCTATGGTCCCTGCAATTTTAACCGAAGGCGCCTGGGTTTCGCTATGCATGCTGTTGGTGTTTTTCTTCAATAAGTTTTTTACATTCAAGATAATGGGCATATGTTTTTGGACAGCTATGCATTATATCTAATAAGAGCATATCAATATCGCCCAAAAATGTATAAAAAGATTTAATGGTTGGCGCATAATCCTTGACAAACTGTTCCTCTTTTCCCGGTTCAATACCTGCCCAAAGAAGAACCAATGAATCTTGGAGGCCGCGCTGCTGTGCCCAGGTGGAGATAAGTTTCATGAGTATTGGTTTTAAGTGGCGAATTTCCTTAAAGTATTTTTGCGATATTTTCAGAAAATGCTGAGTGTAATAATTAATGACTCTTTCGGTGAATTCTGGTGTCAATTGACCTTGTTGTTCAAGTAGAACATAATCAGGCATAGCATTTACTTTATCAAGCTTATGGTTGATCATGTGTTCTGTTTTGGTTCTGAAATCGTCAATATTGCCGATATGGATCATGCCAGTATGATCGAGCGCTGAAAGCCCAGGAAAGTCGATGGCCATGCCCATTTTCGCGTTTTGTCGATCACTAAAAATGGGGATGCAATACAAGAGCGCAATAAGAAAAAAAATTTTATTCATATTCCTGTTTCCTTTAGAAATTTAAAAGTCTGCAACAAAGTCCATGCCGACAAGCCAATCTTTACCGATTCCATAGTTATTAACGGTCGCTTCTCCTTTTAGGCCGGCTCGCCAACCAAATGTTTCATAATATTCAGGATGTCTTTGAACGTTGAACCCTCCAAATATTTTGCCCTGCAATGCGGCAGGTTTGCCCGCAGTTTTGATATCAAGTTGTGCTGTTGGTAATGCGCAGGTGTTGCACGTTAATACCCGTTCTTTATCTTGATACCATAAATCGTACCCAACATTCCATTGAAACACACGCCAATTGGTCTGCGTATAAAAACGGGCTTTAATAATATCACCCTGTTTTACTGTAAGGTTGGCAATGGGCGGAAAGAGTATATTAATAAGACGCTGTTGTAAAAAGGTTAAGTTATCTTGTGCAAGGGCTGGGTTGGTGTAATCGCGCTCAAGCGATTCGCTTGGCGTTATAGCCAGTCTTACAGCCCGATCTTCATGCCCTTTGACAAACTGGTCCCATTCGAAGAATACGCAGAGATTTGTATAGTTTGTCAGCGCAACAAATGCCTCACCTAAAAAACCATAACTGACCTGCCGTTGCCCAAGCGAATTTTGTATAACCGTGGAACTTAAGCGATCCAGAAATTGAAGCGCATAACTTTGACCCAATGCTGCCAAGTCATTTTTTGCCTGCAAAATCAGAGGGTCATCACTCATTTGATCAGAAATACATTGCAAGGTCAGTAGTTGATTGAAGCTTAAGCCTGGCCCCGGATAACATTTATCAAAGTTACTGCCTAAAATAGAGTGGCGAATGACGGTATTATTCGGTAAGGTCACCTGGCCACCCAGTCGTACTGGACAGCAGGTGTCATCAAAAAGCATGTAATCGAGATAGAGGCGGATATCGCCAAGGCCCACTTTATCACTCAGTAAATGGCGTTCGATAAAGGTGTTCGGGTCAAAAACAGAAAAGCCTTCATTTTGTGGATTATCTGGAATAGGTATTGGTTGATCTGCGCCAAAGAACGCCGCTCCATTAAGCGCATCAACTTGATCTTGAGTAAGGTAGAAATTAAGCTCTTGGTAAAAAAGCGGCACAGCGACATTGAAGCGTAAATTGCCAAAGCATTTTGAGGCCCCGAGCATGATCCCAAGTCGACGTTGCTGCAAGCGCGCTTGATTAAAAAGAGGAAGAACTTCCGGAACAAAGGGTATAAGGCTTTCAAGCTCGCCGATTAATGCGTCATCTTCTGCAACATTTAGATAATCGGTGATATGCGTACCGCACTTGGTAAAATTTGCATGAAACATTTGATTATAGAAAAGGGTTCCATACATACAGAGGGCATCATCACAACCATACCAGGGACGCAAGCTTGGTAAATCATGTAAATTTCGTATGACGGGTGGATGGGTAAACTTATAGGCATTAAATTGTAAGAGTGCCGGTAGTACATTACCAGTAACTGCGAGAGTAACTAAATTTTGCGTACTAAATTCACAGCTGGGTAGACGTGTTTGATGCACAAGCTGCTCGATCTCTTGGCTATAGTCTGCCGGCTCATCTGAGAGAAAGTCATCAAAGCCAATTTCATCTAAAGAAAGCTGCTGTGGGTAGGTTGTTAAAGTTGTCAGACAGCACAATAATAGTATAATTTTTTTTATTTTCATACATTCTTTACAAAGTTTAGGATGCGAATATATCGGGTAAGTTACTCAGAAAGTAACGATTCAGAAGGAATCTTGAGCCTATCACCTTTTTTATCTTTTTACAAAAAATTAAAAAAATTGACATAAAAGATCGATTTTTACCTCTAAAGGGTTTATAGTTAATCTATAGAGATTATGGGAAGTATACTTTATATAAGGTGCGTTATGGAAGAATTTGTCTCTTATGTAAAAATCGCGGCATTGCTAGGTGCTGCATTTACCGTTGCAATCGGTACAATGGGGCCGGCCCTTTCACAAGGTCTGGTAGGCTCCAAGGCATGTGAAAATGTTGCTAAATATCCAGAAAGTAGCGGAAAACTTTTTCCTGTATTGATTACTTCTCTGGCGATTATAGAAACTTCATCGTTGGCATGTGTGGGCATCGCTGTTGCTTTGATCTATTATGTCTTCGCTTCTTGATTTAACGCTCGTTGTTCAGTTGGTTAATTTTGCGTGTGCCTATTGGATATTGTCAAAATTTTTTTTAAGGCCCGCATACAGCCATCTTAAGCATATACAGCTAGAAAAAAAACAGATGCAGCAGATTATTCAAGGTAATGAGCATGAACTTAGTCATGAGCGGCAGAGTAAAAAGATTCTTTTTGCTGACATGCAACAAGAACTTAAGGCAAGCTTTCCCGTTTCCTCTTGGCAGCCAGCTCGGCCGCAAGAAGAAAAAAATAGGCCTTTGGTTCAGAGGGTGGTTGAGTCTAAAAAAGAGCTGATCAATGAAGTGGCTCAAAAACTTAAGCAGTGGATAATCAATGAATAGTATCGATATCATTTTTTTGATTATAAATTACAGCATCTATATCTTTATAGGCTCTTGGGTCTACCGCAACTACATATTCCCCTATTTATTGCAAGAGCGTCAAAACGATCTCATGCAAAAAGCGCAGCTAAAACAGCGGCTTTTAACCATGCAGCAGACATTGCAACACTTTACCACTCAAATTGATTATATAACCGCAGTATTTCAAAAGATCTTGCATCAAAATAAAGATGCCGAAGTGGTTCATCAAAAGATTGCGCTCGAAAAGCGTGAATATCTCGCTCTAATGCAAATTAAATTCCAAGAGCAGCAAGAGCACAGAGCGCAACAGCGTGCTCTTGAAAATGAATACGTACAAATCGCCCCAGAAGCCATCAAGCAGGTCACTCAAGATCTTTCAGCCTATTTTCAGGAGAATGATCGCCACTATATACAAAAGGCTATAAAGAGATTGCATGAGCAGTCGCAACGCGCGGATAAAGCATGAAGACTCCGCGCCGCCAGATTGTAAAAAAATATACACATGCATTTTTGCGGACATATAATAGCCAATTTATACCAGCCGATAGAGAAAGCGTCTCATGCTATCTCTCTTTTTTGCACGAACATCACCAGATAACCTTTTTTGCCTATCATGCAGCTTTAGATGCCGGCAACAAGATCGAGCTCTTCATGCGGGCGTTTGATGAGTCTTGCATTTCACGTATGCAAATGCGCCAGGCTCTCGAAAAACTGATAACTATTTTGGTGTATCACGAGCGGATTTTGCTATTGCCCGAGATACTTAAACTTATTATAGTAAGATTTTATGCTGCCATTGGTTATCAGCATGCACTTATTTCAACATCGCATGCTATTAATGAGCAGGAGCAACAAGAAATTATTGAAAGCTTTAAAGCGTTAGCAGATAAAAATATTGATGCAGAATTTAGCGTCGACCCGCAATTGATCGCCGGGTTACGGATTATCTCTCAAGATTATCTTTGGGAATCGTCTATAGCTCAAAAAATTAAAGTATTATTAAATAGGTAAAAATATGGATATTAAAAGCGCAGATATTCTATCACTCTTTGAACAATCGCTTTCATTCGGGCAAGCGGAGTTTGCTGAGATTGGCAAGGTGGTGCAAGTTGGCGACGCGCATTGTACCGCTTATGGCCTTACACAAGCAAAATATGGCGAATTGGTAGAATTTGAAGGTGGCAACAAAGGCATCATATTCGATTTAGATGACGATTCAGTGACCATCTTTTTACTCTATGCACATATTCCTGTTGCAGAGCTTGAAGTGGTCAAAAGAACGGGTGCTGTATTTAAAACGCCTGCCGGCAATGGGTTGTTGGGCCGCATTATGAGTGCAATCGGCAAGCCAATCGATGGTCTTGGCGCTTTAGAAGTAGCAGAGTATCGGCCGATTGAAACCACTATTCCGGGTATTATCGAACGTACTCCTATTAACCAGTCTCTTGAAACGGGAATTTTAGCTATCGACGCGCTCATCCCTATTGGGCGTGGGCAGCGCGAGCTTATTATTGGTAACCGGTCAACAGGTAAAACCTCTATCGTTTTGGATACTATTTTGCATCAAAAGGATAAAGACGTTATCTGTATTTATGTCTCTATTGGCCAGCGCCAGGCGAACCTTGCCCGACTTGCCTATGCGTTGCAGATGCATGGGGCGCTTTCGTATACTGTTATTATTAGTGCAGATGCAAGTGAACCGGCCTTGGATAAATATTTAGCGCCGTATGTTGGATGCACTGTCGCAGAATATTTTAAGGATCAAAAAAAAGATGTGTTAATTATATATGACGATCTGAGTAACCATGCAATTGCGTATCGCGAGATGTCTTTATTAATGCGTCGTTCTCCCGGCCGCGAGGCTTATCCTGGAGACGTGTTCTATTTACATTCTCGGCTTTTAGAGCGTGCGGGTAAATTTAGTTCAGGCGGTTCTATAACTGCGCTTCCTATTGCTGAGGTGCAGAGTGATGATATCACTGCCTATATTCCCACCAATCTCATATCAATAACTGATGGTCAGATATTTTTGGACACTAAGCTTTTTAATAGTGGTGTGCGCCCGGCGGTTAATGTTGAGCTTTCAGTCTCTCGTGTCGGAGGTGCGGCTCAAACACGCGCTATGAAAAAAATGGTGAGCGCATTAAAAATTGAACTTGCACAGTATCATGAGCTTTTGGCATTCTCACAGTTTGGTTCTGAGCTTGATGTAGTTTCGCAAGAGCGTCTTGCACGTGGCGCGCGTATTGTTGAGCTTTTAAAGCAGCATGAACATGCAACGCTCTCATTCATGGATCAAGTTTTGATGCTCTTTTTATTAAAGTATAATTTTTTAGATGCGATTAGAGTTTCTCAAATACGCGAATTTTCTTTGCAATTTGTTGCCTATATTAAGCTTAGCTACGCTGAACTTTATCAAAAAATCGCCACAACTGGTGAAATTTCTGATGAGGTCATCAAAGAACTTTCTATCTACGCAAAAGAGTTCAGCCTTATCTACATGCCTATTGTATTAGAGTAAAGAAGCAGTTGCTGGTGCAGGACTTTGCTGAGGTAGTTTCAGTATAGTTACTTTCCAAGTGCCATTCAGACGTGGCTCAAAATGTCAGATGGTGTCAAACGGGATATCTTTTACTGAGCAACCCAGTAATTTGCTGATACAGCGCAAGTTATTTGAATGGGAGAAAGAGGCCTAATCCATTTTCTGGCGATCGCCAGAAATCAGCAACTCAAAAGTGTCTGTATCGTAAGTCGACATGATATTTTTAATAAGATCAGCATCTTTGATAGCCTTTGTTTTTTTATATAAAGAGCCGAGGAGCACACAGTATTTGGGGAGCGCTAAGAGAGTTTGCTTATCTAGCGGCAAATGCTCACTGTCTTGTAGCATTGTTTTTACATCTAAAACCGTGGTTTTATTGTCAATATTGGAAAGTGCTATCTCGCCGTTGGGTGAGTGTATAGATACAGACGATGCCTGGATAACCCATTTTTGGAGTTTTTTTACATTTATGGGTTGATCGAGAGAAAATAAAAAAGAAAAAGATAATAAGAGTGGCGTAAAAAATAAATTTTTCATCATTTAGTATCCTTAATTTCTTGTTAGTATAATCAGGATACCAAATTTTTTAATTTTTAAGCGATCTTTATTCTTTAATCGAGTTATCTATTTTTTTAGATACACTCTTTTTATTTGTAAGAAAGTTGTCTTCTGAAATCACTTTTGTGCCGATTTGAACTTCAATATCTTTACGGGTTCTTCCTGCCACAGCGCCGCCATCTTTCGCGTCGCGCCGGAGCTTAAAAATTCCTTGAGAATCTCTTTGCTGGCTAATTTGTGTAGTGGTTGCCTCACCAAGCATGGTAATAATAAGTTCTAAATCGGTCATATGATCCCGGAGATTTTGATTCTCAAGACCTTTAAGCTTTTTGTGCTCTTCTACTTTTAATTCAAAAGCACCTTGCATAATATCATTTGTTAGTATTGCATAATCGATTGATTTATTAGCCCCACGGCGTTCCCATTCATCGGTTAATTTCTGGCGAACAGCCATTCCCTTGAGACGCTTCTCAATCCAATCTTTGGGGTAGCCTTTCTTTTCATAAAGACTTTTAACTCTCTCAATGCCCAGTTCAGGGTTTTCGATTTCATCAATGCGCTCTTTACCAATTTTAGCGAGCCATTGCTTGAATGGTTCAGCCTTAGCTGATGGAATAGACTGAATAATGCGGAATACGCCTTCGGTATTGGCGCAGTCAGTCGCATATTTTTTACCATCAGAGGCTTTTAGTTTCAGTGCGTGACAAAATGTCACGACCTGACTTCCTTCGGCAATTAATCGTTGTTTAAGCTTTCTCCAGTATGCCCCAGAATTAGAACTTTCTACAAGCGCAGCGCATATATCGACAACTGAAAAATACCATTCGTTATTGAATAATATTTTACGAACACGTGCTCCATCAAAGATAGATATTTTTGTTAGCTCGTTGTTTGACATGAAGCCCCTTTAGAGTCAAAACTTGTTTTTTTTAAGTTTATCAAAATCAATTAAGACGGGCAAAAAAATGAAAGTCTTTGATTAACTTATTCATGAGTCTTTTTGAGCAATCTTGTAGCACAATAAAAAGTTATGAGAGTGATACAGATCATCGCTGCATAGCCACCCAACACAGTGGAGTTATAATATTCACCCACAAAAAGCGCACGTGCTGCAGATACAGCATGGGCAAATGGGTTAAAGAATGCAATTCTTTGCAGCCAGAGTGGCGCTAAAGTAAGCGGCAGGGTGATACCCGCAAGAAGCTGAATGGGTAGTAAGAAAAAGTTAATAGTCGGTGCGAGCGCATCTTCGTTACGCAAAATAAGCGCGGCGCAGTACGATGCCGGCACCATTAGGCCCAAGAAAACCGAAAATCTCACCCGCATGGACCACCAGGTCTATACCATCGACAGCGATGACAGATTTATTGTCTGCATTAAATATCTTTTTTAAATTTTTTATTTCAATAATGGCGTGCATCAAACTGGCCTTCTTTTAAGTAACTTTAACATTATCTTTAATGATAAAAATTATTACCGTAATGGTCAAGAAGCCAGTTTGGGGCCAGATTAAATCAGAGAGATGTAAATTTTCGCATCACGCAGTGTATCGCCATCATATTCATATAATTCAAAATCGTGCGTATAGGCTCGTGGTAAATCGGCTATAGACCAAACATGCTTCCAAGCTTTAAGCACCGCTGTCTCTAATGGACCGGTAATAGTAAATACTGCATACTTTCCTGCTGGAACTTCTCGGCCAACCAATGCCTCAGGTATTTTATCAAGTTCTGCCACGCATGCACCGATAATGACGCTATATCCCTCTGGGCTGTAATCAGTATAAAGACATATTCTTTTAAGCGGTTCTTGTTTATGGGGGATACTCTTTTCAACATTTTTTGCTAAATAGCTGTTCCAAAATTGCGGCATATCAGCAGCACTTTTTTCATTATCATTGGTAGTTTTATTGGCCATGCCAATTATTTTCATAGCCGGCAATGTTACAATGGTATACGACATATAGAAATCCTCATCTTAATTGCGGGTGAGTAGTTTTAAATCTTTGATGATTATAATTTTTTTTGTTGGATAAAGTAAATACTACTCATATCTTGTCAATAACAGAGCTTTTGTTATCCTGGCAAGAGTCTTTAAATTTTTTAAAATGTAATTTCATTATGACCCCAAGACAAGAAAAATTTTATGCCGCATTGCCGGATTCCTGGAAAAACCCGTTGCAAGAGGTCTGTACGCGGCCAGAGATTGATGCGTTATTGCAATTTCTGCAAGAACGCGAAGCTGCAGGCGCAACTATATACCCTTCTAAGAACAATATCTTTGCTGCCTTAAAAGCAACGCCTTTTAATAAAGTGAGTGTCGTTATTGTTGGGCAAGACCCTTACCATGGTCCTGGCCAGGCGCATGGACTCAGTTTCAGCGTGCCTGCTGGAATCCCTATACCTCCCTCATTAAGAAACATTTTTAAAGAATTACATGCTGATATTGGCATACCAATTGCCAAAAATGGCACATTAACCGGGTGGACAAAACAGGGCGTATTATTATTAAACTCAATACTGACTGTTGAAGAGGGCAAGCCTGCAAGCCATGCGGGGCATGGATGGGAATTATTTACGGATGCTATTATTGAGCAGCTTCTTAAACGTAAGCACCCAACTGTTTTTATGTTGTGGGGAGCATATGCTCAAAAAAAGGTGCAGCACTTACATGCTCAGATAGACCCTGAAAGACATTTGATTTTAAAAGCCGCACACCCGTCACCATTATCCATAAAAGGCTTTCTCGGCTGTCGCCATTTTTCAAAAGCAAATGAATTTTTAAAAGCGCACCATTTACCAGAAATTAATTGGGCAGACTTATAGGTATATAAATTCTCAATGAAAGTGATAGTATGAAAAATCTTTTATCTAAAATTATTATTGACCCTAAAATCATGGTTGGTAAGCCGGTGATCAAGGGTACTCGCATAACTGTGCAACAAATTCTGGGTTTACTCGCTCAGGGAGCAACAACTGAAGAAATTCTTAAGGAATATCCTCATATTTTAAAAGAAGATATTTATGCATGTCTCTTGTTCACTTAATTATTTTATTAAATTTTTATATCTACTATCTTTTATAACCCATTGCCACAACAATACCCCAGAAGAGAACAAAGGGCAGAGCTTTATGATCAATAATTTACAGCAATCGGATTATGTGACGATAGTTTTCACTGTTCCTGAAACTCACGCAGATTATGTACGGGAAGCGATGGGGAAAGCCGGGGCAGGAAAGTTTGAAAACTATTCGTTTTGTAGCTTTTCTACTAAAGGCATTGGTCGTTTTATGCCGAATTCAGATGCTCATCCTCATATTGGCGCTCCCGGCATTCTTGAAGAAGTTATCGAAGAGAGAATCGAGACTGTCGTCTTAAAGGAACATCTTGAGGTGGTTATTGAGACAATAAAGACAGCTCATCCTTACGAATCAACTGTTATTGATATTTATCCTATATATAAAATAGGGTGCAAGTAAAAATGGGCAGATTTATGGCACTAGCCATGAAATGGATCTATAATCTTCAAAGTATTTTCAAGAGTATGTGAATGATGCATATCTTCTGAATATAGAATAGAGCAATCGCTCAAAAGTGCAGATGATAACATAAGACAATCAAAATAAGAATAATGATATTTGTCTCGCAGAGATAGAGCGTTTTGAATAGTTTGCTGGGTAATCGTTTTGACTGTGAATACTTTGAAAAACTCATCAATAAGTAAAGAAATTTCTTTAGAATCGAGCATTGATGGTCTGGGTGCTGATAACCAGTACATCATGTGTATAGAAAATCTTTCTGGCAATATTTTGCTTGCTTGGTTCATCCACTGAATAGGCATAAATGAGTATATTGCTATCAATAAAAACTCTATCGGGCATTTGCTTCATCTCGATCGAATTTAAAGCCTTTTGTTTTAATTTTTGCATCGCTTAAAGTGCGTTTTTTAGAGGCAGACTTTTTTTCTGAAGGCGCTACTTCTTGAAGAATAATAACTCGAAATTGGTCTTGAAGTTGTTCCTGATATTCTTTTGGAATTTCGATAACCCCATTTTTTGCTTTGGTGATAAACTCTATTGCTTTCATAAGAGTCCTTTCGTTTTGCATATATATTTCAGTCTATATTATTACGTCGCCACAAACAATATAATGCAAGAGAAACCGATAGAGTATTAATCTTTTAATTCGATTCCCGTTTTATTAAACTTACTCCCGGATAGATCAATATCTTTGCCCTGTTTAACACTATCGACATCAGCAAGTGTAGCGTATAGATTTATCATGGTAAAAAATGGATATGTCCATGCTATAACTATTTTTTCATTATTTTCTGCGACGCAAGCAAGAATAGATTGATCTTGGGTTTTGATTTTTGCGCTGTATTGCGTGAGGCCTTCGTCTAGGAAGATATGATTCGTAGGCTCGCACCTTGACGTTGATGAAAGGCCGCCCCATATTACCGGCTGAGCGTTTGTTATTATGCAGCCGATTTGCTGGTCATTGGACTTATTACGTACAGCATAAATTGGCACCATGTCTCCATGGTAACCATATTCTCTACGCTCGAAAAAACCGGTTGATCGCGGGTCTGCCTTACTTAAACCTAAAAGTAATGTTTTAATGTGCTGAGGTATTTCGGCCGATTTCAGCGGGAGTGCGAATAATAGGCAAGAAATTAATAGAGTTTTGTTCATATTACCACCCATGTTCTGAATAATTGATATTTTGTGCAATGGCCTTTATAGCTTGTGCATGTGCGGGTATAATATTTTCTGGGAGTTTGCTGATATTGAAAAATGCCATATCGTCATGCTTTTCTGGCTCATTGTTTACCGGATGCAGGCCAGTGATATCAGCCTTAAAACAGAGAGCGACAAATTCAGTTTCTGTTCCCTTGCGGTGAAATGTATGCACTAACTCAAAAGTTGACGCAGGGATATGTAGCCCTAATTCTTCTTCTATTTCTCGGCTGATAGCTTGACGCGCTGTTTCGCCTTGTTCAACTTTGCCACCGGGTAATCCAAATAGGCCATTGCCAAAATCTGTATTGTGACGATGAAGCAATAAGACAGTATCGCCCACATATAAGAGCGCGATAGCAAATAGATTGACCATAATGAAACCCCTTCATAAAAAATTAACAAAATCGAGTGTAGCACGAGATCTCGGCGCATTCAAATACTGCTTCCCTTGTGAATAGGTTTCAAGCAAATTTATAATGAATTGGGTTGGTACCGTGATAATTTTTAAGGGAATGCGTATATGGAAAAAATAGTGTTAGGGCTCTTTTTAATAATAAACATAGCGTTTGCCGATAATCAAACAGCAGATTTAACACCAATCTTAGTTGATGAACCTCTCCCTTTTGATATATCCATCGAGTTGGCCGGATTTACATTGCCGCAGGGCATTCAGTCAGCAGCAGCGGCACAACATAAAGGGAAATATCTTTTTATTGCAGGCCGGATAAATGGGCTCCATGGCTTCGATCCAGGTGATAATAATTTTCCCCCAGATGAACAGAATACTACCGTCTTTGTTATTGACCCATATGCGCAAACGGTAGCAACTCGCTCTTTGTATGACCCATCTTCAGGGCTTACGCAAGCTCAAATTGATTCCCTTTCTGTTACCGCTTGCCAATTTTATCAAAAGGGTAACACACTTTATATTACCGGTGGTTATGGCGTGGATACTGCAACAGGTAATTTTTCTACCAAAGATATATTAAGTGCAATAAATGTTTCTGGTCTTATGCATTGGGCGACTCATCCAGAATGCGCCTGCACCGCGTCTGAATATATTCGCCAAATTTCAAACCCAGTGTTTCAAGTAACTGGTGGGCACATGTCCCAGTTTGGTAAAAATCCGACGTTACTGATGTTTGGCCAAAATTTTGATGGTTTTTACACCCCATCATCTACAGGGGATTATACCTACCAGGTACGCAGATTTTATATACTTGATAATGGCACATCTCTCGGCGTAGAAGTTTTAAATCCAGCAGAAGCAGATTCAAGCTATCGCAGAAGAGATCTTAATGTTGCTCCGATTGTAAAAATAAAAAATAAAGAAAAGTTAGCAGCCTTTGTAGCGCTTTCGGGAGTGTTTACTCCCTCGAATGGCGTGTGGACGGTGCCTGTCGATATTGCAGCAAATGGTTACACGCATATAGCAGACCCCAGCCTCGCAACTACTTTTAAGCAGGGCATGAACAATTATATTTGTCCGCATGTCGAGTTGCTATCAAAAAGTGGGAATAACTACATCATCTTATTTGGAGGCATTACCTATGAATTTTTCCAAAATGGCGAATTTCTCTCTGACCCAGAACTCCCTTTTACCAATCAAGTAACTATAGTAAAACGTAATAAGCGGGGAGCTTTCACACAATATTTATCCCCTAATCAGTATCCAATTATAGCGTCAACGGGCTCAAACCCCGGCAATACACTGCTTTTCGGCGCGAGTGGTCAATTTATGCCGGTTCCTGGGGTCCCCACATACACCAATGGCGTTATAAATTTAGCCCAGATCGCCTGTCCAACGATTATCGGTTATATAATAGGCGGAATACAGAGTACGCTGCCAAATACCTTTTCGCCCTCAGACTCAGCAGCTTCGCCCTATGTCTTTAAGGTTATACTTACGCCGCGTCGGACTTGATTAATTAAATTGGTTATACAAAGTCAGGCGCTGTAGTTACTTACAATTGGCCGAGTGATATATGGGTGAAAGAATCAAGTGTATCTTAATTTTTTTGAGTAAATCTTTTTGGTAAATTTATGCGTTCGCGCTTTTCTTTATGCAGCTCACGATATATTACTTTTCCGCCGTATTAATACCGGCTTTGGAGATGGCTCATATAGCTTAGCGGGCGGCAGGGTAAATGCCGGTGAAGCTGCTTTAGACGCTATCGTCCGCAAGGTGAACGAAGAGGTCGGTCTTTGTTTGTCGTCGGCAGATAAGCAAGCCATTGAATGCATAAAACGTGATATATATTACTCAGAGCATGGATGGTAAATGGGATTAATCATTTTTTTGTTCTGGATAATACTTCTTGCATAATTCATCTATATTTCCTGGGCGCATACTTGTACCATATTCAGTTTCAACATGATCCATTGTTTTGCTCGTTATTTTGCCCAGTTCACGTAAAATATGTAAATGGTTTAGCAACATGCCTCTAGAAACATATTTGAGTTCCCACCCTGACTTATCCCCCACGATAATATTTGAGACGTTATTTTTAAGTTGAGAAAACAGTTCACTTCTTTTGACCCTCAAATCTAATTTTTCTTCTATTTCTCGGCTGATAGCTTGACGCGCTGTTTCGCCTTGCTCAACTTTGCCACCGGGTAGACCAAATAGCCCGTTACCAAAATCTGTATTGTGACGATGAAGCAATAAGACTGTATCGCCCACATATAAGAGCGCGATAGCAAATAGATTGACCATAATGAAACCCCTTCATGAGAAATTAACAAAATCGAGTGTAGCGCGAGATGCTAGCTCATTCAAATGATTTTCAATACCGCTGCTCTAGTGAATAGTCGCAAAGTTTATGTTTTCATAAAAAAATAGATAAGTAAAAAGTTCAAAATTACGATTATAAAAGCAGCGCTATAGGCAGCTGCTTTGAGTAACCGGCCATTGGCAAAGTGCCCCATAATCTGAGTGTTGCTGGTAAATTCTAAAAGTGGAAAAACCGCAAAGGGGAGCTGCAGGCTTAATATAATTTGACTGAAAATCATGAGCGATGAAATACAAGATTCTCCGAAAATCATAACACCTATAAATGCTGGGACAATTGTAATGAGCCGCCCTATTAACCTACGCATCCACGCAGGCAAAGAAAAATTCATAAACCCTTCCATAATAATCTGCCCGGCCAAAGTTCCCGTTATTGTGGAATTTTGCCCAGAAATTAAAAGGGCGAGCGCAAATACAAAGCTTGCAACATTTGTTTGAAGCAATGGGGTAAAGAGATAGTAAGCCTCTTGAATCTCAGTAACCTGATAGAGTCCATTTTTATAAAACAGGGTTGCTGCAACAATCAGAATCGCTGCATTAACTAAAAATGCAAAGGCCAGAGCGATGCTCACATCAAGCATTGAGTAAAAAATAGCCGCTTTTTTTTCTATTTTTTCACCTGCTTTTGGAATAACAAGTGCAGAATGTAAATAGAGATTATGGGGCATTACCGTTGCGCCTAAGATCCCGATGGCTATATATAAAAGATCGGGGTCTTGAATAATTCTCAAGCTTGGCACTAAGCCAACTGCGACCTGCATCCAGGATGGTTGAACTAAGTAAATAATTGTCCCGAAGCATCCCATAATTATTGCGATAAGGAGTGTAATACAAAATTGTATTTGTCGTGCATGGCGATGGGTAAAAAGAAGGAGCAATAACACATCACAGGTGGTAAGCCCAATTCCCCACAAGAAGGGGATTCCAAAAAGCAATTGTAATCCTATGGCTGACCCTATTACCTCTGCTAAATCGGTTGCTATAACAGCAATTTCGGCTAAAACCCAAAGCCCAACTGCCACGACAGGGTGGTAATAATCGCGGCAGGAACGTGCAAGGTCCTTGCCTGTTGTGATGCCTAATTTTAATGCGCAGTATTGTAAAATAAGTGCAATGAGGTTTGAAATTAAAATAACTGAAAGTAACGTATAGCCGTAACGTGACCCGCCTATTATACCTGTTGACCAGTTGCCGGGATCCATATACCCAACAGCAACCAAATAGCCTGGGCCTGCGAAGGCAAAAAAGCGTCTAAAAGAAGTTATAAAATTGGACAAAATGGTGGGCCTTTTGAAATAAAATAAGGGATCTTTTACTTCAGTGTACCTCGTATTGTTGAAAATTTAAATTTTTGCAGCGCTCAAATTAGTTAAACCTGTAGCCGAGGCCTGCGCCGAAGATAACGCCACTCAAATCAGCCTTTAACGGTGTTACACCAGCTCCACAATTGCTGCAGCCAACTTTTACAAAGCTGTAATCTAAAAAGATATCCACAAAGAAATTGCAGGGTAGATCAAAATAAGTTCCGATTTTAGCTATGCCGCCAAAGCCCCATTTAGAAGTAGTTTGCGATACAAAAGTCGAGCAGTTTACTGTCTTTAAGTGTACCGGCTGAAAACCTAACCCGAGATAAAAGTCACCGTAACAAAATGGTACAAAATATTTAAGCCCGATTGCTAAGGGTACGATATCCATTTTTGTCGGTTCACACAATCCGACAGAGTGTCCCTTTTTAGATAAAAAATCTGCGCTGGCAAAGCCATACCAGTTTCTCTCTTGGCATAACTGGAAGGTCACTTCCGGGCCATACAATGCTCCGCCTCTTCCATAGATATCACGTGTGCATGAACTTGTTGGATAGAAATAGGATGCCTTGAATTCAAGTAAGACGTCTCTACAAAAAAGAGGCATAAAGGCGAACAATAAACTGAAGTTACGTAATGTTTTTACCATAGTCAATTTCCTTAATCTAAATTAGCATGTTTGAGTAATAGTTACTGCAACTGGGGCTGAAGTTGTTCCTACTCTATTTGTTCCCACAATATAATAAGTATAGGTAAGGTTTGGGTCTCTATTGTGATCTAAAAATATGAATGGCTCAGACGCTAATACTGTGCCCGCTAGATCGGTTAACTCAGCATCGCGATAAATTGCATAATCCACCGGTAGCGATGTACCTGATACAGTCCAGGTTATTTTATTAACCTGATCGATTTGCGTAAGGTATCTGTTTTGCATGGTGCAGCCTTGCGCAACAATCTGGAACGATTGTAACGCGATAACGTTTACCGTATTAGAAGTAAAATTACTGACATAGGCATATTCACCATTGGGGGATATTTCAATATTGGCGGGCGATTGATCGACCACTATCGTTGGGGGAATAACCGTGTTGCTTGCAGTATCAATAATGTTCACCGTACCTTGTCCGGGAACTAAGCTTGTGAAAAAAGTTGTGCTATAAAGGGTGTTGTAATTGGTTACGTATGCATAGGCACCATCCGGTGCAATGGCAACGCCAGCCGGTTGAATACCGAGGGTAATTGTTGCAATAATCGTATTACTGGTTAAATCAACAACGCTGACCGTTGTCCCAAACGGGAAAAAGTTATTGCTCCCAAAATTAGTGACATAGGCAAAATTACCATCTGGTGTTATGTCAATATCAAATGGCCCGGAGAATCCTGGAATGGTAGCAACTACCGTATTGTTACTTGTTTGTATAACACTCATGGTGCCATTATTTGGAGTGCCATTAACATAATTAACGACATATACAAAATCGCCGTTCGGCGCTATATCGAGCTCAGCAGGCGCCTGGCCAACAACAATCGGGGCACCAGTAATGGTATTAGTACTCAAGTTAACGACATTGACCGTGTCTCCATTGCCACTGCCCACGCCTTCAGGGCCGCCATAGTTATTAACATACGCTGTCGTTCCGTCTGGCGTTATGGCAAAACCTGATGGTCCATCAAAGCCGTTAATAACGCCTGAAACGGTATTGGTTGCAATATCGATGATAGTCACCGTAGTGCTATTACTATTGACTACATATGCCTTTGTTCCCGCAGCATTAATAGTAACCTGGTACGGCTGATTGAAAGTTGTGCTACTTATAATGAGATCCGGCAAATTGGTGGTGAGATCTAATACACTTACACTATCCTGCCCGGGAATGCCGTAATTGTTATTGTTTGCAACATACGCAAAAAGATTATTTGGAGTAACCGCAACTCCGGTGGGAGTTACGCCCGTGTTAATTGTTGCAACAACGGTGTTTGCTGGCGCCGCGCACAAAAATGCTGGGGATACCATTAAAAAGCTTATTATATAGACTATCGATTTTGACATCATTACCATTCTCTTTGAAAAAAAGTGAGTTTTTACTCACCAAAAAATGACTACCACTACCTGTGCCATTCAAGAACAATTTGCAAAAGCTGTCAAGCGTCTTGTGGGCACGTGGGCACGGGGCAGATGCTTGAGCTTGTCCGCCACCATTGACTTTCCAACTTTATACTTAATAAGATTTAATTAAACATTCATTTTTTTGAATAGAGTGAATTATGAGGGGAGCTATGCAAAAATATTTTCGTTTAATTATTATGTTATTGGCACTATTTTCTACACTTTCAGAAGTTGAGGCAACTCCTATCTGGAGGCGCGCTTATGCTTGGGCAAGAACCCCATGGAACAATTTTTGGAACAAATCGGCTAGTCAGCAACGCTACATCACCAACGGTGCTCGGAACCTTAATGAAACTGAAGAAAAACTTCTCGATCGCGTGAGAACTGCTGTTGGGCAGAAAGATTGGCAAACCGTCGAGCAAGCCAGAAAGTTTATTGGAGCGCGCTATCCAGGAAGTCCTTTGATTGAAATGATTGACGCTGAGATGTTCTCCAAACAAAGAGATATGTATGCTCAAGCAGAGGCGCCAAAAGACAATGCCTCATTCAAGCAGGGAGCATCTAAAACTTATCAAAAACCAAATGAGCCTAAAAAGGAAGAAACGGCTGGCGCAAGAGCGCCAAATGTTGGGGATCTGTCAGGAGAAACAGCCAATATTCAAACAAGGGTTAATAAGGCCAAAGAAGTTTTGCATAATAAACACGCCACTCTTGAAGAGTTATCACGAGAGACAGATGAGATGATGAAATTGCTCACTATACTTCAGGGATTTGATGCATTAAAAAATAAAGAATCAGCATCGACCAATATCGTCAGATCTGTATGGAACGATTTGCATGATAGAAAAGAAAATTATCGCGCTCCAAGTGAAGCTGTTGGAAATATTTACCAGACAATACTGCAGCAAGAAAAGGAATTAGATAAATTGCTTGCTGAGCTTAAATCGGTTGCCTCTCTTTTTGAAGACCCCCGTGTGCCGATGATGGAAAAAATAAAAGCAGCGCACGACACAGCTAAAAAGGCTTTGGCTATTTCCAAAGATATTGAGAGCAATAAAACATGGCATATTCCTAATATTTTTAAAACTGGTCTGAATAATCCTGACAATCTTAGTAAATTAGTATCACAGCTTGATAATCTTTATGATGGCTTGCGAGCCATGAAAGAATACAAGGAAAAGCGCTATGAAGAAAAAAGCTTGATTGAGGCACTGCAAGATATTTTATATGACATCCAGCCATCATTGGGACTTTTGAGTAATCCTCAAGCTCCCATCGAAGAAATATGGAAACTTTATTACATTAAATTGGTTACTGCGCACAGAATTGCAAGAGCTTTGCAAGCTGTGCAAGACTTTAAAAAGGGGCCGAGCACTTGGTCTTTCAATATGAGCGGAAATGAGATGGCTCCCAATATTGATATAGGCAAATTGTGCCAGCGCGCGAATCGTTTGCACGATGGATTGAAGATTTCAAAAGGTGAAAATATATATGACGTTTTCAAGCAAAGAAAATCAACGATTAAAAATATTTTAACCGTATTTAATGATAAAAAAGTTACCCTAAAAGATATTGAAAGCGCCACGCAAAGTGCTCGAGACCTCATGTATCTTTCATATGCTGTTGATTCGCTTAAAAACCAGGATGAATCTGATGAAACTAAAAAAATACGGAGCCTTTGGCATCGATTGTATCAAATACAGCAAACGCTGAAAGAGCTTGAGGGTAAAAGTTTTTATGACCTACTTTCAAGCTCACGTTCAGATATTGCTCAATCAATTTCAGAGCTTATTGTTGTTTAGCAATAATCGATAGAAAAAAAATTGGGAGATTACTATGAGTTACATTTCAGTCGGCAAAGAGAATTCAGCAGATATTAAACTGTATGGGCTTAAAGATTCTTTCTGGCTTCAGGGCATGATATCAGGTTTCAAAGGGGTTTATGAATGCATCAAAGCATTTTCTGAAACCGATTTTCGTGAAGATCTCAAGAAAATCGATGTGCAACATTGATTATTCAAGGCGATGATGATCAAATTGTGCCATTTCCAATTTCTGGGGCGCTTCATTGATAGTGTACCCAGGCGCTCCGCATGCTATTAATATTTTCATTTTTGTATTAAAATATGGTATAAGCATATTAGTTACTATATAAATAGAGAAAGATAAATATGATATACCTGAAAAAATGGTTAGTGATCTGCCTGGCAGTCTTTATGAGCGCATTACATAGCCCATTATTGACTATAGAATCTATACAGGGTGCTGAATGCCCAATTTGTACTGAAATTTTGGATATTGAAACGTCTTATAAATTAGCATGCAACCATGTATCTTGTATAAATTGTCTCCACAATCTTACGAGGTTTTCACTCAAGGAGACAGATAGCAGATCTTTAGGTTGCCCACAATGTAAAAGCCCGTTGGATGAAACTGACTTACGTACCATATGCCCCAATCCTGAGGCCTTGCAGAGAGTCAAAAGCATCCTTGATTTCGCGAGCGCTCGCAAGGACCCCCGTTTTAAGCATTGTCCGACGGCTGATTGCAAAGGATATTTTATCGATACCTATGGGGTAGGAAGAAATATCAAATGTTCAACATGCCAGGAATCGTATTGTTCAGCTTGCCGGCAAAATCATAAACAGAATATGAGTTGTGAAAAGTATCAGCAACTTTTGGGTGCTTCATCCTCCTCGAGCAATAAAAAAGGCAAAGGGAAGTCTTTGGATGAAACAATGACGGAGCAATGGGTTAAGGCGAATACTAAACAATGCCCTAACTGCCAAACAGTGATCGAAAAGAAGGGCGGTTGCAAAAAAATGCATTGCTATGACTGTAAGCACATTTTCGATTGGGAGCCGAAGTAACTCGTTGTTGCTTAAACAATATTAAAAAAGAGAAAGTCTTTGCGGCTCATAAACTGCAAAGACTTTCTCTTTTTAATGCTTTTTATAGATATTATTTATTTAAATGATCTGTTGTCTCTTTGTATTCCTCATAAAGAGTACGAGCGAATTCATCCATCAACATAACAATATCGCCGCTATCTTCTTGAACCGCTTTGCCAGTGCCCACGGTTGGAAAACGGGACTGATCAAGAATACGTTGTGTAACTTTAGTTTGTCGAGTTACGTAAGGATTGTTCGATATCACTAAGCATGAACCATTACGTGGAGCTTTTTCAGCAAAATGGACAAGTGTGCTATCGGTTGTAGGGCGTGTAAATGTGCCATCGGCTTTTTGGATCATGGGAGCATCTATTACAAGTAGATTTTGATCCGTCGAATTTTTGTAACGCTCGCCGTATAAATAGTTCATCATATGTGCTTCTGTCGTGATTGATTCAGGTAACCCCATTTTTTCTTCTTGCTGCAGTTCACGTGCACCGCCAAGTAATACTATAGTATCAAAGCTATATCCTTGGCTTTGAAGCTCAGCCATGAGCTCCAGCCGTTGCTCAAAGCGTATCTTTAAGGTGCCCATCAAAAGAGCATACGTATATTCTTTCTAGAAGTAATAGAATTCAAAAATTGCCCTGTTTGATATGAGTTTGTTGATCGACCTTTTGCTTTAACGATTTACTTGTCAATAAAAATACTTGCATTGCAAATAAAAAATTGCCTACCATCAAAATAATACTTTTTATCCATTCATACGAGAAAAAAAAAGGCAAAAATAGATGAAAAATACACTATGGTCCTTGCTGGCGATAAGTTTTATATCACTTGCAAGCTTAGAAGATACTATCGCTCTTAATCAACAAGAGATCGAAGATATTCTTTCTATCAAAAAAGAGATGGACGATCACCAAGTTCCCTGCGAAAATGCAACAATTTTACATAATTATATTATGCAGGGGGAAACAAGAGTCCCAATAAAAATAATAGAATCGGCACTAGAAGAAGTTGCTGAATACCTAGAATTAGAAAAAGAAGATCTGCCTACCAAAGGGCTTAAATCGAAAACATTTTGCTCACTCGCGGTTCAACGTAAATTAACAGCAGGCTGTTTAGCGGTAAAAAACAATGCATGTATAGGCGGAAACTTAACGGTCAATGGCAATGAATTAGTAAAGGGTGATTTAACCGTTACCGGTACATTACGCGCTGCAGTTACCCCCTTAATTATTGGCAATTTAGATCTTATAGGTACACCTGAGCGTGCCTGTATTATATTTCTTGATGCAAGCTTGAATGAAAAAGCACGCATTTGTAGTAGCCCCATTCCGGGTGATAAAGGCGTTTTTGTCAGTGTCGATGGCGGCGTGACGCAAAATTTGCGTGTTAATAATGCCGGCGGAACAAATCTTGCAGCGCCAAGTTCTGGTGCCGCACTCAATGTCACAGGCAACATAGGAGCTTCTGCAATTGTAGCAACAGGTAATGGCACAACTACTGCTCCAGCATTACAATTGATTGGTAATCCTCGATCAAGTTCCAATGACTTTCTTTTAACTATTAGTGCTAATGGTGTAGTTACTGAATCTATAACAACACTCAGCGGTTTTATTGTTAATGGCTGTCAACCAGGGCCATTAACCATCGGCACTGCTGATGCAACATCATTAAATTTTGTCACCAATGGTTGCTCTAATAATCATCTGACTATC
>Ga0182013_10001150_pt1 | contig 36379 bp, 24 predicted proteins | sample 612S2MmetaG_FD_120487 | JGI IMG/M metagenome (GOLD analysis project Ga0182013, IMG submission 120487) | Permafrost microbial communities from Stordalen Mire, Sweden - 612S2M metaG | ecosystem: Environmental > Terrestrial > Soil > Wetlands > Permafrost | place: Sweden: Stordalen | collected... | reverse complement strand
CGTGCTGCGGTAGGCGCGGGCCGCGTATTCTTCAAGCTTATGCTCGAGGGCCAAGGCAAGGCTCCGTTCGAGGGGCTCGTAACCCGCATGATCGCCCGTGCCAAGCATGGCTGAGCCAATGTTGCACAAAGCATGGGCTTCGGTGGCGTGGTCGCCGAATTCGCGGGCGAGTGCGAGCGCGCGCCTGCCGAACTCCATAGTCTCCTGATTCCACCCCCTGTTGACCGCGAGCAAGGAACGCGAGCTGTACGCCATGGCCAAACTCGCGCCGGGCGGAAGCGCCTCGAGCAAGGCGATCGCACGGTGGACGCATTCGTCCGCACCCACCTTGTCGCCCACCGTCCGATATTCCTGCGACAGGAAGCACAGCACGCGGGACTGCGCCTCGGCGTCTCCAAGCTGGCGCCAGACAGCGTCAGCCGCCGTGGCGGAGGCGATGGCATCGCGTGTCTGATTCGCGAGACCGCATTCGATCGCATGGCGTTCGAGCAATGCGGCTTGGAGCGGCGCTGCCAGCGTCGTGCGGTAGCGCAAGGCCGCGTTCAGGTGCGCAGCGGCCTGCCGGTGCGCGCCAAGGCGTGCGGCTTCCTTGGCGGCCAGCGGCGCGTACTCCAGAATCACGGCGGCGTTATTTGCAAGCGTCGCGTGATGCACCAGCCGCGTCAGATTCGAGCCGTGTTTGCGGAGAGCTTGCAGCACCCCTTCGTGCATGCCGCGCACACGCTCGGGTGGGATGGCGCTATGGACCGCCAGACGTGCCAGCTCGTGACGAAAGCCGACCCAATCCGTTTGCGCCAGGAGCACGCCACGCGCGCCGGCTTCGTCCAATGCAGCCTGGTGCTCGCCGATCAGGGATTCGATGAGCCAGGATTCGGTCTTCGACGGGGATAGCGAGACGAACTCGGCCAGCTCACGAGCCGCGGGCGAGCAGCGCGCAAGTCGCGCAATAACAGCATCGCGCACCGTTTGCGGCACCCGCTCGCCTACGCTTGCCAACACCTCGCGCACGAAAAATGGATTGCCGCCGGTAATCTGATGCAGCAGTGCCGCGTCCCGCCCACTGTCCTTTGCCAGTACTTCGACCGCCGCGGGCGAAAGCGGCGCGAGGTGTATGCGAACGACGTGATGCCCCGTGAGCTCACCGAGCGCCAGCCGCACCGGATGATGTCCGGAGAATTCATCGTCGCGGTAGGTCGCGATGAAAACCGCGCTGGTGCGCTGGATACGCCGGCCGATATACAGCAAGAAATCGAGCGTTGCCTCATCCGCCCAATGCAAGTCCTCCAGCACGATCACGGTGACGCGCTGCGGATGCGCCAGGTCTTCGAGCAGAGCTCGGAACAACCGATCACGCGATTCCTCGTCGGGCTTATCGGTGTTGCGGCTCACCGAGGTTTGTGCGGCAATCTCATGTACCGGCGCCAGCGCCCGCGGGGTTGCAAACCCATCGCATGCACCCCACAGAGTGCGCACATCGCGCCGATGGTCCGCGGCGAATCTCTCGACCAGCGAGCTCTTGCCGAGCCCCGCCTCCGCCGCGACCAGAACCAGCTTGCCGGAACCCGCGCGCGCCTCCTGAAGACATCGATTCAGGATTTCAAGGGGCCCTTGGCGCTCAAGGAGGTGCATGCCCGGAATAGTATCCGTCATGGCATGGGGGGCCGGTCAAAATGTGGGGATAGCCGCGGCGAAAAATAGGGAGGTTGGCGGTCTCGCACACATGAATCGTTTCATAGCGCCGTTCGTATTCGATGATCAATCGGTTCCGGCAGCCGGCGGGCGCGATAGCTCCCGACTCGGGTGTTGGCAGACCCCCGGAAAAAGTACATAATTGCGCCCGCCCTGGGCTAGTAAGTCGGAAAACCTAGCGATGACAAGGGCTTGGGGTCGGGACTACAAGTCCCTTTGCTGCTCCAGCTTCTGAGAACCCCGGCGCGCCCGGGGTTCGCTATTTTTGACCAAGGCTAGGTGGCAGAGTGGTCATGCAGCGGCCTGCAAAGCCGCGTACAGCGGTTCGATTCCGCTCCTAGCCTCCAATAACCCGATTGAAGGCAATGTTGCACGGCGTCCGTCCGCAAGACCCGTGCGTATACGGAATGCAAGCAATGCTTGCAAAACGCGTATCCCTGTTGCTCGCATCGATGCCGGATGTCGGCACGGACGATGATTTCGCCCGTGAGCAGACCGATCGCCGAGCCTGAAAGTGTACCTGGTCGATACAGACGTGATTAGCGAAGCGCGCAAGGGTGAAAGGGCGAATCCTGGGGTAAAAGCGTTCTTCGTGAAAGTGACACACGATGACGTCGCCGTGTATCTGTCTGTGATTACGATCGGCGAATTGAGGCAGGGCGTCGAGAAAATCCGGCATCGCAACGACAATGCTGAGGCCGAGCAGTTGGAACGTTGGTTGCAGCGTGTGACCACCGAATACGCCGATTCGATTCTGCCCTTCGACGAGGAGATGGCGCACATTTGGGGTCGGTTGCGAGTGCCGACTGTCGAGAATCCGTTGGATAAGCAAATTGCAGCCACTGCGCTGATCAACGATTTGACAGTCGTGACTCGCAACGATGCGCACTACCAACCGACCGGGGTCCGTATCCTGAATCCCTTCACTTGATCGAGTCGTCACGTCTGGCGTGATTGATTGCTGCAACGCCGCATTTCGCTGCGGTATCATGTCATCACCCTGGCAGTAGAGTGCGTCTAAGCGCTACTCTCCCGCTTTGAATTGATGCCCGGAGCGCTTGATGTCGGAAGATGGTTCGAATCTCGTCAATTTACGTCCCTCCAACGCGGGTTCGGTCGATTTGCGCCGGATCGGCGCGAATCCGGACTATTGGTATCCCATGGCTTGGTCGGAGGAACTGGGGGCGGGCAAGGCGATCGGCCGCCGTTTCGCCGCTCTGCCCATCGTGCTTTACCGGGGCAAGAGCGGGCAGGTGTTCGCGCTCGAGGATCGATGCGCGCACCGCCAGGTGCCCTTGCACTTGGGCGTGGTCAGGGGCGATGAACTCAAGTGCCACTATCATGGATGGACCTACAATCGGACCGGTAAATGCGTGAACGTGCCTTACCTGGGCACGGATCGGCTGCCGACGGGAGTGAAAAGCTATCCCGCACGCGAAATCGACGGCTTGATCTTCGTTTTTCCGGGCGATCCGGCATTGGCGGAGAGCCGCGTTCCGGCCGGTCTCGGCTCCTCACAGCGCAAGGACTACAAGACGCGCCGGTTGAATCGCGAGGTGGCCTGCCACTACACCTTCATGCACGAGAACTTGTTCGACATGAACCACCAATTCATGCACCGCAAGCAGATGGGTTCGATCAGGGCCCGATGCCTCGGCAAGCAGCATGGCGAGGATTGGGCGCAGGTGGAATACAGCTTCAGCCGCACCGAGGGTAGATCCTCGGTGGGCGAGCAGGTGATCGTGGACCTGATGCGAAAGAGGGGCGAGGCGAAGAAGGATTTTTGCGACCACATGAGGATTCGCACCGACTATCCGACGCAGAGCCTGAAAGTCTGGGTGGGCCGCGATATCCAGCAATCCGACGATCCGGTGCTCGACGTCTGGCTCGGCTATACACCCCTCGACGCGCAGCAGCGCACGAACCGCACCTATGGCTACCTGTCGGTGAAAAAGCCGAAAGTGCCCGGAATCATCCATGTGGTCTGGCCCTTTGTCACCTGGTTCACGGAGAATATCTTCCGCGAAGACAAGGACATCGTGGAGCACGAGCAGCGGGCTTACGATGAACAGGGCGCCGACTGGAACAACGAAGTGTTTCCGCCGATTCGCGATCTGCGGGGCGTTTTGGCCCGCTGCGGAAGGCCCATCGAATAGCTCCGATCATGAGGACCCGGCTTCCGGCTGCTCCGGGACTCTTTTACCTGCACCTTTACTCGCGCGGCAAAGCTGCCGCCGTGTAAAATTCCCGCCGTACAACCATCCCAAGGTTTTCAATGCGCGCAATCATTCTCGCAGCCGGGCGCGGCCTGCGTTTGCAACAACCGGAAGAGCAGCAGCTCTCGGTCGCGCGCGCATGAACGCGGGCAACTTCGATAACATGCGCCGTTGGGTGCGCAAGCTCGAACAGCGCGACCATGGGTGAGTCGACGGCGGCTGATATCGACCGACGATTGGCGTCATTCGCCCGGTTGCTGAAATGACCGCCTGCGCTCGCTGGTTTTTTCTGGCGGCGCTGCTTTGGACTCCCTCGTGGGCGGACCCGCCCGCCGCCGATCCGACCGAGGCACCGGCACAGGGTCCGATTCCGCCGGCGGCGCCTGTCCCCAAGACGGGGTTGTCGAAGTGGTTCAATCCGGCAACCGCGCCGTTCATTCCCGTGCCGGAGATCGCCGTCGACCCGGACAGCGGCACCACCCTCGGACTCATTCCGACCTGGATAAAGACCGACGACAATCACGAAATCCGCCGCATCATCGCGCCCGACGTGCTGTACAACCCGTATTTCGGCTACGGCGTGCACGGGCGTGTGTACGGATATACCTCCGGCGATGAGCAGTGGTCGGTGGTTGCGGGCGTCAAGGAACGCGTGGAGCGCGAGTTCGAGGCCGAATACCAGCTCGGCCGCCAGCGCCTGCAGCGATGGTCGATCAACACCAGTTTGATTTCGGATCGCGACGGCACGCCGCGCTTTTACGGCATCGGCAATGAGTCGCCCGCGATCGCCGAGACGAATTACACCAACCAGCAGCAGCGCGCCCAGGTCCAAGTGGGCTTGAACCTCACTCATGCATGGCAATTGCAATACACCGGCCGCTTCCAGCTCGTCGATGTGCTGCCCGGTACGCTGGAAAAAATCGCCTCCCTCGAAACTCGCTTCGGCCGCATCCTCGGAGTCGGAACCAACAAGCAGCTGCTCAATCGCCTCGCCGTGGTGTACGACACCCGCGATGATTTGGTGGTGCCGAGCCGCGGAATGCAATTGATCGCCTACGCGGGGCTCGCCAGCCGAAACGGCCTGCTGAACGATTCCATGTACAGCGAAACCGGCGGCGATGGACGAGCCTTTTGGCCGGTTGCACTGAACACTATTTTGGTGGCGCACACCGCCATTCGTTATCTACCCACTTCGCACGATGTGCCCTTTTGGGCGCTGAGCAACATCGGCGGGGGCGACAGCGTGGTCGGCGGCGAACAGCCGCTGCGCGGTTTTGGCTCCGGACGGTTTTATGACCGTGATTCTTTTTCGAGCAGTCTGGAACTGCGCCGCAAGGTTTTCTCGTTCGATGCGACCTCGACCTTCGTCGACATCGAGGTCACGCCCTTCATCGACGTCGGACGGGTATTTGCACGCACCAGTACCTTGCCGTTCGACCAGCTGCATCGCGTCTACGGCGTGGGGTTTCGCGGTATTGCCAGACCGTTCGTGGTCGGCTACGTGGATATCGGATACGGCACCGAAGGCGTTGCCGCATTCACCGGCCTCAACTATCCGTTTTAGGCGGGCGCGCTCAGCCGGATGAGGAAGGGCGCCGCACATACGCCGCACATACGCCGCTCAAAGGCAGGGCAGAAGGCCTCTCACGGTTGGAAAACCCCATGCCTCGTCATCCACCCCCGGTAAATGGCATAATCACCAGGTAATGGCTCCTGAGGCATGACCGATGAATCTCACAAAGTGAGCACCGAGCGTCGGATAGGGCGGCCGGGACTTCGTACCGCGGGGGCTATGCTGGTCACGCGGCTGGCGAACCAAGCTGTTCCGGTGCACACCGCTCGCATGACGGTGCTGTTTGCCGATCTGCGGGGGTATACCGGAATGGCCGAGCGGCTCCCGGCGGCGAGCGTTCTGCCGCTGCTGGACGAATTCTTCCGCGCGCTCTCGACCGCCACGAAGACTCATGGCGGCACCGTGTTTCATATGGCGGGCGACGGAATGATGGCCGGGTTCGCGTTGGATGGCGAGTGCGACGACGGCGCGCGCCGGGCTTTGGACGCCGGGCACGCCATGCTGCAGGGCTTCGCGCCCATTGCCGCACGATGGCAGCGGGAGCTGTCGATCGAAGCGGGAATCGGTGTCGGACTGCACCTTGGCGAAGTCGCGGTCGGCGCACTGGGTCCGCCTCGACATCGGAAGATCACGCTGGTCGGGGATACCGTGAATGTGGCCGCGCGGCTCTGCAGCCGGGCGCGCGCCGGCGAGTTGCTGTTTTCCTGCACGGTTGCCACCGCGCTCGACGAACATGCCGCCGCACCGGGCAGCGCCGTACACACCGCGCCTTTCCTGCAGTTGCCGCAGTTCGAATTGCGAGGCCGCCGCGGCCCGATCGACATCTGGTGCGTCCCCGCGCCGGAGCGCCTCGCGCTCTAGGCAGGCGTCGCAGCTGCTGAAGTTTGGTTTTATAGCCCTCGTGGCGGAATCGGTAGACGCAACGGACTTAAAATCCGTTGATCGAAAGGTCATCCCGGTTCGAGTCCGGGCGAGGGCACCAATAAGCTGGGATGGCATCGGGAGTCGCGGCGATGAGACAAGTGGGATCAAAACCACGTTCGTGCCGGAGGGGATCTATCGCTTCCGTTCGCACGATGCTGCCAATCGGCACGCCGAGGATTGCCTGGTGCGGGGCATGGGACGCCTCGCTGCCACGCGCTTGAAAAATGGATGAGTTCAGCCGTCCGGCGACTCTTGAAGACCTCAAACTGCTATTGCGATCGCTCCATGAGCACGGTGCTGATTACTTATTGATCGGCGGCTACGCGCTTGCCGCTCATGGCTATCGACGTGCGACCACTGATATCGATGTGGTTGTCCCGGCAACATCGACTCGCGATTCGCAGGAAGAATAAAGTGATAGAAGAGGGCGATTCCAGCGCGGCATATCAAGGCCCCTTGCCCGACAACTCGAGCGCCGCGGATCTGCCGCCGACCGCCCGCGAAACCATTGCGGGCCGAGTAGACTCATCGCCTTCCGATCAGGACAATTCAACATCCATGCTCGACGTCCACGCTCCCCACGAAGCCGTTCGCACCTGGAAAGACTTTCTCATCCATATCGCGACCATCGTCATCGGCTTGCTCATCGCTGTCGCGTTGGAACAGACCGTCGAGTTTTTCCATCATCGTCACGAAGTCGCCGAAACTCGCGCGGCGCTGCACGAAGAAATGCAGAACAACATCGCGCTTTTCCATCAGAACGTCGAGGGGCACGTCATGACCATGGCGTACCTGCATAACAACCTGCGCATCTTCGAGTACCTGCGCGACCATCCAGGAACACCGCAGGACAAACTCCCGGGAATTCTTTATTGGCCCATTTTTACGAATCGCCCGCAGAAAGCGGCCTGGTCTACCGCGGAGCACACCGACGTTCTCTCACTTATGCCGCGCGCCGAAGTCAGGGAAACTACCGATAGCTATGCAAAGCTCGACTACGCGTGGGAGGCGTATCAGCCAGTTATCGCCTCGCTCACGCAATGCACGACTTATTTTTCACAGACGCCCGACATTTCCACGCTGGCACCTGCCAGCATTGCCGGCGAAATTGAGATTATCAAGCAAACCATGGCGCGCGAAGCGGTTTACGGCATCACACTATCCGCCGTGGGACGGCAGGCAGGCTTCAGGCCCGTTCCCACCTGGTGGCAAATGCTGCCCTATTGGACAATGCAGGATTACTATCGATGGGCCCGACAGCATCCTGAGATCAACATGCCGTCACAGATGGATATCGACCAAGCGCGGGCTTTCGCGGGGTTGCCACCGGAGACCGGTAACGCTTCCTTTGAGACATTCACTGCGCCAGTTCCGAACAGCACTCCGCCAAAACCGTAAACGGCGCAGGTCGGCCGATGATGATACGGGCGATTGGTGCCCTGAAAGCCGACGTTCGTGATCGGCAACAACGGGTCGATCAAAAGGCATCCGGACGCCGCGCGATGGTTGTTACACTCCGTTCATTGCCGGTATGAGCATTGGGAGAGTTATGAAGAAGTTCAGGCACGAGGCGGAATTGTTCAAAGCGGCCTTGGTCGCCGGCGTTGCATATGCGGAAGGGCGCAAAGCGGTCGAGTTCGAGGCGGCCGATTCGGCCAGCGATAAGGCGCTATACGTATATCGCCTGCTCGTACACGATAAAGTGATCGCGCCAATGCCGGAAGAGCAGGTCGGCGACAAGACGATTCGACATCGGCTCGCGGCTTGGTATGCGCGTCAATTGCCCGAGGGACATCCGCTGTTGGGTTAGAGATCCGCTGCCGCATGAAGCCGCTTCGCGGGTTCTGGCCGGCATAGGAGCGGACGTTTACGAGTGACGGCATCGGGGTCGAAAGGGTGAGTTTTCGCCTGCGATCTCCATCCATGGGGCAGCAGCCGGCCAAACATCATCAGCCATACGCCACTTCCGATTGCCCGCCCGATAGCAGTCGGTCCTGCGTATCACCCCACGCTATTTAGGAATGGCACCCGCGCTGCGTGGACCAGTGACGGGCGAGCGGGGCCAACAGTGCTTTACCTGCCTGCCTGTAAGTATTTTCCCGAGTACCGATTCACGAAGTACGAATTGCGGGCCTGCGGTGGAAGTCTACTCTTTGTGGTGGCGCAAAGCTGTCGTGCGCTAGGGAGTTAAATTCATGTCAGTCGATTGCCATTGTAGGTTCCTCGCGCGCTCGGCCCTGTTTGCCGGGACATTTCTTGGACTCCTATCACTTTACGTACCGGCTGCCTATGCAGGGGAAGATCTCACCGCACCGGTCATGGATTCGGCCCATGAGCTTGGAGGAGCGCCTTCCAAACCGGGAATATCCGATACCATTTCTATAGACTTCACAACGTTCCCTGATGGAACGCCAATCCCTCAGAACCTGGATGGTGAATACGGTACCCCAGGCACGACACTTGTAAACCGTTTGACCAATGAATTCGAATCATTGGGAGTCGTATTCGTAAACCCACCCGGCCTGGTGACGATTTTAGTAGGCCCACCAAGTTGCGAATTCTGTGGTACCCCTCCAGTCGGGGGCCTTTTGGTAGGCGGCGACTCAGCGGGCAACCTACGTATGAGTTTTCTTGTCCCAGTCAGCTCTGTAACGATTGATATCATTGGGTCCGGTTTGGATATTGCGGCCAACCTCAAGGCCTTTAACAATCAGGGAGCGTTACTCGGAACTGTTACTCATACGTATACGGGGAATACGGGCGTGCTCTCACCCTTTACATTCACCGCTCCGCCTGGAGAGACCATCGCGAGCGTTGTGTACAACGGCACTTTGAATAGCTCCGCCTTGGCATCTATAGGTAGATTGACGTTTGTTACCGAAGGCACCAAAGACTGTCTTAGCTCGGATCGTCAGGTATATGACGCACGCGCGGACTTTAGACCTGGGTGGATAGCGGATAAGAATCCGAATGGCTGCTGGACGTACGGGTGGACAAAAGGAATACAAGGTCATTTGATGCGCTTCCCAAAGGCGCGTCTTTATCCCATCAACAATGGGCTGGAACAGATGTGGTATGACCCGGCAAATCATGCGGGAGCGACGCCTAGCGTCGCCCGTAATTCCGGGGGCGATTACGATGACAGCAACGTAACGTTCTTGGCGGGGGCTTTGATATTACATCCAGGCGGCAAAGACGGACGTTCATATGCTCATGTAATCTGGACGGCACCTCGTCATGGAGATTATTTGGTCAGGTCTATCTTTTTTTCTCAGCAGTACAGTATAGATGTAGACGTAAATATCCTTGTGAACCAAAAGCGTATCTTTAACGATACGCTTACTAAAGATGGAGCCCAACGAGGGCTTGTGAGAGAGGTCAGGCTGGCAAAGGGCGACACTATAGACTTTGCCGTTGGACCAAACGGGAATTATTTGCTCCACCCTGCAAACACGGGACTTGACGCAGAAATCATAAAACTTACGCCCAAACAGCAAGACCGTGACGGAGACGCGAAACCTGAGTGAAGAAATCGCATGATAACCTGGAGATTGTACACGACTTGCACACGCGCGAAGTCGGTAAATGACTGAAATAAAAGGCTTTTATTAGGGGTTAAGTCCGAGTCAACGGACTTAAAATCCGTCGATCGAAAGGTCATCCCGGTTCGAGTCCGGGCGAGGGCACCAATTTCATCGGGGGGTTGGAGCGATGAAGCAGGTGCCATCTGCTCCTACGCGAGCCGGCGGACTCCCATCTCGCGCAGAGCATCGCCAATGGCGCCCACCGCCTGCTTCAGCGTTTCGGCGCTGATTGCTCCGATACAGCCGACGCGAAATGTTTCGACCGCCGTCAATTTGCCCGGGTACAGAATAAATCCGCGCTCACGCACCTGGCGATAGAATTCGGTGAAGTCGTACGCCGGATCCGGTGGCGCGTGGAATGTGACGATGATCGGAGCTTGAACGGCGTCCGGCAAGAATGTCTTGAAGCCCAGCGCCCGCATACCGGAGACCAAGGCTGCGCAATTCTGGGTGTAACGCGCCAGCCGCGCCGGCAGTCCACCCTGCATTTGGTACTGGTCGATGGCGGCGCGCAAGGCGGCGAGGACGTGAGTGGGCGGCGTGAACCGCCACTGACCTGTCTTCTGCATGTACTGCCACTGATCGAGCAGGTCCATGACGAGCGAACCGCTGTTTCCGGCGGAGCGCTCGAGCGACGTTCGCCGGGCGATCACGAATCCCATGCCTGGCACGCCCTCCAGACATTTCCCCGATGCGGCGATCATGGCATCGAAACGCAGTGTTCGAGCGTCCATGGGGATGGCTCCGTAGGAACTCATCGCATCCACGATCAGACTGCGCCCGTGCTTCGCAACGATGGCCGCGATCTCAGGCAGCGGATTTAGGATTCCCGTACCGGTTTCGCAGTGTACCTGCGCGACATGCGTGATCGTCGGATCGGCAGTCAACGCGGCATCGATCCGCGCGAGGTCGGCGGGCTCCTGCTCGCCATGCGCCAGGACGACGGCCTCGCGGCCCAGATAACCCAAGATTCGCGTGATGCGCTTGCAGTAGCTGCCGTTGTCCGGCACGAGCACCTTGCCGCCCCTTGGAACGAAGGTGCCGAGCGCCGCTTCAACGGCAAAGGTGCCGCTTCCCTGCAGCGGCACGCACACATGCTCGTGTTGCCCATCGACAATGGCGACGAGATCACGGCATACCGATGCCGTCAGAGCGTTGAAACTGCTATCCCAGGAGCCCCAGTCCACGAGCATCGCCGACTTGGTATCCATCGAAGTCGTCAGGGGACCGGGCGTCAATAGTATGGGTTCCGTCATGGGATGCTCATTTGCTGGGGCTGGGGGTCATGGGACGTTCGGCCGGCCGAACGCGGGGTCTTTCAGGCGGCTGCGCTGGAGAGCTCCGGCGCGCTCGAGGACGGGGTAGGCAGCCGAACACAGGTGCGAGTGGATGCGCTTCAAATCGCGCAAGATGTCCAAGTCCAGAGAGTACGATTCGGCCGTTTGAGGCGTGCCCTCGCGCAAGCGCTCCAGGTATCGCTCCGCGGCGGCAAATTCCTTTTCGCGCAGCTGCGCCTTGGCGGCGATCAGCTCGCGCGCCACGTTGATGTCGCCCGACATGAAGATTCCGACCGAGAGTTTCAGGCTATCGACAACCTGCTGATGGAACTCAACCAGATCAGCCTCGCCTTCCTTCGAGAATGAGATGCCGCGCCTGATCTTCTTGGAGGCGAGGTCCATCAGATTCTTGTCGATGATGTCGCCGACATGCTCGAGGTTGATCGAGAATGAAACGATTTCCATCGCGCGATAGCCGTCTCGATCATCCAGACTGTCGCGGGTCATCCGCATCACATAGAGTTTCACCGCCTCATTGAGGCTGTCGACGGCGTCGTCCATGCTGCTGATCTCGGCAACCAGCTTGCGATCATTGGTCAATATCGCGGTCATCGACTGCCGCAGCATCGTTTCTATGATATCTCCCATCCGCAGCACCTCGCGCGCGGCGCAGACCAGTGCGACGGCGGGAGCGCTGGATGCCGAAGGGTCCAGATAAAGCGGCATGCCCGGATGTGCGGCTTTGGGCTGATCCGGAAACCAGCGCATCAGCCGCTTCGCCATCAGATCGAGGGGACCGATGAATAAGATCGCGAGAAGCATGTTGAAGGCGGTGTGAAAATCCGCTGCGAGGCGCGCGGGATTCGGCTCGTACCTCTGCAGGAAATCCGCGATGGGTTCCAAAAATGGCAGCACGAGCGCGCAGCCGACCAGGCGGGTCAGCAGATTGCCGATCGGAAGCCGCCGGCTGGCGAGATTTCCCGGCTGACTGGTCTCGATGAGAGGATTGAGGGCGCTGCCCACATTCGCGCCGAGCACCATGGCGAGCTCCGCGGTGGGAGGCACGATATGGGCCGCGCCTAGCGAGATCACGACGAGCACGACCGCGACGCTGGAGTGGGCCGCCCAGGTCATGGCCGCCACGAGCAGGAGGCACAAAAGCGGCTGGGTCGTGACCGCGGCCAGCACCGCGCGCGCGGCGGGCGAGCTCTCCGTCGTCATGAGAGCGCCGAGGAAAATGTGCAGGGCCAGCAGCATCAAACCGATGCCGATCGCAGCGCGGCCCAGATCGCGCGTCCGGGTTCGGCCGCCGCGCCTGAAGGCGATCACGCCCGTCAGCAAGAGGACGGGTGTCACCACGCTGATGTCGAATGACAGAATCTGCACCACCAGGGTGGTGCCGACGTTGGCGCCGAGCATGACGGCCAGCGCCGGCACCAGATCCACCGTGCCGGCGGTAACGAACGAAGCCGTCATCAGTCCGGTCGCGGTGCTGCTTTGCAGAACGGCTGTAACGAACGCACCCGTGAGAAACGCGCGAAACCGGTTGTGCAGGGCGATTCCGAGCAAACGCCGCAGATCGGCGCCGAAGGCGCGAACCACCCCGCTGTGAACCATGTGCAGGCCCCAGAGGAGCAGGGCGACTCCGCCCATCAAGTCAAGAATGACCGTGCTGCCCATGTCCGTTGCGGATTACCAGGGCAGGGAATAAGTTTTCGTGTTGCAGAAGCTCTTCATCGCTTCGAGTACGCCCTCTTTGTAGCCCAGCCCCGAGTCCTTGATGCCTCCGAACGGCGTCATCTCCAGCCGGTAGCCGGGGACTTCGCGTACGTTCACGCTGCCCACATGCAACTCCCTCACAAAGCGGGTGATCAGATCGATGCGGTTGGTGCACAGCGACGATGACAGACCGTAGGCGGTTCCGTTCGCAATGCTGATCGCCTCGTCCACCGTCTTGAAGCGAATGACGGGCGAGACCGGGCCGAAAGTCTCATGCCGTACGACGTCCATATCCGGCTTGACGTGGTCGAGCACCGTGGGCGAGTACAGCGCGCCGCGACGGATATTACCGACCAGCAATTTCGCGCCCGCTGCGGCGGCTTCATTTACCACGGCCTCGAATCGCCGCGCCGATGGCTCGTCGATCACCGTGCCCATGTCCATCGCGGGATCGAACGGGTCGCCGTATTTGACCGCGAGCGTCTTTTCGACGAGCAATTCGACAAATCGATCCGCCACGCTGTCCTGAACCAGCATGCGCTTGACTGCGGTGCAGCGCTGGCCCGAGTTTTTGTACGATCCGCTTGCCGCCAGAGTGGCGGCTTCCTCGATGTCCGCATCCTCGAGCACGATGATGGGATCATTTCCTCCGAGCTCCAGCACTTGGCGCTTATAGACAGCCTTGCCGGCGATGTATTTTCCGATCGGCACGCCGCCGGTGAACGTGACCAGGTCAACGTCGGCGCTGGTCAACAGTTCATCGGCGATCTCCGCAGGATCGCCCGTCAGCACCGACAGCATTGGCGGCGGCAGACCCGCCTCGTACAAAATATCTGCGAGCGCGAAGGCGGTCAGCGGAGTCTTCTCGCTGGGCTTGAGTACGACACGATTGTTGGTGGCTATGGCGGGCGCCACTTTGTGGATCACCTGATTCAGCGGATGGTTGAACGGCGTGATCGCCACGATCGCGCCGAGCAGCGGCTCCTTCAGAGTGTAGACCTTGCGGTTCTTGCCGTGAGCGGTGAGATCGCAGGAGAACACTTCGCTGTCATCGACCAGCGCCTGATTGGCGGCGAACAGCAGCACGTCCGACGCGCGGCCGACCTCGTACAGCGAGTCCTTGAGGCACAGCCCCGACTCCAGCGTGATGAGGCGCGCCAGATCCTCGCGCTTTGCGGCGATGATGGCGCCGGCCTTCATGAGAATGGTGTATCGGGCATACCGCGTGAGCGTCGAGCGGAAGCCGCGTGCAATCTTGAGCGCGCGCTTTACGTCATCCAGCGTGGCTTTTGGGACGGTGCCGACGAGTTCGCCGTTGAAAGGGTGGCGAACCTCGACGATCCGGTCGCGAGACACTTTCTCGCCGGCTATCCTCAGCGACTCGCGAATCACTGGGCGAGATGCGGTGGGGAGGGCGCTTGCGGACATCGGATGCTCCTCACGAGGGCCGGGTAACGAGGTTTAATCCAAGATCGAATGCATCGAAGTTGCGCCAGCGCCGGCTGTCGGGCTGCTTTCTCACGGCGCGATTCACGAGCAGGGGTACTTTCTGTTCGGAGATGCCGCCGTGTGAGCGCAGCGGAACATCGAGTCCGGACAGGTCATGACGGTCGCGGCTGGTGCCGATGACGGTGTCCAGCTGCGACACGACCACGAGATCGCCGATCCGGTCCGATGGCAGCTCGAAGCGCGCGGCGGCTTCAGCCCGCGTCAATACCGTTTCAATTCCGGGCAGCGCCGCGATTCGTTCGGACACTTCGTGCAGGGCCTTGGCATCGGCCAGGTATACCAGCGCGAACGAACCGAGCGCTCCGTGGTGCACCACATAAGGGTCGGTGATCGGCAGAATCACCCGCGCCTTGGATTTTCCAATCCATGCATCGATGGTGTCCTGCAGATAGATGACATTGGGCTGGCCGTCCGCGCCGTGTTTGGCGTTCATGCCATGATCCGCGGTCACGACGATCGTGGCGCCGAGTTCATCGAGCCGCGCAAGATTCCGATCCATCATTGCATAGAAATCATTCGCCAGCGGCGTGCCGGGGGCGGCCTTGTGCTGGATGTAGTCGGTCGTGGACAGGTACATGAGGTCCGGCCGCTCTTTCTCCATCAATTTGACGCCGGCGACGAAGACGAATTCCGATAGCGCTGCGCTGTACACCGAAGGAACCGGCATGCCGACACGCTCGACTACATTCTCGATGCCGTTCTCCGCCAGCGTCGCCTGATCGGCCTTCTCGGATGAGAAGCAAATTCCCTTCATTTGGTGGCCCAAAAGTTTGCGCAGCTTGTCTTTCGCGGTGATCACCGCCACTTTCGCGCCGGCCTCCGAGAATGCGGCCAGAATCGTTCCCGCCCGCAGATAGCGCGGGTCGTTCATCATCACTTCCTCGCCGCGGTCCGGATCGAAGAAGAAGTTGCCGCAGATGCCGTGCACCGATGGGGGCACGCCGGTCACGATCGACAGATTGTTGGGGTTGGTGAAGCTCGGCATGACGCAGTCGGCGATATACCGGGTTCCCGCTCCGGCGAGGAGCCGGCCGAGAAAAGGTGCGACGCCCGCGGCGACGGCGGCGGTGATGTATTCGTATTGGCAGCCATCGACGCAGACCACCACCAGTGGGCGGTCCATCCAGCGGTAGGTTCGGTTGTTTACACTGATCTCGGTTGGCAAGTTCTACTCCTGTGGCTGCCGAGCGGCCGCCCTATGCATTCGTGCGCGGCTCTCCAGCGCGTGGTTGCGCAGCAAGCGGCCCGCGCCGGCGCCATCGCGTGCCGCGATGGCCTTCACCACCGCCTTGTGTTCGGTATTGGACACCGCAAACCCGCCGCCGTCCTGCAGCCCGCGAAGCCGGAACAACAGCAGGCCTTTCGTCAACAGCCGGTAGCTTTCGGTCAGTCGCGCGTTCCCCGCGAAGTCGACGAGCAGATCGTGGAATTTCAAATTGAGCGCGTGGTAGGACTTGATGTCGTGCTTGGACGTGGCGTCGTCCATGTCGGCAATGACACGCTCGAGTTCCTGAAGCTGCTCCGGCGTGGCGCGTTCGGCGACCCGCTGGCCGATCAATTGATCGAGTGCCTCGCGGACGTCATAGATTTCATCCGCGTCAGCGACCGATATTTCGCGGACAAACACACCGCGATTCTTCTCGGAACGCACGAGCCGCGATTCCTCGAGGGCGCGCAGCGCCTCGCGTATCGGACCACGGCTCGTTCCGAACCGTGCCGCCAGTTCGCTTTCATTGATGCGTTGGCCGACGGCAAGTTCTCCACGCAGGATGAGCTGCTCGATCTCCACCTGCACCAGGGCGGGGAGGGAGTTCGATTGCACGAATTGCAGCGCGGTAAGAGGGGTGGCTTGGCTCAACGGTGTGGTCGGTGATTGGGTGCGTCAACCATACCAGAATTGCCGATTGTTGACAATTTGCAGTTGACACCCTCTGCCAAGCCGGCAAGGGCGAATCAGGCGAACAGACCGCCGATGACCTCTTCACCAATGGCGAACCCGGTCGAGGCGCCAATGCCGCTGGTGACTAAGACCAATCGAATCCGGGGCGCTGGTTCGTCGATGAGTACGGCACAGTGCTTGGCGACTGCGTAAGTGCCGCTCCAGCGTTCGCGCACCCGCGGCGGTTCGCTCCCGAACACGGCGCGGTACTCATCGAGGAGCAGTTCGTAGATTCGTTCATCGGCGAAGGGTCCAGCGCCCTCATGATGACTGTCGCCGACGATCAGGCTGCCGTCCGATCCTTGCGCGACAATGAGATGGATGCCGTGTGCCAGATACTCTGCCTGCTCGTCCGCCAGCCGTTGGCGCAGCGCACCCGCCTCGGGCAGATTGGCAAACCCGCCGTAGCGCACCAGGCTCAGATCCGACATCAATGTGCCGGGCAGAGAAAAACCCGGGCTCTCAAGACGCAGCATCTGCAGCGTGCAGAGGCCCACTCCCGCGGCCGCCAGCCGCTCCGGGAACAGGGTCGTCAGATCTTCGCCAGGGGCGACGACGATGGCCGCGGCGGACACCGGACCGCGCGATGTCTCGAGTTTCGGCGGGGCGACTGCATGCACGGCTGTCTCCCAGACGAACGTCACACCGTGGTCGCGGCGCAGCCAATCGGCGAGGGCCGGAATTGCATCGCGCGATTCGAAGCGCAGCTCGTGCGGGCTCCATAGCACCGCCTGCAGACCGTCGGTGTTCAACTCCGGACATTGCCGCCGGGCGGCCGATGCGCTGAAGAGCCGGCAACCGCCGGCCATGTCGGAGCGCATGAACGCCTCGAGCACGGCCGCGGATTCCGGGCGCCGCGCCGCGGCCCAGAGTCCGCGGGCTATGATCGGGATGCCGGCCTGCGCCGCGACCTCCAGCCACACCTCGCGGCTGCGGCGCGCCCGTTGCCAGACATCGGCACGATCCTGGCCGGTGATCGTCACCAGACCGAAGTTGCGCACCGAGGCGCCGCATGCACGTGCGTTGCGTTCGATGACGGCCACCTTGAGGCCGCGGCGCGCCGCCGCCAGCGCGCAGGACATGCCGACGATGCCGGCGCCGACCACCGCGAGATCAAACTCGTGCGCGGTGGTCATGGGTTGGACTCCTCGCCGAGCGCCTCGCGCAACGGCCCGATGAATTGCTCGTAGCGGCGCCACCGCTCGACTGAGTTCTTGCTGATCGGCTGGCGCACCTGCCAGTTGCTCGCGGTCAGTACCGGCCGATCGTTGCGGTGGAACTCCAGGCAACGCGGATCCCACGGCAGCCCAATGTGCGCGAGCATCCGGCGGCTCCAACGCTCGGGATCGTCGACAAGGTCCTCGTACCGGACCTCGAGCAGCGTCTGCGGCGGCAGTAAGGAGCGCCAGTGTGCCATCAGGCGCCGGTACTCATGGTAGTAATGCGCCAGGTCGCCGAAGTCGGTCGCGTATGGGTGCGCGGCCGAGAATCCTTGGAAGTAAATCGACAGGCAGGTGTCGAGCGCATTTCGCTCGAGATGAATGAACCGGGCACCCGGCAGCGCCGCGTGAATGAGGCCGATGTGCCTGAAGTTGACGGGCAGCTTGTCGATGACGCGAGATGCGTCCGGTGCCTGTATCGCGAGTCCCTCCAGATACGCGAGGCCGAGGTCGCTTATCTTTGCCGCGCGTTCCTCCGGGGGCGCCGCACGCTCGGCGTCCGCCGCAAAGATCCAGTAGAGGAGTTCGCCCGCCCCGTGCACCTGCGGGTGCGAAGCGAGGATTTGTTCGGTCAGGCTCGTGCCCGACCGTGGCATGCCGACGACGAATACCGGGAGCTCGGAGGCGATCCCGCGCGGCCGCAGCGCCGCGAGCGCGTTGCGATCGAAGGCCGCGACAGTCCGCGTGACCCGCTGCGTCATCTCGGCGCGGTCGTAAGGTAAGCGGCTGCGGCGGGCGAGTTCGTTTCCCAGCCGATGATGTTGGAACGCCGCAGCTCGCTCATCGATGTCATCGTAGTACTTGCCCAGGGCATGATGCAGGTTGATGGCGTGTGCGACGGGGAGGCCGCGCTCCAGCACGCGCTCCGCGGCATCGCGCCATGGCGCATCGGCCGCGCTCATTTTGCGCACCCCCGCGAGGCTCGCGAGCGCCTCGGGCAGCTGCGGATCGATCGCCAACGCTTTGCGGAGCAACTCCTGCGCCTCGTCGAATCGGCCATGGTCGATCGCGAGGCTGCCCAGCAGCGCGAGCGTGTCCGCGGCATCGGGACGCAGCGCAAGCGCGCGCCGCGCACTCGCTTGCGCATCCGCGAGCCGCCCGACGGCCCGTTCGGCCATCGCATGGGCGGTGTGAAGCGCGGCGTGATCCGGGGCGATCTCAAGTCCGGCACGGTACGCACCGTCGGCCTCGTACAATGCATTCAGCGCAAGCAGCGAATTCCCGAGGTGCAGGTGCGCTTCCGGCAGCCTAGGCTCGAGCTCAACCGCCCGCCGGCAACGCTCCACCGCGGCAGGAAAGTCGCCGAGGCAATGCAGTACGTGACCCAAGTTGGCATGCAGCCGCCCATTTCCGGGCAGCCGGGCGAGCAAGTCGCCATAGCAGCGTGCCGCCTCCTCGTAGTGTCCAAGCCCGGCCAGCAGACCCGCATACTCGTCGAGGATGTCGAGGCGCGCGTCGCGAGCCAAGAGCCGGTCGTAGTGGGGGATCGCCTCCGCTCCGCGGCCGACGACAGTCAGCGCGCGTGCGAGCTGCGCGACCGCGGCGGCAAATCCGGGGCGCAGCGCAACCGCCTTTTGCAGGCTGACGATCGCCGCCTCCCGTTCGCCGGCCTCGAGAAGCGCGCTGCCGAGGTTGCGGTGTGCCTCGGCGAGTTCAGGCTCGAGCGCGATCACGCGCCGGTATCCGGCGATTGCCGCCGAAAGCGCCCCCCGGGCGCGCTCGGCGTTGGCGAGGTTGCCAAGCGCCGCGGCGAAGCGCGGCCGAAGCACAAGCGCACGCCGGCAGCTCGCGATCGCCGCGTCCGTTCGACCCAGCCGCAACAGCACTTCGCCTAAATCGTTGTGCGCGTCGGCGAATTTGGGACGCAGAGCGGTTGCGCGCCCGAAGCTCTGGGCTGCCTGCTCGAGCAAGCCTTGGGCCTCGAGCGTCTGACCGCGCAGATAGTGCGCGTCGGCATCGTCCGGCGGCGGCGCTTTCGGGGCGGCGGTATCGGCGGGACTCTTGCCGCAGCAGTGCTTGTATTTACGGCCGCTGCCGCAGCTGCAGGGTTCGTTGCGTCCGGGGGGCATCTTAGCGCCGGTAGCGCACGAGTGCGTCGCCGAGCACCTCGCGCAGCGGGCCAAGCCACGCCTCGTAGCGGCGCCACTGGTCGAGACCTTCGCGGAAGATCGGCTGGCGCACTTGTTCCGAACTTGCGGTACGGATACTGCGCTCGGTGCGGTGGAATTCGACGCAGGCCGGCTCGAAGGGCAGCTCGCAGAAGTCGAGAATGCGCCGGACGCTGCGCTCGAGATCATCGACCACGTCCTCGTGATGGACCCGCAGCACCCGGCCTGGCAGCGCGGCGTCCCAGTGTTCCATCAGCTCGAGGTAGGTACGGTAGTAGCGGCCGATATCTTCGATGCTGTAGGCGAACTCCTGACCGCGCGCAAAGAGCTGCTTCAAGTTCCCGAAGCAGCAGGCCATGGGCTCGCGCCGCGCATCGATGATCTTCGCATTCGGGAACATGAGGTGGATGAGACCGATGTGCCGGAAATTGTTCGGCATCTTGTCGATGAAGCGCGGCTTGCCGGTTCGATAGACGAGGGTGTCGCTCAAATACTTGTCGGCGAAGCGCGTGAATTCCGCGGCCGGTAGTTGCGCGAGCACCCCGGGGTATCGCGGCGACTCGAAATCCCGTTCGCGGCCCTGCAACTCGAGCACGTAGCGCGGGATGTCGGCGAGTTCCTGCGTGCCTTCGACCGCGGAGTGCGAAGCGAGGATCTGTTCGATCAGCGTCGAACCCGAACGCGGCAGCCCGACCACGAAGATCGGCGCCGTGCTCGCGGCGCCAAAGCCCGTGCGCTGCTCGAAGAATTCGCGGGTGCAGACCGCCTTTTGCTTCGCCGTGTTGAGCTCGATCACTTCCGGACGGTAGCGGCTCTCCGCGCGCTTCAACTCATTGCCGCGCTCGTAGTAGCGCCACGACTCGGCGTACTCCCCGCGATCCTCGTAGGCCTTGCCGAGCGCGAAACACAGATGGTAGCGGTCGACGGGCCTCGTTAGAGGGCCGCTCTGCGCGGAGCGCATCGACGCGAGCTCCGCGTCGGTGAAGCGGTAGGTCTTGAGGTTGGCGAGGCTCCAGTACGCGTCTCCAAAATCCGCACGTTCGCGGGCCGCCGCCCGGTACTCATCGATCGCATCAGTCCCGCGTCCCAGCGTTTTCAGCGAATGCGCGATCGATAGATGCAGTTCGGCGGCGTTGGGCGATCCCGGCGGCGCATCGCGCAGCAAATCGTGGTACAGCGGGATCGCCCGCGCATGATCGCCGAGGCCCACCATGGCGGCGGCCTGCAGAGTCCGGTACTGACGGTTGGCCGGATCCGCGCCCAACAATTTGTCGAGCTCGGCCAGGGACTGCTGATACTTGTGCCGTCCGAGCAGCACCGTGGCGTAGTCGTGGCGGGCGGCGACGTAGGCCGGGTCGCGCTCGAGGACCGCCTCCAGCAGCAACTCCGCGTCGTCATACACCTCGAGGGCGGCGCCGATCCGCGCCAGCAGGCGCATCGCCTCGATGTGATCGCCGTTGGCAAGCAGGAACGCGCGGATGATTTTCTCCGCCGCCAAGAGGTCGCCGTCACTGAACAGCCCGGTTGCGGTGATCACTTCCTGCGGCAGGGTCTTGAGTTTCGCGACGTGGGCGGCGGCCGTGGCCGCGTTGCCGGCGTCGCCGCTCATCCGGTAAAGGCCTTCCAGCATGCCCCAGCTCGCCGGCAATGCCGGGTTGATCGCGACGGCCTGCAGGAATGCCTGTGTCGCCTGCGGCGCATCTTTCATGGCCACGTAGCAATAGCCGCGCTCCTGATAGAGGCGGCTGTAGCCGGGATGGAACCGCTCGAGCTGCTCGAGGGTCGTCAGCGCATCGGCGGTCCGGACCATCTGGCGTTGCCCGAGCGCGAGCAGAAAGAGGACGTCGCGGTTCTCGGGGACCCGTATGCGCAGCGCCGTCGCGGCGGCCACGCCCTCGGCGAAGCGCCGCTCTTTGAGAAGCGCGCGGATGCGCGAAACCTCCGACTCCACCGTCGAGGTCACATGGGCGGTTGCTGTGGCAGTCATGGGCATCCGATAGTAAAGAGGGCGGGCATCGCTGCCCACCCTCCAGTCTAGCCCAACGTCGGTCTAGCTCAACGTCAGAACTTGAACCCGACCTTGATGCCGAGGATCCGCGGCCGGAGAGGCACCTCCGACTTGATGAACTGCCCGGACGAGGTGAACAGGCTCGCGTCGGAATTGCCGAGGTTGGTGCCGTAGGCCTGGACGGTCCACTGGTCCCTTGCCACGTTGAAGGCCGCGTCATACGTGGTGTATGCCGGCTGGTCGTATCGCAGCCAGGTCGTCGTCGGCACGGTGACTCCCGCGCCGGACTGGAAGCTGCTCGGCTCGTTCTGCATGTCGCCGACGTGCTGCGCGCCGACCATGAAGAACATCTTGTAGTCGTTGATTTGCCAATCGTAGCGCGCGCGCAGGTTGTACTCGGTGGTCGGCGAGAAGGCCGGCGTTGCGCCGACGGCGCCCAGCGGATTTTGCAGAGGCACATTCTCGCTCAAGCTAGGCGACCAGACCTGCGTGATGCAAGTGCCGATCGGTGTCGGGTTACCCGGGTTCGACGACTTGATGCACGGCGAGTTGGTCTCCGACGCGTTGTTGTGCGAAATCGAACCCTGCAGAGTCAGGCCGTCGGTGACGCGCGCGACGATCTGCAACTCGGCGCCTTTGATCCGATAGTCGGGCCCCGCCACGCCGAACGTCGTGTTGCCATAGACGGGCGGGTTGTAGATCAGCGTCTGGACGTTTTTCCAGTCCATGATGTACGCCGAGCCGTTGACCAGGAGCCGGTGGTCCAGCCACTCCGTCTTCCAGCCGACCTCGTTGTTGACCAGCGTGTCAGGCGGATAGGTGTAGGGCTTGTTGTACTGCTTGACGAGCGTCGGACTCGCATCGGGGCCCACCGTCGGCGCTCCCGTTACCGGATCCACGTCGATCTTCACCTCGGCGCTGTTCTTGCGGTTGCCGGCGCCCGGACGGAAGCCCTGCGAGAAGGTGTAGTAGAACATCGTGTCCTGGGTGGCGTGCCAGGTCAGGTTACCGCGGCTTTTGAAACCGCTGTAAGTCGCATCATGCGTGGCATCGGTGAGCTTGCTGCCCACGCAGGTGCCGTTCGGGATACCCGCGCACCCGGTGCTCGTGGAGTACTGCGAGCCGTGCATGGTCTCCTGGTAGTGGTAATAGCGCGTCCCGCCGGTCAGCGTCAGGACCTTCGGAATCAGGTCGACGTCAATCGACGTGAAGAACGCCGTCTGCTTGTAGCCGCGCTCGAGGTCCTCGCCGAACGCGACACTTTCGTTGCGCTGGCTGGGATCGACCGCCGCGTACCCGGGAGCGGGAATCACGTTGGCGGTACAAACCTGTTCGCCCGCCTGGTAGAGCGCGAGATTCGCCGGCGTGCATGACGGGAACGACTTGTACAGGAAGTTCATGTCGTCCTTGATGTCGAAGTCCTCCCAGAACGCGCCGACGAGGCCTCGCACCCGCCAATCGTCGGGTGTGCTGAACCGCAGTTCATGGCTCTGGTGCGTGGTTTCGACATGGTCCTGCCAGGACGAGACCGGCGAGTAGCAGGTCAGCGGACCCACGCCCTTGCCCATGGGGGCGCCGCCGCCGCCGCAGGTGTAGTAGAAGCCGCCCGCCGAGCGCGCGTAGTTGGTGTAATCCATCGCATTGTCGATGGTGCGGTCGAGGTAGCCGCCCGTGTACACCATTTTGAAGTCGCCGATTTTGCCGTTGACGGTCCAAGACGTGTTCTCCCACTTGTCCTTGTCGTAGGACGGCGTGAACGAAGTTTCCTGCCACGCGCCGAGCGGCGTCTCCTGCGAACTTAAGGGGAACTGCGCGTCGATGCCCTCCGCGTCCATATTTTGGTAGCTCTGCTGAATCAGCACGTTCCAGTTGTCGTTGATCTGCCAGAGCAGCGAGGCACGGATACCTTGGTAGGTCACCGGGTTCTGCGCCCTGCCGGCGATCGCGTAGTTGTTGGCGGTGGCCGCGTTCGCCGGGTAGGGCAGGTGATAGGACACGCTGCCCGGATCCGAGTTGAAGCGCGTGAATTGGCTCGGCACATTGTCGATGTAGCCGCCGCGCCGATCGTTGTATATGACCGCACGAACGGCCAGAGTGTCCGCGATCAGCGGCACATTCAGGACCGCGGTAATCGCGGTGTTGGGATCGCCATGGGCGGTCGTGCTATAGGACGCATCTGCATTGCCTTCCGTGACATTGAGCTTCGGCTTGTTGGTGATGTAGCGGATTGCGCCTGCCTCGGCGCCGCCGCCGAACAGCGTACCCTGGGGACCCTCGAGCACCTCGATGCGTTCCATATCCGCCATGTAGACATCGACGTTGCGCGCCGGAAACGCCATCGATTGATCGTCGAGGTACGTCGCGACGTTCGGGAATGGATTGATCGCCGCGCTCGACTGGTTGCCGGCAAAGCCCGCGCTCATGCCGCGCATGTAGATGTTGCCCTGGCCGGGGCCGTTCGAGCTGAAGGTCACGTTCGGCAGGTACTTGAGCACATCATCGAAGGTCGTCACGTTCAACTGACCGAGTTGTTCGCCCGTGATCGCCTGAATCGTGATGGGGACGTTCTGGATCGACTCGCTGCGCCGCTGGGCGGTCACGACGATTTCTTGAATGCCCTCGGAATCGCTGACATCGGTTGCCGTCACCGCATAGGAGACCGCGCTGTATCCGCTGAGTATTGCCGAGATCGCGCAGGCTAGCTTTTGATTAGTATTCAAGCATCTCTCCCTAAGAATCAGTTGCGATAAAAATACGAGAACGCAACAAACGTGATCGTTGCGCACGAAAGATTCGAACGGTAGTCAACATCCCGGCAGATCGAGCCTCCATCATTCCCTACTTCGGCCCGCCAATTCCCACTGCGTTGCTTTTTACGCACAGCGTGTTACATATTTATGACACTACTATGACTTAATAGTGACGCATCATTCAAGTGGTCTCTTGCGCCCCGGCGGGGTGGGTGGCCGATGGATTGTGCAGGGGCCGGAATCACGCCCCAGCTGCACCGCCTATGCGTCCGCCCCGATCATGGCGCAGTGCACCATTCGGGCGTGATCACCGAGAGCAAGGCCGGCCGCGAAGCGCTCCTCTCAGCAGCGCCGCGGCGTCGCTGGCAAGGATGCTCGCTTCGTCCACGGGCACGACCCAAATGGCGGTCCGGCTCGTCGCGGCGGCGATGTTTGCCGCGACGCCTACGCTTGCGGCGTTTGCCCCGGGCAGCAACTCAATGCCGGCCCACTGCAGAGAGCCCACGATGCGGCGCCGAATGCCGGGACAGTTCTCCCCGATGCCGCCGCCGAACACGATCGCATCCGCACCCCCGAGGTCGGCAATGTAAGCGGCCACGCAGTGCATCGCGCGCCGGCAGAAAACCTCGATCGCCAGCGCGGCGGCGGGATCGCCGCTCTGTTCGAGCGCCAGCAACTCACGCATATCGGCGGTTTGACCCGATAGTCCCAGCAGCCCGCTATGTTCGTTCAGCTCCCGCCGCATATCGGCCGGGGACGTGCCGCTACGCTCCATCACATACAAAATCGCCCCGGGATCGATGTCCCCCGAACGCGTGCCCATCACCAGGCCCTCGAGAGGCGTGAATCCCATGCTCGTCGCGATCGCACGATCGCCCACCGTGGCCGTCACCGAGCAGCCCCGTCCGAGCTGAAGACTGAGGATGCGGGCGCCGCCGCGGGATGTCGGCAGACGCTCGCGGACGGACTGACACAGATATCGATGCGCCATGCCGTGGAAGCCATAGCGCCGGATACCGAACTCGTCGTGCCAGCGCGGCGGCACCGCGTAGCGGATCGCGGCTTCCGGCAGATCGGCGTAATAAGCCGTGTCGAACACGCCGACGATCGGCAGCTCCGGCCCGAGTCTGCGGCGCACGGCCGCAATCACGGACAGGGCAGGCGGGTTGTGCAGCGGCGCCAGCGAGGACAGCCGGGAGAGCGCCTCGAGTTCGGGTTCATTCAGCACGGTGGCGGCGCGGAACCTCTCGCCGCCGTGGACGATTCGATGCACGGTCGCCGCCACATCGGCTAAAAGATCGACCCCGTGGACTGCGCGGTTCGCGAGCCATGCCAGAACAAACTCGGCGGCCTCCGCCAAGGTCGCGACGGCCGGCGGCGAATCGTCCGCAGCCAGGGCGGTGCGCCACACGAATCGGCCGGAGCCATCGGCCGCATCGACGAAGGCACCGGCGAGGAGCCGACGGGCCGGTCCGCTCACCGGCACTTCCCGCAGATCGAACTTCAGCGACGAACTACCCGCATTGAAAACGAGCAGGCGCATGGAAGTTAAGGCCGCCCGCGGCACCTCATACGAATGCTTTGTACTTTTCCAGCCAACGCACCGGTTTCGACAGCGCGTCGCGGCGGAACGGATCGCCCAACTCTTTCGTCACCATCACCTCGAGCACGGTGGTGCGGCCTTCGCTTTGCGCTTTCGCGGCCGTGCGCAGAGCCGGAGCGACCTCGGCAAGACGATCGACAGTCACGCCTTCGCAGCCGAAGGCGCGTGCCACGCCCGCCCAACTGGGGTTCTCCAGGTTGACGCCTTGATAGCGCCGTGAATAGAAATCAACATGATTTTTCTTCTCGGCGCCCCATTGCCCATTGTTGAACACCACGACGGTGACGCCGATTTTCTCGCGGGCGCAAGTGAGCAATTCGTTGAAGCTGATGCCCCACGCGCCGTCGCCGACATAGGCGAATCCCGGCCGATGAGGCATCGCCATCTTGGCACCGCAGATGACGGGGAAGGCATAGCCGCAATTGCCGAAACTCATGGCGGCGAACATGGAGCGCGGCGTCTCAAAGCGCAAATAGGAATTGGCGACCGAGCAGATATTGCCGATGTCGGTCGAGATCATCGCGTCGGCCGGCATGGCCTTCTCCAGTTCCCGCAGCACCTGCCTTGGATGCATGTACGTGGAGTCGCGCGCGACCTCGATCGAATAAGGGTCACGTTCGTGAGTCCAGCTGTCAAGTTCGGTCTCCCACGCCTGTTTCTCGGCCTTTATGCGCGCCGCGCGTTCCGCTCGATTGGCGGCGGCGGCGAGCGGGCGGCCCTTGAGGCGCTCGAGCAGCGCCGCGGCCGCGGCGCGCGCATCGCCTTGAATGCCGACGGAGATCGGCTTGACCAGGCCGAGCATGCGCGGGTCGGAGTCGATCTGAATGATCTTGGCCTGCTTGGGCCAGTAGTCGAGCCCATGCTGCGGCAAGGTGCCAAAGGGCCCGAGGCGGGTGCCGAGCGCCAATACCACATCCGCCTGCGAGATGAGCTTCATTGCCGCCTTGGAGCCCTGGTAACCGAGCGGACCGACCGCGAGGGCGTGCGATGCCGGAAATGAATCGTTGTGCAGATAACTATTGCACACGGGCGCTCCCAACAAATCCGCGAGCGCGAGCGCCTCGGCGATGCCTCCCGACATGATCACGCCGCCGCCGGCGAGAATGACGGGAAATTTCGCGGCGGCGAGAGTGGCCGCGGCAGCGTCGAGCGCGAGGGAATCGCCCGGGCCGTGCGCAATCCGCATCGGCGGCGCGATGGTCGCCTCGATCTCGCCGTAGAAAAAATCGCGCGGAATATTCAGCTGAGTCGGACCCATCTCGAGCATGGCGCGGTCGAAACAGCGCGCCGCGATCTCCGCCATGCGCTTCGGATTGTTGACGTGCCCCTGATACTTGGTGATCTTCGAGAAAATCGGCAGTTGTTCGGTCTCTTGAAACCCGCCCAGCCCCAGGGACATCGACCCGGTCTCCGGAGTGATGAACACCACCGGCGAATGCGCCCAATAGGCAGCCGCTACCCCGGTCACGAAATTCGTGACACCCGGTCCGTTCTGAGCGATGCAAACCCCGTGGCGGCCCGATGCCCGCGCGTAGCCGTCCGCCATGTGAATCGCGCCTTGCTCGTGAGCGACGGGCACGAACTTTATGCCGGCCGCCGGAAAGATATCGAGCGCGTCCATGAATGCGGAACCCACGATACCGAACACATGCGTGACCCCGTTGACGGCGAGGGTTTCAACCAGCGCCTCCGAAGGCCCCATTTTCTGCGGCGAAAGACTCACGGTGTACGGCTCCTTTAATGTAGTCTCTAATATAGAGACAGATAGTATCGTTATTAGTTATAATAGGCTCATAGGAGCGCCACTGGCAACTTGAATGACAATTAACCATCAATCTCGTATCGTTTATCGGAAGGGGGGCGAAACAAATGAATAGCCGCGCCCTGCCGCTCGCGAGCGAACAAAGTGACATCGCGAGCGAAACCTCCTCCACCCTCAAGGCCTTCGGCGTGCTCGAGGTGTTGGTGCGTGCCGGTCGCGCGGTGACTCTGTCGGAACTGATGCAGGCGACGGATTTGCCGAAGCCCACGCTGCATCGAACGCTGGCGTTATTCGAAGAAGCCGGATTTCTCTCCCGCGAACCCGGCGGCCGCGCCTATATAATCGGCGATCGCCTTTCACGGTTCGGACTCGATGTGTTGCGCAATGACGGCGCGGCGACCGAACGGCGTATCGTCCTGCGGCGCGTGGTCAGCGAGATTGGCGAGAGCTGCAACTTGGCGGTGCTGCACAAGGGCGCCGTGATCTACCTTGACCGAATCGAAGCGAATTGGCCGCTGCGCCTGCAGGTACCGGTCGGCGAGATCGCGATGCCTCCACATTGCTGCGCCAGCGGCAAGCTGCTATTGGCCTACCTGCCCGTTGCGGAGCGTAGGCGTCTTCTGGATCTGATGGCACTCGAGGAATTCACCGTACGCACGATCACCGACCGCCAGGTACTCGGCTCCGAGTTGGATCGCATCGTGAACTCAGGCTACGCGGTCGATAACGAAGAATATGTGCTCGGCGTTGCCTGCGTCGCCGTTCCGGTGCGCAACCGCCATGGCGAGGTCGTCGCGTCGGTCGCGGTGCAGGGCGCCACCGCGCGCCTGCCGCTGATGCGCGCCATCGAGTTCGTGCCGCGCCTTCAGGCGGCCGCCGTGAGCGTGGGTTGCACGTTCGGGTAAATGGGACATAGGGAGATATCGACGTGGAATTGACGCTTGAATCGCTCGAACAGCACTGGCTGCCTTTCAGCAATAATCGTGAGTTCAAACGCGAGCCGCGCATGTTCGTCAGCGCCAGCGGCATGTACTACGTGAGCCAGCACGGCCACAAAATCATGGACGGCTGCTCCGGATTGTTCACGACGCCCGCCGGCCATTGCCGCCCCGAGATCGCAGATGCGGTGGGTGAACAATTGCATACGCTGGATTTCACGCCGTCATTCATGCGCGGTCATCCCGGCGCATTCGCACTCGCGAACGCCGTTGCGGCGTTGACGCCGAAGGACTTGAATCACATCTTTTTCTGCAACTCCGGATCCGAAGCGGTCGATACGGCGATCAAGATCGCTTTTGCCTACCATATGGCCCGCAGAGAAGCGCAGCGCACCTATCTGGTGTCGCGTGAACGCGCGTATCACGGGGTGAACCTGGGCGGCACCGCACTCTCAGGCATGGTCAAGAACCGCGAGGCGTTTGGCGCGGTGATGCCGGGCGTGCTGCATCTTCGCCATACTCTGCTGCCTGCGAATCGTATGACCCGCGGTATGGGTGCGAACGGCGTCGAGTTGGCGGATGACCTGTTGCGGTTCGTGCAGCTCGTCGGCGAGAAGCGCATTGCGGCGGTTTTCGTGGAGCCCATCGCGGGTTCGACGGGAGTTTTGGTTCCGCCGCGCGGGTATCTCGAGCGAATCCGCGAAATCTGCGATCGTTACGGCATCCTGCTGGTGTTTGATGAGGTGATCTGCGGATTCGGCCGGACCGGCGAACCGTTTGCGGCCGAATCTTTCGGGGTCACCCCCGATCTGATCACGATGGCGAAAGCACTCACCAATGGCGCGCAGCCGATGGGAGCGGTCGCAGTCCGCGATGGCATCTACCGCACCATTGTCGATGAAGCACCGGACGGCGCGACGGAATTTTTTCATGGCTACACTTATTCGGCGCACCCAGCGGCCTGCGCCGCCGGCCTCGCGACGCTGAGGATTTACGAGAGCGAGCGGCTGTTCGCCAAGGGCCGCGAACTGGCGCCGTACTTCCAGGATGCGATGTTTGGCCTGCAGGATCTGCCGGTGGTGGCGGATGTGCGCGGTTTTGGCCTGTTGGCGGGCGTCGAAATAAAACCCGGCAAGGCCGCGGGCTTACGCGGCGCCGAACTTCAAGCCAAGCTGTTTGATCGCGGCCTGCATGTCAAGACCACCGGCGATGTGGCAATCCTCGCGCCCGCGTTCATCGCGAGCCGCGCCGAGATCGATCAGATGGGCGCGATATTGCGGGATGCATTGTCCGAGTATTAGGGCTCGATGACAGGCGTCGTAATGGTGGGCTTCCCGCCGAATCGCAAGCGTGCGCCGAAGGCGAGCAGCAGGAGCCCTAAGCTGATCAGGCCGAATACGAGCGGCGTCCGTTGGTCCGGAATGAAGGCCATCGCGAAGACGATGCCGAGCATGCCTGCGATCGCGACATAGGTCAGATAGGGATATGCCCACATGCGTACCCGGAGCCGCGCCGGATCTTCCTTTTCCAGCCGCGCCCGCAGACGCAATTGCGAGACTGCGATCAGTACATAGACGAATATCGCCACCGTGCCGTACGAATTGACGAGAAACGGAAATACCGTATCCGGCGAGACGTACGACATGACCACTGCGCCATAGCCGAACAGCGTCCCCAGCAGGATCGCACGGGTCGGCACGCCATTGCGGCTGAGTTTGGCAAGTCCTTTGGGCGCATCGCCGCGCCGCGTCAGCGCGAACAACATCCGCGACGACGCGTATAGCCCTGAGTTGAGCGCCGACAGGACGGCAGTGAGGACCACTGCGTTCATGATTTGCGCGGCGGCGGGAATGCCCATGGCGCGCAAGGCGCTGACATAGGGTGCGGAGATTTCTGCCGAATTCCACGGCACCAGACACACCACCAGAAAAATCGAACCCACGTAGAAGAGAAGCACGCGGGTGATGACCGAGTTCGTCGCCTTCGCCACTGATTTCGCAGGTTCTGCGGCTTCGGCCGCCGCGATCGTGACGATCTCCGCGCCAAAGTAGAAGCCCGTCGCTGCGACGGCGCCGGTCATGATGGGAAGAATCCCGTTCGGCGCGAAGCCGCCGTGCGCGGTAAGGTTGGCAACGCTCGGAGCAACGCCCGGCCACAGGCCGATGACAAATGCGCCGGCCAAGAATAGAAAGACGACGATCGCCCCGACTTTGATGGAGGCGAACCAGAATTCGAACTCGCCGTATGATCTGACCGAGAACAGATTCGTCAGGGTAAGCAATCCCAGCAGCGTCAGACTGATCACCCACGTCGGTTCGTTGGGCAACCAGACTTGAATCAGCCCGGCACCCGCGATCGCCTCGAGGGCCACGACGATGACCCAAAAATACCAGTACATCCAGCCGGTGAGAAAACCGGCGAGTTCGCCGAGCGCAGGCCGGTCGCTCCAAGCCAGGCGGGCGTATTCATAGAATGACCCAACCGTCGGCAGCGCAACGGCCATTTCGCCGAGCATGCGCATGACCAGAACGACCAGCAGCCCCGTGATCGCAAAGGACAGTACCGCCGCCGGCCCCGCCGCTTTGATCACCACGCCGCTGCCGACGAACAGCCCCGCGCCGATGACGCCCCCCAGAGCGATCATCGTCATGTGCCTTTGTTTGAGGCTGTGGCGCAGCCCGCTCTCGATTGGCGGTGTGTTGTTCAAGACGGCTATCGTACCTGCAACCATCCCGGATGGCATTCGAGGCGGCGCCACCATGCAAACATGACCGTGGATCTCGAAGGTCCCTTTGGGCCTCCCTTAAGTCAGTGCTGCGTCTTGCCTTCCAATTCCCGGATGCGTTCCAGCAGTTGCTCGGCGAATTCGATCAATCGCCGCCGGTCTCTGACGACCGACAGCATGACTGTCTCATCCTTGCCGCAACGCTGATCGTATACCCTGATCGTGTCGAATTCTTCGAAAGACATCATATAGCCTCGCCTTGGGACGATATGCCTGGGGGCGCCGGATTCGTACGGTACCGTACGCTGGACGGGCCTCATGCCGGGACTGCCCGCACTCACCGATGCTGTCAGCGGGATCTCTCCGCTTCAAGACCAGGCGCGGAGTTCTTGGCATCAGAAATATCCTACGACTGGCGCAACCCGTGCTCCCGCCGTAACATGAAATCCGGCTCCCAGAGGACTGCAACCGCTCTTGTTCCGCTTCTTCGAAAAATTGGCCGCTCCGTTCCCCGACGGGCCGCCGCCGCCGCTCCCTCTGGGCTTCTTTGCGTTTCTATGGGCCTGTGCCCGCGGCGTACGGCGCTACATCCTGGCGATGACCCTGTTCACCGCGGCGATCGGGGTATTCGAAGCCTTGCTCTTCAGCATGCTCGGCCGGGTCGTCGATTGGCTCGCCAAGGTTCAACCGTCGCGGCTGTGGACGGACGAGCGCGGACATCTGGCATTGTTGGGCGCGGTGCTGGCCGGCAGCACCGTGTTGATCGCCTTTCAGAGTTTGTTCAAGCAACAGACGCTGGCCGGCAATTTTGCCATGCGGCTGCGCTGGAATTTTCACCGCAACATGCTGGCCCAGTCCTTGAGCTTCTACCAGGATGAATTCGCGGGCCGCGTGGCGGCCAAGCTCATGCAGACGGCGCTCGCGGTCCGCGACACGTGGATGATACTCGCGGACATTCTGGTCTTCGTCATCATCTACTTCGTCACGATCGCCCTGGTCGTCGGCGGCTTTCATCTCTGGCTGCTGGCGCCCTTCATGGGGTGGCTGGCCACTTATCTTCTCGCGATCGGCTACTTCGTGCCGAGATTGGGTGCGGTCGCGATGGCGCAGGCCGATGCGCGATCGCTGATGACGGGCCGCATTACGGATGCCTACACCAACATCGCCACGGTCAAGCTGTTCTCGCACACCCAGCGCGAGGCCGGGTACGTGCGAGGCGCCATGTCCGAGTTTCTGGGCACGGTTTATCGCCAGATGCGCATGGTGACGGCGTTCGAGATCGTCAATCACCTGCTCAGCATGGGATTGATCGCGAGCACGGCCGGGGTCACCTTGTGGCTGTGGACGCAGGGGCGTCTGGGCGTCGGCGCGGTCGCCGCGGCCACTGCCATGGCGCTGCGTCTCAACGGCATCTCCCACTGGGTGATGTGGGAAATGGCGTCGCTGTTCGAGCAGATCGGCACCGTGCAGGACGGCATTACCACCCTGGCGCGCTCGCCCACGGTTCTGGACCGTTCCGATGCGGTGCCGCTGCGCGTCACCCGCGGCGAAATCCGCTTCGAGGCCGTCAGTTTTGCCTACGGCGCGAACCTCGATTCTGCCAGGCCGGTGATAGAGAACCTGAGTCTGTCCATTCGCCCCGGCGAGAAAATCGGATTGGTGGGCCGTTCCGGCGCCGGTAAGAGCACCATCGTCAATCTTCTGCTGCGCTTCTACGATATTCCGCAGGGCCGCGTATTGATCGACGGCCAGGACATCGCCCATGCAACCCAGGACAGCCTGCGCGCGCAGATAGGCATGGTGACCCAGGACACCTCGCTGCTGCACCGCTCGGTGAGCGACAATATTCGCTACGGGCGGCCGGACGCCGCCGATGCCGACATGGTGGCCGCAGCAAAACGCGCCGAGGCGCATGACTTCATCGTCGCGCTGCGCGATGCCGCGGGCCGCGTCGGCTACGATGCGCACGTCGGGGAGCGCGGCGTCAAGCTCAGCGGCGGCCAGCGTCAGCGCGTCGCCATCGCCCGCGTCATGCTCAAGGACGCACCCATTCTACTGCTCGATGAAGCCACCAGCGCGCTCGACAGCGAAGTCGAAGTCGCCATCCAGCAAAGCCTCAACCGGCTCATGGAAGGCAAGACGGTCGTCGCCATTGCGCACAGGCTGTCGACCATCGCGGCCATGGACCGGCTGATCGTGCTCGACAGGGGGCACATCGTCGAGGAGGGCAACCATTATTCTCTGCTGGCTGCAGGCGGCTTATACGCGCGCCTCTGGGCCCACCAAAGCGGCGGTTTTCTGGGCGAGGACGTCGAGGACACGAAGGCGGTTCCTTCGCGTCAAATCTCCGCCGCCACCTTGAGCCCTTCGTAGACGGCTTCTTCGGCGGTGCGCGGCGAGGCGGCATCGCCGATGACGCGAACGTCGAGTTCCAGATCCTCGAGGCTGCCGGAGAGCTCATCCACCGGCGTGTGGCCGGTGCACAAGACCAGAGCGTCCACTTTGTCGATGACTACCGCCTCGCCGCTGCCGATGTGCTGCAAGTACACGCTGTCCGAATCGCTGCCGTAGAGCCGCATGTACGGCAACACCTTGACGCCGAGTTTGTGCAGAGTCGCCGCTGCGTCGTCCCGCACATAGAATGGAAGCGTCTCTCCGGCCGCGATTCCGTACACCGCGAGCCTCACCGACCGGCCCTGCTGCGCCAGGTATTCCGCGATGCCTATGCCGATCCAATCCGACCGCCAGTCGATCACCACCACTGAGTGCCCGGTCACCGCGAGCCCGCGCAGCACCTGCCAGGCATCGACGATCTGAAGTTCGCCCTCTTGCGGAAATTCCGGCCGATAGGGGAGCGCGCCGGTGGCGACGATTGCCACGTCGGGCGCAGCCGCCGCAATCATTGCCCGATCGACACGCACTCCTTTGCGAACCTGCACGCCCGCCAGAACCAATTCCCGTTCAAGATTGGTAATGAGGCCGCCGAACTCGGCGCGGCGCGGCAGCAGCTGCGCGAGCACGGCCTGACCGCCCAAGCGCCGCTCCGCCTCGAACAGCGTCACATGGTGGCCGCGCTGCGCGGCAATGGCCGCCGCCTTCATGCCGGCGGGGCCGCCGCCGATGACCATGACATTCTTGCGCTGCGGCGCGCGGCTCAGGCTGCCGAAGCGAAGCTCGCGGCCGCTCACCGGATTCTGGATGCAGCTGATGGAATAGCCTTTGTGGAAATGCCCGATGCACGCCTGATTGCAGGCGATGCAGGCCCGGATATCCTCGAGTTCGCCGCGCATCGTTTTGTTCGGCATTTCCGGATCGGATATCAGAGCGCGCGTCATTCCGCACACGTCGGCGTGATTGGCGGCCAGCACGGCCTCCGCATCCTGCGGTTGATTGATGCGTCCGGTGACGAATACGGGAATCCGGGACTGGCGCTTGATGCGCGCGGCATACGGAACGACATAAGCGGGCTTCATCGACATCGGCGGTGCGATGTGAATTGCGCCGCCGAGGCTTGCCGACGTCCCGAGGGTGACGTGCACATAGTCGATGCTCTCGCCGAGCTGGGCCACCGCCTCGAGAACCTCGTCTTCCGTCAGTCCCTGCTCATCGATTTCCGACCCTGAAATGCGCATGCCGACCACGAAACCATCCGCTACCTTGGAGCGGATGTCGGCGATCACTTCCCGCAGAAAGCGCAGCCGGCCTTCCAGGCCGCCCCCGTAGGCGTCGTCGCGCAGGTTGACGCGCGGATTCAAGAACTGCGCCGGCAAGTAGCCGTGACTTGCGACGATTTCCACGCCGTCGATCCCGGCCGTCTCCATGCGGCGCGCGGCGTCGCCGTAGCCGGCCACGATGGAATCGATCATCGCGGCCTTCAGCGGCCGCGGCATGACACGGAAGCGTTCGTTGGGCACCGAGGAGGGCGCGTACGCCACGCTGAGGAGTCCGCCATCCGCTTCCGCGATTTCGCGGCCTGGGTGGAAGAGTTGGGCGAACAGCACGGTGCCGAAACGGTGTACCGCTTCCGCGACGCTGCGATATCCGGCGATCGCGCCATCGTCCGTGGCCATCAAGACATGATTCGTATAGCGCGCCGTTTCGTGAATACCCGACACCTGCAGGACGATCAAGCCCACGCCGCCGCGGGCGCGTGCTTCCTGATAGGCAACCAGCGGCGCATTCACGGTGCCGTCGACGGGGAGCGTCGTGTCGTGTCCCGACGACATGATGCGATTCTTGAGCGTGCATCCACGGATGCGCAGAGGCTGCAATAAATGTGCGAATGCGGTCATGCACGAATTGTAAACGAAATCGGCGCCTCGCCTCGCCACCGCTTTTCGACTAACATGCCTTTGACCCATCGGCATCATGAATCTAGCAATACTTCGCAAATGGCTGCCGGACCGGTGGCTCGACGCCTTTAGCCTTTCGCCCACCGACTTGTTGCGCGATGCGACCTATCGCCGGCTGTGGACGTCGATATTGATTTCTTCCTTCGGCGGCCAAGTCACGCTCCTGGCGTTGCCGCTGACGGCCGCTGTTCTGATGCACGCCGCTCCGACTCAGATGGGCCTGCTGACGGCGGCGGAAATCGTGCCCTTCGTGTTGTTCTCTCTGCCCACCGGCGTGTGGCTCGACCGCGTCCGCAAATTGCCGGTGTACGTGGTGGGCGAACTGTCGATTTCCTTCGCCGTGGCCACGGTGCCTGTTGCCTGGTGGTTCGGCTGGTTGTCGATGCACTGGCTGTATGTCGTCGGGTTCTTGATCGGCGCCGTCAATACCACCGCCGGAAGCGCGGCCCAGATCGTATTGACGCAGATCGTCCCTCGAGCGCG
>Ga0182013_10001149_pt1 | contig 36379 bp, 36 predicted proteins | sample 612S2MmetaG_FD_120487 | JGI IMG/M metagenome (GOLD analysis project Ga0182013, IMG submission 120487) | Permafrost microbial communities from Stordalen Mire, Sweden - 612S2M metaG | ecosystem: Environmental > Terrestrial > Soil > Wetlands > Permafrost | place: Sweden: Stordalen | collected... | reverse complement strand
TCCGTGAAGCCCGTGAGCTACCTGGTGCGTCCCCGTGATTGCCCTGGCGATCACGAGCTGCTGGATCTCGCCGCGAACTGGGCGAAGTGTCCTCGATCCGCGCCGGGATCCGCGGCCCGGCGGTCAGATGAATCCGGCGCGGGACCAGTTGGCGTATCCGCTGCGCCGGTGTGGAGGATCCGGACGACGTATTGGCGCTGTGGGCGGGCTCGGGCTTGCCTCTGAGGGCGAGCGGCAACGTCGAGTTGCTTTGCGGTCTTTTGACGTTTGATCCAGACGCATTGTCGAGTTGCTTTGCGGTCTTTTGACGTCTGATCCAGACGCAGTTCTGATCGCGGACGTTGGATCCTAGGTGGTCGCCTCAGGTCTATGGATCGGTTGGCGAGGCGGTTTCTGCCGTCTGGCGGTTGGTTCCGAGGGCCGACGTCGGCGGTCACGATGGTGCTCGCCGCCGACCGCCCGGAAATCCGGATATACCAGCAACCGGTCTGCCGGCCGCGCTCGACATCCACGAGCAGCCCATCGTCCGCAGAGCGCCTGCCTACCTCGGCATCTCCGCCTTCAGCGACGACATGGCGATCGGAATCCGCTTCGACCTTTCCCGGCCTTCGCTCGATCTGATCGCCGAGCTCGGATTTGCACTGGGCTTTGAAATGTACGTTGGCCCCTAGGGCGTCACGTCACATGGATTGTCAGGCAGCGCGAAGCTCGCACCGACCGCTGCTACTCGACTAGATCCTTCGGGTCCTCCGGCTCATCCACACCAGGTTCCGGGACCCGCTTGCCCCGCACGAACTTCGATTCGGTCTCCGCGTCACATGCATTATCAGGCGTGCGAACGATTTCACCGGGCTGCCCGTGCCGTTCCACGCCCTATCGACGACCCAGGTCCTCGAAGATAGGAACTCCAAGGCGCGTCGGCGCCACCGAACTTCGGCACCGCGAAACACGCTCGTTGGGTAGACGAGTCGCGAATCGGTGATTGGAGCCAGGCAAACAGCACCAGAAGCGGACGTTCGCCGTGACAACCGGTGGGCCAAGACCGACGCGCCACAAGCGCGGCGCGCCGGCTGGCCGCTCTACTGCCCAGGTTCGGCTACGCACCCCGCCGGGTCGCACTCTCCGGGTAGATTGCCTTCGGAAGCAGCGCTCCCGGCGCCCGTGACATTAATTACGACGCCTCTTCCGTCCCGTGCCACGTATCGCACCGATGCGAGCTTTCGGTCTTCAATAATCACGATGTTGTTGCGCACTCCAAACGTCTCGGAGCGCCCGTTGGTGTCCACAGCCGTCACGCGCCGAATTCCGTTCGGCAACAACAGCGTCGCGCTTGCTACCTCCGATCGTGTGTCCCCACCGACCGCTGCGTCTCCCTCGTTGTTCGCGACCTTCGTCGGTGTGCAGGCAGAACTCTCGACGTGAACCACGTGATCAACCTGACCGAGGCAGACGACGTTGTCGCGCTGATACGCGAACACGAGTTGCGTCCGCGTGCTGGCAGCGACCACTGCGCCTGAAGGCAGCGCGATGGGCGCTTGGTACGCGGCGGCACGCGCCCGCGCAGAGTTGAGCACGCTGAAGTCCGGCCGTGTTAGTGACTTAGTCGACCCTCGGCGATCTGGATGGCCTGCGTTTGCCAAAGCCGATGCACCTAGTGCGCTTGCAGCTGCTAACCCAGCCGCGACGGCGATGATTGCTCGACGTTGATTCACGTTTGCGCCTCCCTCTCATCAAGCCGCGACGCGGCCTATTCGATTTCTCGTTCGGGTTCGGGTTCGAGCCATTCACACGCCGCATAGTTGGTCTGCCGCACGGAAAGCGTGTAAAGATATTTGGTGTAATATCTGCGGGTCTCGCCGTGTGCTTCCGGCAATTCTGCTTCGTTGCAAACGAGAGCACCAAGCGCTGTCGGATATTTTTTTTCCCAGATCGTGCTGTACCCGGTGCTGAATTTCTTCCAAAGGATGTTCCACAAGCCCCCGCCTGAGAGATTGTGAGATTCGACGTTCTTGACCCAGTTATCTTTCGGGCCGTTAATTGCACTGCAGTGTTTGCACTTGTTGTATTCGTTTGTTGCGAGGGCCGGCGCAGCTCCTAGTCCAGCGCCCGCGCTAGAGAACGCAGCTCCAACTACAAGTGCCGCGAGTAAACGTTTGCCAAAGCTCACAGCGCCTCCGTATCATATCGCTTCGCATAAGCAGAGTACGATGACCGAGCGAGGGGAAGCTTATCGCAAAGCCGCGCCCGCGGCAACGACGTGATACGGCGGCTGCGAGTCACGTGAGCTGAGGTCACCGGGGCGCTCGGGCGGGCGCCCCGACGGCGAGCAACACGCTCTCGTGTGTGGGGTCACGAGTTTCGAGACTGGACTTCCCCCGGTTTCGAGGACAAGGCAAGTCGTCTGTACTTGAGGAGCTGGCGACGCTGCATGACATCGAAGACATCGAAGACGGTGCCATCGAGGCCGAGTCTCTGTCGCTTGGTCGGCCACTGCTGCCGACCAGCAGCTGGGTGCCCCAGCTTCGCGCAGTCCTCGCGCTTCAGCGTGAAGCTGGTCGACAGCGGTTCCTTATCTCGGCCACGTGCGGGAGCCCTGAGGAACTCGCGGACGTTAAGGACGCGGGCGCAGCCGAGTCGGTTCTCGTGGTCTGCCTCCTAGCATCGCCCGACACGGTCGCGGCTCGCATCGACGCTCGTGAGCCGGACCGTTGGCCTGGGAAGGCGCCGCTGATTGCCCGCGCCCGACGTTTCGCAGTCTCCACCCCCGCCTAGAGGGGATCGACCTCGTCATCGACACCGAGCACCGGATGGCGCAGGAGGTAGCGGCAGAGATCCTCGATGGGATGAGGCGGAGGGGAATGCTCGGATCTCGCTGACAACGGGTCGATGCCGCCCAAACCAACCAAGTTCGGGCCACACTGCCGTCCAGCGAGGTTGGTCCCATCGATGCATTTTCGAGCACCGCACAGTGAATCTCGAATCCCCCGTTGCCTAGCCGGTCTGCTAGCCCGTTGATCGCGCCGCTCGCGACGCGGAGCGCCGGATGCGCCTTCTTCGCCGGTGCAAACGCACGAGCGACCCCGACGTGCAATTCCTGATCTCCGCACGCTAACCAGACGCCACCCCGTCGGCGCAACTCCGCTGGCTTTTCGACCTCCGTAAGCCGAGCAGATCGCGTAGAAGCTCCGCGCCTCATCCTCGCTGTCAGGAGGAGCAACGACCTGTACGTGATCCAGCCCCAGGCCGTTCTAGATGGTCCTGACGCCGGCTCACTCCATGCATCATCGGAGAAGTGCCAGGCAGCTGCCTCGAAAACGAAGCTGAATGCGAACTCGGGGCCGCTGCGATGCACAATTCCGCCGCGAACGGCACCGTCAACACCAGTGCTTCTGGGAACCCGCGCAGCGTGCGCGTATTGAGCGCCGCGCGGGTCGCAGCGGAGAGCGCCACCTGCTCATCGTGGTTCGGCACCGGCGTGCGCGCTACTGCCTGCAGCCCCTCGCAGGTGGCCGCATCGGTTACGCGCGGCCGAGTTGGGACAACGCCCGCTATGCGTTGGAGCGGAGACGGACGGTACGCCGTAGCGAGTGGCAACGGTGTGGCGCAGGCCGCTGGGCCACCGATGGCGACCGGCGAACATCTGCAACTGTCCGGACGGTTGCCACGCGACTCTGTTGTCACGGTTTGCGTGCAGTTGGGGAGCGCCGTTACCGACGTTTCCTTCACCTTAGGAGCCGCCGGCGCGGGCCTTGGCGCATTCTGGCCACCGCAGTGCACGGCGTGCCTACGGCCGAAATGAGCGCTCCGCGCTTCCGGCTGCAGCCCACAACGCAACACACAGCCGAGCTCAGATAGGCGCATCGCGCCAAGCGGCCAAGCGAGCTCGTTACAGCCGTCCGTATCCTCTAAGTAGAGATGTCGTGCAGTACCTGATTGTCGTAGCGCTGATCGCGGGAACGTCAGGCACGCTCGCAGCGCGCGGACAAGTCCTCGCGGGAGCCGCCTTGCCAAGCGCGCTTTGTGTGCTCTCTGCGGTGGGCTGGCTGTGGGGGACGCACTCAGACCTCTCGGCGGAATCGGGTTGGGTATTCTGGTGCTCGGCCGCCGCGGCGCTGGGACTGACTGCGTGGCTGGTGCACGTCGCGCGGAGACGCACTTCACGCCGCTAGTGCTCCGACTTGTTCGTGAGCGGAACCTTCGACTCGTCAGCGACCCGGCATCGCGCGGCCGCGCCCCAACCGGTGGTGAAGACCTCGCGTCACTCGTTGACGTCTTCCACGCGCGGACCGTGGCTGCGCGGGCCGCCGAGCACGTCGGCCGCTTCAAGACAACTCGCGACCGTGCCGGCCACACCGAGTTCGTCGCGCAATTGCGAGTGCGCGGGACGCTCTGCGCGGTGCGAGCGGTACGCCACGTTTTTCCCGGCTACCAGTGGCGTCTTAGCTCCTGTCATCGCGGAGGCTCACTAGTCCAGCGACGGCATTGGACGCGTCACGCACGCAATGGCGGACGCCGAGTCACCGCGGCCGGCCACCAGCGCATGAAGATCCCCACTGTCTCCCGCGACCACCGCCTCCAGGCGTTTCGAGCGCCGTCGCGCGCAGCAGCAAGCCGCAGCCGCTCGTCAGTGCACGAGCGCGCGTTCAGGAACTGGCGGCCACCGTCCGACTCGACCTCTCTCGCATCGGCACCGCGCGAGCGCGACGCGCGCGATACAAGTCAGAACGGGGTCGAGCGGGCCGGTAGTCCGCGTCGTTCAGCTATGCGCCCCAAGAGCGCACATGCATAAACGGCAGTGTATAGGTTCGCCGACTGGGGACGCACGTGTACCGCTCGGCAGCTGCGTCAGCGTGAGGCTAACCGCCGCGGACGGCGACGCTCGCGCAGCCAGCCGTTAGGCGGGGTGCCGTAAACGTTCATCGATGCGCTAGCTCCCGCGTCCGGCCCTTCGAGACACACCAAATGACGCGATCGCGCGCGACACGTCACGAGACATGTCTCGGAGGAGCTCAGCCGGCTCGGCCAGCGGCCCGACAGGCGCGCCCTCCCTCAAAAGGGGCGGAAACCGGGGTTCGACGCGGTGCTTCGCGCTTCGGGTAGGGCCCTGGTCGGGGCGCCATCTCCAACTAGTTCCAAATTGATCCAAGTATTTGGAGTTGTGGTAAGCTCCAAATCATTGGAAACGTTTGGAGCAAACTTGGAGTTCTGAGATGTACGTAGCGCCAGCACCAACGATCGGCGAGATGCTCGGGAAGCTCAGGCCAGAGCGAGCGATCGAGATCCTGTCGTCGGCGCGTGACCCCAGGGAAGACGAATACCCCCACTGGGACAAGATTCGCCAGCTCGAGCCGCCCCCGGGCCTGAGCGACTTGGAGTGGTGGTGGGCCATCAAGCTGCGGCGGCGCTTCAACCTGCGCCCGATCCCGCGCATGAAGAGCACAACCGATCAACCGTTCGAATACGCGATGACCGACGTCGTGGCGCGCAGCCTGCGTTACGTGGACCAGCATTGCTCGGGCGAGGTGGCGATGGAGGAGGTCGTGACCGCGGACGAGCAGGCTCGCCACCGCTACCTGGTCAACTCGCTGATGGAGGAGGCGATCCGCTCGAGCCAGCTTGAGGGCGCGGTGACCTCGCGCGGCGTTGCGAAGGAAATGCTCGCGAGCGGGCGTGATGCAACCGACAGGAGTGAGCGCATGATCCTCAACAACTACCGCGCGCTGCAGTACATGCGCGAGATGGGCCAGGCGCTTACGCCTGCCGTTGTCTTGGAGCTGCAACGCATACTCACCGACGGCACGCTCGACAACCCGGACGCAGCCGGTCGACTGCAGCGACCTGACGAGGAGCGCATCGCGGTCCTCGACCGGACAGACGGGACCGTCATTCACACGCCGCCGCCGGCCGAGCAGCTGCCGGCCCGGCTCGCAGCGATGTGCGACTTCGCGAATGAAGACGTCGAGGCTGGACCGTTCATGCATCCGGTGGTTCGCGCGATCGTCCTGCACCTCTGGCTCGCGTACGACCATCCGTTCGAAGACGGCAACGGGCGAACCGCGCGAGCCCTCTTCTACTGGTACATGCGCACCCACGGCTACTGGCTGGTCGAGTACCTCTCGATCTCGAAGATTCTGCGAGAAGCGCCGAGCAAATACACACGGGCGTACCTGCTCACGGAGACCGACGGGTTCGACGCCACCTACTTCATCCACTACCAGCTGGACGTGATCGAGCGGGCAGTCGAGCAGCTGCGCGTGTACCTGCAGTCGAAGGTTCGAGAGGTCAAGAGCGTCGAGCGCGTCCTCAGAGGTGGGAGGCAGTTCAACCATCGGCAGCTGGCACTCCTGAGTGATGCTCTTCGCAGCCCCGATACGGCATACACGTTCGCCGCCCACGCGAAGAGCAACGGCGTCACTCACGAGACCGCGCGCAACGACCTGCTCCCGCTCGTCGATCTCGGTCTGCTGGATCGAACGCGCCGTGGCAGGCGCTTCCTCTTCACCGCGTCACCTGATCTCTCGGGTCGGCTCGAGAAGATCGGCGCCAACGAAGGCGGTTAGCGCAGCAACCACGCACGGGCATCAAGCCTGCGGCGTCGGGCGGCCCGCCGTTCAGGTGGCCAACCCAAGTGGAGCCCGCGCACTAGCTGATGTGCATCCCTGTGATTGCCCTGGCGATCACGAGCTGCTGGATCTCGGCGGTGCCCTCGAAGATGTCGTAGATCTTTGCGTCGCGGTGCCAGCGCTCGACCGGGTACTCGCGGGTGTAGCCGTTGCCGCCGAGGATCTGGATCGCCCGCTCGGTGGCCCAGACCGCGACCTCGCCGGACTTGAGCTTGCTCATCGAGCCCTCGGCATTCTCGAACGCCGCGCCGGTTTTGCCCATCCACGAAGCGCGCCATACCAGCAGCCGGGCAGCATCGATCTCGGTCTTCATCCGCGCGAGCGTGAACGCGATCGCCTGGTTCTCGACGATCTTGCGGCCGAACTGTTCGCGCTCCTTGGCGTACTCCAGCGAGTACTCGTACGCGGCGCGCGCGATCCCGAGCGCCTGAGCGGCGACCGTCGGTCGCGAGGCCTCGAACGTCTGCATCGCTGCCTGCGAGCTCGAGCGCTTGCCCTCCCGTGCGCGGGCCAGCCGCTCGTCGAGCTTTTCCTTTCCTCCGAGCACGTGGGATGCGGGTACGCGACAGTCATCGAGGAACACGTCGGCGGTGTGCGAGGCGCGGAGCCCGTGCTTGCGGACCTTGGTGCCTTCGGTGATCCCGTTGGTTTCGCTCATCGGCACGACGAACGCGGCCTGCCCGCGCGAGCCGAGCTCCGGGTCGAGTGTTGCGAGCACGACGTGCACGTCGGCGATGCCGCCGTTTGTGGCCCACGCCTTCTGGCCGTTGATCACCCACTCGCTGGTGGCCTGGTCGTAGCGGGCGCGGGTGCGCAGCGAGGAGACGTCCGACCCGGCGTTCGGCTCAGAGACACAGAACGCGGCGACCTTCACGTCGCCGGCGGCGCCGAAGCAGCGCGGAATCCACTGGCCGACCTGCTCGCCGGTGCCCTGGCCAAAGATCGCCGCGACCGCCAGGGCGGTGCCCATGATCGACATGCCGATTCCCGCATCGCCCCAGAAGAGCTCCTCGTTGACGACCGGCAGCGTAAGACCGGTGGGGTCCGCGAAGAACTGTGCGAGCCCTTCGAAGCTGTAGAGGCCGATCTTCGCGGCCTCCTGGATGACCGGCCACGGTGTCTGCTCGCGCTCGTCCCATTCGTGCGCGGCGGGCCGCACGACGTCCTCGGCGAAGCCGTGCACCCAGTCGCGAATGTCCTTCTGCTCCTGTGAGAGCGCGAGCGAGAAGCCGGCGGGCTGCGTGCCCGCGTCGTCGTCGGCGAGAATCTCGGGCGTCAGCTCGTCGGTGCTCGAGGTCGAGTTCATGCGTGGCTCCTGTCTACGGTCGGGGGATTCAAAGACGCCGGGCTTTCAGGCGGACTCGCGCGAGCGCAGCAGGGCGCGGGCGCCGCGGTCGGGGATCATCGTGACGTTGCGGTGCTGGGCGTGCTCGGGCTCTGGGCGGTCGGCTTCAAGCTCCAGGCGGCGGGCCATGCACCTCAGCACGACGCGCTGCTCGGTCATCGCGAGCGCCGCGCCCAGGCAGCGTCGCGTGCCGCCGCCGAACGGGAGCCACTCGTATGTTCCGGGCCTGCGGGCCTGCCAGCGTTCGGGCCGGAACGCGAACGGGTCGGGGTACAGATCTTCTCGGTGGTGGAGCAGCAGCACGCTGACGCTGATGGCGCTGCCTGCCGGCACGACGTAGTCGCCCAGGCGCCAGCGCGAGCGCACGCGTCGTCCGATGATGGGAATCACCGGGCGGCATCGCATGCTCTCGGTGATCGTCGCCTCGACGGTCTCCTCGGCCCGGAGCCCGCCGCGCACCGCCTGACAGAGCGCGCCGTGGGCGTCCGGGCTGCGAAGGAGCCGCTCCCAGGTCCAGGCGAGCGAGTTGGCGGTCGTCTCAAAGCCGGCGAGCAGCAGCGTTATGAGCTCATCGCGCAGCTCGCTGCCGGAGAGCGCGTCGCCGTGATCGGTTCGCGCCGTCAGCAGCATCGACAGCACGTCGCTGCGCTCGTGCAGGTCGGGCGCCGCGCGGCGCGCCGCCAACACCTCGGCGATCGCTCGGTCGAGCACGCCCACCGCGACGCGCGTCAGGCCGACCGGCTGCGCGCTGCGCGTGTTCACCAGCTCGGCGAGCTTCGCGACCCAGGAGGTCGACGCGGCCGTCAGGTAGTTCAGCGCCGAGCGCAGGCGCTGCTCGACGCTGCCGGCCGCCGGGCGGCCCTGGATGCCGAAGACGCCGGCCATGATCACGTCGAGCGTGATCGCCTGCATCCGCGGCGCGAGCGCAAACGGCTCGTTCACGGGCCAGCTGTCGAGCTCGCGTTCGGTGACGGCTTCGATCATCTGCGCGTAACGGTCGACGGCGTCACCGTGAAACGCGGGAAGCAGAAGGCGGCGTTGGCGAAGGTGCGTCTCGCCGTTGGTGACCAGCAACGAGGCCGGCCCGACGATCGGCCGCAGCGCAGACTCCGAGGTCAGCGACGGGACGAGCTCCGGCCTGGCCGTGAACAGCGAGCGGGCGTGGTCGGGGTGGCAGGTCACGACGGTTCCGCCGCGGATGCCGGCGCGGATCGAGAACACTTCGCCCAGTTCGCGGCGCGCGCGGCACACGAACTCGATCTGTCGGCGGCTGAAGCGCAGCATCTGCGCCGCTGGGGGCAGCGCGACCGCCGGGGGCGCAGAAAGCTCGACGTCGGGGGCCACAGGCCCGGCCTGCGATTCGCACACCGAGCCGACGAGGCGCGGACGCCGGGACGTCACAATCCCGGCGCTTCCGTTTACCCTAGTTGCCCTCGGGCCCGCCAAGCCCGGCGATAGCGCCATTGCGGCAGCAGTATAGGTAACACGCCTGCGTTTATTCGGCCGGCCGGCGCCGTAAGACCGGCTGCCGCGGGTGGCTCCCATGTTTGCCGTCGCCCGCGCAGCGGCGGCGGGTCGGCACATCATCGCCAGTGCCCGCCAAGTCGGGCCGGGGGTCCTCCGCGAGCCACGTGCGCCCGCCGTGGTCCGGGAGGCGAACGTTCAGCGCGCCGGTCTGGCGAGCACGCCGGAAACGCAGACGCCGCAGGACATCACGTTCGCACGGCCGTGCTCGACCGACGCCGACAACCCGCTGGCCATACCACGCTTGCGGCGTTTATTCTGACGCCAAGTGAGCGCCCGGTCGCCATCGATATGGCCGGCGCGGGCACGCCGCGAACGCCACGAACACCTACCTTGAACAGCCAGCGAGACGAAAAGAGACCGGCGGTCCGGCGCGACGAGACCGGCACGGTCGTCACCGCGTTGCAGCTCTGCGCGCACGAGGGACGAATGCTCGCCGCCGTCTGCGCGGAAGCCGGCGACGCCGCGGCGTTCGCGACCTGGAGAGCCGCCAAGTCGAGCTGGATGCAGCGCACCGCCCAGCTACTCGCCGAACATTTCGAGAGCGAGACCGTCGACGAGTTCGTCCGCTTCGACATGACGGCCGCCGGCCCGTGGCAGCTGGCCCGCGCCGCCGAGCTGCAGGCAGTCACAAACGCAAGCGAACTGCTCAGGCTGCTGAGCGCCTCGCTGGGACGGCGCTAGGCCCCGCCACGGGAGTCGATCAAATGGCCAGGCCCGTTGACAGTCCGATGACACCCGCGCTAGCCTTCCCGACTATGTTTATCCGCGGCCGCCTTGTCCTTCGCAGTCCCCGGCGGCGCATGAACGGCAGATGCGCCGCGCCGGCGGCGTGCCAATGAACCTCAGCGCCGGGTTCGATCATGATTGAAACGGTCGCGCTGCTGATCGCATGCTGGCTGGTCCTTGACGGGCTGATCGCGGCCATGTTCGCGTACCCCGTCGTCCTCGACGGACGCGCACGCGCGAAGCGGCGCACGCCGGCATGAACCCAGACAGCGGGCGGCCACGGCTAGGCGCGCGCCGATCGAACGCAACTTCTCGCCCTGGGTCGGCACTCGCCGCTTTCGCCGCGGCGGCAGCCGTCATGCTCGGCCTCGCGCCGTCGGCGATGGCCGCGCCGGACGGGAACGCGACCGCCGCGTACCTACACGCCGACCTCACGCTCGTGCGCACCGTCGCGGGCAACATCCCGAGATCGCGCCGCGCGCTCGCCGCCGGGCTTGCGCACATCCGCGCCGTGTGTCCGCGCGCGGCGGCCGGCTCCCCGCAAAATCCCGACTCCACGCAGCTCAGCAACGAGCTGATCGGGACGATGGTGCTCGCCGCCGACCGCCCGGACATCGCAGCGATCCACGAGTTCGTGCGCCGCGCAGCAAGCCTGCGGTGGGCAAATCGGTCACTCAACCGCGAAGCGCACAGCTACATCGACCAGCTGCGCACCCTCGCCGCGCTACGCGCACCCAACCTCTGCGCGAACGTCTCCGCCTGGCGCCTTGACGGCTTCACGACGCTGCCCGCCACGACAGTTCACTTCGCACCGCAGTTCATGGCGAACTGGGTCTCACCCGGCGAGCTCCCACCGCAGCTCGCCGCGATCGAGAACACCACCGCGCGCGCCCTGGCGCTCCACGCGGCCCTGCTCGAAGACAAGATCGCCGAATTCGAAGCTGCCGCGGTCGAAACGTACACGGCGAGCATGAACGCCTTGGACCTCTGGCCCTAGCGCCGCCGCGAGCGAGCATCGCGACTGGGGCCACGGAAACGCTGGCAGCCGCCGTGGCGGCTCGTCTAGTCCGGAGACGCCGCGGCATCGCCGGCGCGCCGCTCTCCGAATACCTCTGCGGGGGGTCTCCGCTTCGGCGAGCACGTTGGGCGAAGCCGCGTTGAACGGGGCTGTGCGAGCGAGCGCGCTCTCGTCGCTGCGGACCTCTCGAGCCTCGCCCGGGCGAGGGTGCCCGACCGACCTTGGGCGTGCCGGTGCAGCGCGGGCCGCTCGAGCACCTCACGAGGCGACGTGTTGCGTCAGATCGGCACGGCGGTCGCTACGTTGCGGTGCGGCTGGTCGACGTCCAAGGGCCAGCCGCGCATCGTGCCGCTTATGACCGAGCGCGGCGCCGCTCTTCAGGCGTTTGCCAGCAGATCGCCAAGGATCTGCTCGAAGCCGCCCTCGGTTGTCGCGAAGTAGCTGGAGTGAGTCTTTTCGACGGTTGCGAGCGAGTCTGCGCCAAGGAGCACGATGTCGTAGTCGCGGCTTCCGAGGTGCTCCTTCTCGATGCTCTCGTAGGCGGCGAGAGCATCGCCGTAGTCGTCGAATTCTCTTACGGTCGCCTCACCGGCGGCGACGTCGTAGATCACGAGAAAGTGCCGGATCTCATCGGGATTCATCTGCGCTCCTCGTCTGGTCGTGGGGCGAGGTACTGCTGTGCTTCTTCGTATCGACGTCGTAGCTCGCGACTGAAGTCTTGTGAGGGCTCGGTCGACGCTTCTCGCAGCGCCAGCAACTCGCTCATCGCGACATAGTACGCGTGGACCTCATCATTGCCCTTGCCGGACTTATAGTCAACTCTGAGGTTGCGAGAGTCGCGCTCGACCTGGTTTGCCCAGTAGTCCTGCAGGAAGGTCCGGATCTGCAACTCGATCTTGAAGCCCTGCTTGACGGCGATGATGTGGAGCGCCCGGTACCCGGACGACTTGGGTTCGCGCACGTAGTCTCGATAGCGGTGGACCCTCCAGTTCTTGCGCAGGCGCCGGGAGACTTCGTCCGCGGCAGCTTGGCTGGGCAGCACGGCGCGCACGCCGCCTATGTCCTCGATGCTCGTCAGCCGCATCGACGGAAACCGATCGAGCTTGTCGACGATCGTCGAGAACTTCTTCAACCGCTGCGTCACAGAGACCGTCGGCGAACCCGACCTGAAGTGCGGTCGCACGTAGTGTCGGAGATTCGCGTTCGCATTCCGCAGCGGACCCGCGTGACACTCGCGCCAGCTCTCGATGAGTTCCACGTCGGCGCGAATCGCGTCCAACTCGGCCGGGGCGGCCGTGTCCAGGTCGAGGTCGCCAACAATGAGCGCGCGGCGCACCGCCACCAGGCGTCGCCCAGCCTTGTTGATCGTGCCGAGGTTCGCCGCCCGCGGCGGACCGGCGTGTGCTTTGGGCATCGCCACACGCTAACCAACGGTCGAAGCACGCCGCGCTTCGCCGCTCGCGCACCGCAGCCCGGATTCACTCAACCCTGTCCGCCGCGCCGCGTTGCCGCCAACCACGCCGTGAGCGCGGCGGGATCAAAGCGCACGTACTTGCCGAGACGCTGATGCGGCACCCGATCCGCGCGGGCCTGCGCCAGCAGCCAGGAGGGAGGTACTCCGAGCACCTCCGCCGCCTCCTGGGCGGTTAGCAACTTCGGCAGTGCGCCCGGCGCGGGCGAGACGTGCCGTCGCAGGATCCCCCGGCTAGCGCGGCGACCCAATAGCGGTCTCATGACGCAGGTCCTTTGGGCTCCTGCAAGCGAAGGCGCTCGATCCTCAGCTCAGTCGGTGGGTGCGTGTGCTCGGTCAGCCAGATGAACGGGACGGGTGCGTCGTGGACCTGCGCGTGCAGCTCGAGGAAGTCTGCGAGGTCCTCTGCCTGGCCGAGCTCCTTGGCGAAGTCGTCTGCTGCGTACTCGCGGCCCCGCCAGTAGCCGCCCCAGAGAGGCACGAGTATCCGAAGCCCGAGCCCTCCTTGCGCGAGTGCGAGGAGTCGTTGTCCGAGCCACAGCAGCGCCCCGATCACGGTCACGTGGAGCGCCGACTCGCGCTTCGCTTCACCGCGAAGCAGGCCGTAGCTTTCTCGTTCTTTGATTCGCGGGTTGATCACGAGCCGGTTCAGCGCTGCCGTGAGCTTCCCGTCACTCGAGTTGAGATGCCCGAGCTCGTGCGCTAGCACCGCCGGCATCTGTTCGACTTCGAACATTGCACGGGTGAACATCAGCGTCTCGCCGCAGACCGCGGCGTCGGGCACCGGGCTGTCGACGACGAACCAGTGCGAGGGCTGCTTGATCTCGTCGTGTCCGCCGTCGGTGATCAGGTCGAGCGCGTCTGCGTATGCCTGATGCTCGCGGGCCGATGGCCGCCGGCCCCCGAGTTTGTTCTGCCACCACATCCCGGCCGCGAGCGGCACGAGCAGCGCTGACGCCGACCACGCGAACAAGAGCAACGCATATTTGCCCCATGCTTCATGTGCCGACAGCGCTTCGCCTTTCAGCAGCGAGACGGCAACGCCGGCTAGTACGAGGAGCAGCATGCGGGCAAGCAGAGTCGGGATTTCGGCCGCGAGCGTGGCCGCGTAGAGCGCGAACGCCGCTGGGCACGGAAGATTGAGCGATGCGAGCGCTGCGCGAGCCGTCGAGGTGATCTCCTCGAGCGCCGTGTTGCGCGGCGCGACCGTCGTATCGGGTGCGTCCATTGAGCCGGCTCCCCCTTTCCGTGGTTGCCAAGAGGCGGCTGTACGAGGAAGTCGGCGCGGCCGGTCAGCGGACCCCCCACAGATTCGGGCCGGACCCGCTGCTGCCCGACGCGCGCGCCGTAGCGGGCGGGGAGCGCCTAGAAGGGAAGCTCGCGCCGCGGCCGCTCAACGCCGTCGACCCGGACGGCCGGCTCGCTGCAGTCCGGCAGCTCGGCGCTCGCCGGCGGGGCCTGCTGGACCTGCAACCTCATCGCGCGCCCGCGGCTGATCGCATACGCCTGCCCCGGCTCGAGTGCACGGACCTTGTTCGGCGGGATCTTGAACTGGTGCTGCACCCGCGCCGAGCCCGCACCGGTCGCGCCTTCCTCGTCGAACTGGGTCGAGTACTCGACCGCGGAGCGTGTTCCGGCGAGCGCGATGATCTCCTCCGGCGTATTGACGCGGTGGCAGATGATCGTCTGCACCGATCCGAGGATCCGCGCGGCTTCCTGCGCGTCGCCCATGCCGGCCGCGACCTGCGGGGCGAGCACGAGCGCGGTGTTGAACCCGCGGGCCTGCTCGACACGCGCCGCCACGCCGCCGGCGTTCGCGAGCGCGGTGAACTCGTCGACGATCACCAGGCAGAACTGCTCCCGCGCCTTGCGGCGGGTGAAGTAGTGCGTGAGGTCCTCGAACAGCAGCCGCGTGACGCCGGTCGTCTCCTCGCGCAGGGCGAGCGCGTCGAGCAACACGTATCCGGCCTTCGTGTCCTCCCACCCCCAGCTGCCGTCAAGGCTGCCGCGGGTCTGCCCGAAGAACGCCTCGTAGCGAAGGCGCACCTGCGCGACGTGCTGCGCACTCAGCGCGCCCGGCAGCGTCGAGCCGGGGTGCATTGCCGTGATCGCGTCGTGCTGCATTCGCTCGAGTAGCTCGCCGCTTGAGCGCGGTGGCCCGCCCGGCGCATCGCAGACGAGCCGCAGCACGTTCTTGGCGATGTCGCGGTACCAGGCGGCGGCACCTTCGCTGGCGTAGTCGATGACCTCGGTGAGGCGCCCCTGAACCTCGTGAGGCTCGCCGCGCCAGGCGTCGAACGGCTCGTTCGGGAACACACGAGTGCGCCGGCCCGCGAGCTCCATCAACCCGCAAAACCGTTTCGCCGTCTCACGGTCTCCCTTCCCGTCGAGGTAGAACACCGGCGCCGCGCTCTTGCGCGCAACTTCGAACGCGAGCCGCAGCAGCGTCTCCGTCTTCCCCGACCCGGTCGCGCCGCACACAAGCATGTGGCGGCACAGGTTCGCCTGGTCGATCACCGCCCGGCCGCCCCGCACGTCCAGCGCCCGCTCACCGCCGAGCCGCCGCCCGAGCTCGAACAACGAGCCAACGTCCGGGCGCCCGGGCTTCTCCTGGCGCGGGCCTGAGAATGCGCGGCGCGAGAAAGTTCCCGCGCTCACGCGGGAAGGTCGCGTACGCCGAGCTTCGGCCAGCGGCCGGAAGCCTCGAGCTCGCCGAGCTGCCGGCGCGTGGCCGGCGCACAGAAATAGAGCACCGTGTCGAACCGGCGGCTGAGCTCGTCGAGGATCGCCTGTGTGCGCTTGCGGCTCTTCACGGTCAGCTCGACCTCGATCGCGACACGCTGCCCATCGACGAAGACCACGGCGTCGGGGAGGTGTTCGCGCGCGCCACGCCGCTCACGGGCGAGCTGGCGTTCACAGACCCATTCGGCGGCCGGCGAACGCTGCTGAACATGGATCCGCACGCGTGCGGTGGCCGCGACGTGAGCGAGCTGCCCGACCCGCGGCTGCCACGGCCCAAAGCCCGCGCCAGACACCCGAGCGCCGGTGGCAGTCGGGATCGCCCAGGCCGGCTCCCCGACGAGCAGCCTCCGCGTCGAGACGAGTCCGGCGTCACGCAGCCGAGCGACGAGCCGCCGCGCGGAGCGTTCGCTACACCCCTCGAGCAGCGCGAGATGATCCACGCGCGCCCCGTACTGCTCGCAGATCCACGCGAGTACCCGCAGGTCGCGGCCGCTCACGGCCCCGTCGTCGGGCGGCCGGGCGTGGCGCTCAAGCAGCAGGCTCATTCCTCTCCCCTCAAATGCCAGCCGTCGCTGCGACTGACGAATCTCGTCGCCTTGCCCCGAAACAGATGCGCGGACACCCGGTTCGCAGAAACGCCGAGCGCCTCCGCGATCTGCCTCGGACTCGAACCCGGATGCCCCGACAAGTAAGCCGCGACATCGTCCTGCGTGATCACGCCCGCGGGCCCCTCGCCCAGCAACGTGCTGCGCGCCGCGCGAAGCCGTTCCCGTTCAGCGAGAAGCTCTTCATGCCGCGCGAGCTCAGCATCCAGATCCGCCAGCCGCGAATCAATCCCGCGAACCACGCCACGCACACCGCCATCGACCCCACTGCTCTTACTCCCACTCTTACTCATCATCTAACACAACACTACACCATCACCCCAGACACAACCCCCAAACCAAAACCAACCACCTCTCCACCAACCTCTGCCAACCCCCAACCCCACCCCTCCCAGGAGGTCATTGACCACCTCATCGCAGCGAAGCGGAGAGGGGGTGGTCAATGACCGACCCGTCCCGCCACCCCGCCCAATCGGGTTGGCAGAACGGCTCAACAAAGCGGCTCGGGGCACTCATCGGCCGGCACCGTGCGTCCGTCTAGCGTCACAGGCGCGGACACTGTTTGGACAGGTGCCGCCAGAGGGAGAGGACGCGGCCCCGAGAGCCACGCGTGACATCTCGGATGGTCGACCAAGATTCCGATGGGTCGATAGCCGGTGGCGCCGCCCGGGCTACGCGAGCAGCCCAACGCCGAGTCTTCGGCCGCAAGACCAGCGGCCAAAGTGTTGTGTGCTGTCGTTATCTGTCATATTATGTCCTCATCCGTCAAGGATGGCCGGGGATGGTCGATAGGTGCCTTGACGAGCTATTCATTGATTGGAGCGCGCGATGCCTGCCGTTGCATCTCGACCCGTACTTCTGACCGTTCAACAGGCTGCCTCGCTCCTAAGCGTGAGCGATCGCACCGTCCGCCGCTGGATCGACGCGGAGCGAATCCCGTTCCTCAAGCTCCCGAGCGGCTCCTACCGCATCCCCCAGGGAGCGTTGCTGGCGTCGCTGCGCGGCACCTACGATCTCGCCGGAGAGCTCCAGCAGCTCGAGGCCAAGCACGGGCACCTCTCGGACTCTGATCTCGCCGGCGCCCTGAACGAGGAGTAACAGTCGGACGCCGCGTCCGCGGGCCGCCCTAGATTCGGCTGTCTGCCCCGATTCACGGTCGATACGAGCGTCGCACTCCCAGCCACGTTGCGAAGCGGCGGCATGCCCCGGAAGTTCTGGCTGCTCCTCGCCTTCGGCGGCCTCGTCTACGAGACAGAGCACCGGCGGCTCGACCTCGACGCGCTCAAGGCCGAAGCCGAGGAGGCCGGCGGCAAGCTCGGCGGAATTGGTGCCGCAGAAGCCTTGATCGAACACGCCGAGGAGCGAGTGGCGCTACTCGCCGAGCACCTCCCCTACGGCGCTCCCCAAGACTGGGTCGCGGTCGGCTCGACGCCGCTGTTCGACGAGTACGAGCGCAAGGTTCGCGAGATCGGACGTCGGTTTGACCCGGCGATCGACGAGAGCGATGCGCGGCTTCTGAGGCGCCAAATGGAGGCGATCTGTGTCGCGGGCGCCCCGCCATTCCCGCCGGGCCACATCCCGGCCTTCACGCCCGACCCGGACGATGACCCGATCGTCTTCGGCGCACTCCTGGGCGGCGCCGACTACCTGGTGAGCGACGACGCGAAGCACATCGTCCCTGGCGGTGAGCCGCACGAGTATGAGCACGAGGACCGCCGTCTTCTGGCAGTCACGTTCGGCTACCTCGTCTCCGACCTGATGCCCCCGATCAACTGGAGCGAGATCGACGGCGCTCTGCTGATCGAGGCGCTCACGGCGCCGCACGGGTAATCGAATCGCGTCGGCGCCGGCGAGCGCGGGGGGGTTCCAACGGTGGATCACACCGAGAGCCAAGCTGCTCGTGGCTACGCGAGGCGCCTTGGACGGGCTCACGGCGATCAACCTGGGCGTCGCTCGAAGGTGCGAAACGATCAGCGCGTTTCGCGCATGGGGACCACGCCCTTGGAGAAGCGTCATCGAGCGGCTTTGCAGACTCGCGACGACACTCGAGCGCCGGCGGCTCCGACGACGGCGCCCCCGTCCCTCAACTGGGCGGCGTGGCCGCCGGGGGATCAAAGGCGAAGGCTGCGGTGACGAGCCGCGCATCCTGCTCGCGCGGAACGTAGTGGAGGTATCGCATGGTCGTCTGGATGTCGGCGTGACCCATCCACTCTTGGACGCGCCGGATGTCAGCGTGAGCGATCAGTCGCGTGCCGAAAGTGTGCCTCAGGTCATGGAACCGCAGGGGACGGAGTCCCGCGCGAGCGAGCGCGGCCTTGTATCTACGGCGCAACGCCGAGCCATCGACGTATCCGCCGGCGTCACCAACGAAGACGAGATCGTCCTCGCCGACGAGGTGGCCGCGGCGCGCGAGGTATTCAAGGCGCGACGCGACGTCGTGCGCCATCGGCACGGCGCGAACCTTGCCGGACTTGGGCGTCGTGAGCGCTCCGGCCGAGTAGCTAGCGCGCACGCGGATCAGGGCGCGAACCGGATCGACGTCCCGCCAACGCAGGGCAACGAGCTCACCCATTCGCAGCCCGGTAAACGCTGCGGTGAGGTAGATCGCTCCGTCCTGATCAGAATCTGCCGCCGCCACCAGCGCCCAGATCTCCTGCGGAGAGAAGACTTCGAGATCGCCGCTTCGATCGGCCCGTGGCTTCTCAACGTCCGCGACCGGATTGGACTGAAGGCCATACACCTTCCGTGCACGGCGGAAGATTCCGTGCAGCAGCACGAGCGCCTTGCGTCGGGAGCTCGCCGCTCCTGTTCGAGTACGCAGCCAGTGTTCGACGACGTCTGGCGTGACGTCCTCGAGCGGCACCCGGCCGAGGGCCGGAAGAATCTGGGCGTTGATGACCCACCGATAGCCCTTGAGAGTCGAAGGCTTGCGTTCGCGGTCCTGCTCTACGTAGCGAAGGAACTCGGCGGCGGCGTCGGCCACCGTCGCGCCCGTCCGAACGAGGCCGGATAGAGTTCCCCGCCGCGCTTCCTCGAGCGTTCGCTGCAGCCACTCCTCGGCGAGCCGGCGCGTGAAGAAGCCGGCCGCCGGGCGCGTCCGTCCGGTCCAGGCTGGACCGATCAGCCGTTGTAGTTGGCGACCGTCGGGAAGCCGATACTTCGCGTACCAAACGGGGCCCCGGCGCCGCTCGACGAGGAAGATGTGCCCGGTCGGGCGGCAGCGAGGAGCGCGGCTGACTTGCTGCGCAGAAGACGTCGCGGCCACGTACGTTGTCGCCGCGGCGGAAGATCTCACCCCCATGCTCTGTACTCCGACGAGCGCAGACCTTCGGGACATATTGGGGACACGCCCCAGATCAGCGGCCTCGCGAGCGGAGCAAAAGATCGCGGTTTGCAGGTACTTCTAAGAGCCGACGAGCGGATTCGAACCGCTGACCCCTTCATTACGAGTGAAGTGCTCTACCAGCTGAGCTACGTCGGCGCTGCCGCGCCGGCACAACATCGCTCTTGGTGAAGCAAGGCTGGGCCGACGACGCCCTAGAACCTTAGCCGCAGATCGGTGGCCGCGGTCGCGTTCGGCCCGACCTGCGCCACCATGCCACGGGTACCCGGGTCTAGACTCGCCGACGCCGTGAAAGACGCACTGATCCGAACGCATCCGGGAGTCGCCACATGAGCTGGGCGCTCCCCGCCGTCGCCCTGATCGTGCTCGCGGTGGCCGCTGTCTCCGAAAGGCTGCGCGGTACGCCGGTGACGGCGCAGATGTTGTTCCTCGCGGCGGGCGTCCTCGTTGGGGGCTCGCTCTTTGACGTCGTCGGCGGCCATTCCGTCTACGAGTCGACGAAAACCTTTGCCGAGGCGACGCTCGCGCTCGTGCTGTTCAACGACGCGTCGCGCGTGAACCTCCACGAGCTGCGCTCAGAACTCGGCCTGCCGGCACGGCTGCTCGGCATCGGGCTTCCGCTCACGATCGCCTTTGGCGCGCTCGTCGCGAGCGTGCTGTTCGGCTTCCTGAAGCCCGCCGAGGCGGCGGTGCTCGGCGTGCTCCTGGCGCCAACCGATGCGGCGCTCGGCCAGGCCGTCGTGGAAGACGAACGGGTGCCGGTCTCGATCCGCCAGGGCCTGAATGTCGAGAGCGGTCTGAACGACGGGATCTGCGTCCCGGTGCTGTTCGTGTTCCTGGCCGCGGCAGACGCCGAGGTGCACGCGCTCTCCGCCCATGAAGCGGTCACGCTCGCCGCGGAAGAGATCGGCTTCGGCATCCTCGCGGGGATCGCCGCCGGCGTGCTGACGGCGCTGGTGATGCGCTACGCCCAGCGCCACAAGCTGATCGCGGAGTCCTGGCGCCAGGCGGTCCCTGTCGCCGGGGCCGCCCTGGCCTACGGAGCCGCCGCGGCGCTCGGTGGCTCCGGTTTCATTGCCGCGTTCGCCGCCGGCGCGACATTCGGTCGCGGGATGCGCGGCCGCAGTGAGAGCTCAGAGCGTTTCAGCGAGGAGTTCGGTGCGCTGCTCGGGGGGGTCACGTTCATCCTGCTGGGTGCCGTGCTGCTCGGCCCGCAGCTGCACGCGGTGACATGGCAGATGCTCGTCTATGCGGTGCTGAGCCTGACGGTCGTCCGAATGGTCCCGGTCGCGCTGGCGCTGATCGGGACGCACTCGCGTTCACCGAGCATCGCGTTCGTGGGCTGGTTTGGACCGCGTGGTCTGGCCTCGATCGTCTTCGCGCTGATCGTCGTCGGCGAGTCGCACATCCCCGCGGCCCACACGATCGCCCTGACCGCTTACGTCACGATCGCGCTCTCGACGTTTGCCCACGGCCTCACCGCCGCGCCGCTCGTCGGCCGCTACGCCCGGTGGCTCGCGGGCCACCGCGGGGAGCTTGATGGCATCGAGGTTGCGAGTGCCAGCGAGGTGCGCCTGAAGGGCCCGGCCGCGCTGCTGCGCTCGAGCTAGGGGATCGAAGCTTCGAGCTCGCGCAGCTCGGCGAGCAGATCATCGCCGTGCTTGGCCAGAAACGAGGGTCCGATCCCGCTGATCGTCAGCAGTTCGGCCTCGGACTTCGGGCGCCGGTCGAGCACCTCGGCGAGCACCCGGTCGGTTGCGACGGTGTACGCGGGCTTACCCTCGGCGCGCTCCATCCGCCATGCGCGCAGGCGCTCGAACTCCGGACCGCTCACAGCGGCCGGCGGTGCGGCCGCGCGACGCTTGACCGGTTTCTGTGCGGCGGCCAGCAGGCCCGTGTCCGGATCGCAGACGTCGCAGCAGCGGCCGGTGGGTGCCGGTTCGCTGCGGTCGCCGAAATGCTCGAGCAGCTGGCGCCGCCGGCAGCCGCCACCGCTCGCCGCGTAGCGCTCGATCGAGCGGTAGGCCTCCCAGGAGCGCTCGCGCGCCTGGCCGATCGCGGCGCGCGCAAGGCGCGGGCTGCCGGCCCCGGTCAGCGTGATCTGCAGGCCGCCCCCGGGCGCGGGGGCGAGTGTCGCAGCGCCGGAGCGCTCGGCGACCGAGAGCAGGATCCGGTCACGATCGGCCAGCTCACCGGCGGCGAGGATCGCGGCGCCGCCGTCGGCGCGCGCGCGCAGCCGCGCGACGAAGCCCCGCACGTCGCCGACATCCATTTCGCGTTCCTTGATGAAGCGGATCAGGCGACCAAGGTCCGACCGCGAGGCGAGCAGCACGGCGCGCGCCTGCTCACCGTCGCGGCCCGCGCGGCCGGCCTCCTGGTAGTACGCCTCGAGGCTGGTCGGGAGGGCCCAGTGAACGACGGTGCGGACGTTCGCCTTGTCGACGCCCATGCCGAAAGCATTCGTGCAGGCGACGACGTCGAGCTCGCCCGCCATGAATGCGCGCTGCACGGCTGAGCGCGCCTCGCCATCCATGCCGCCGTGGTAGGCGCCCGAGCGCAGGCCGTGTCCGTCGAGTTCGACCGCGAGCTTCTCGGCATCCTTGCGGGTCCCGGCGTAGACGATCGCCGGCAGCGCGTCGTGGGCCGCGAGCAGGTAGGCGAGTGCTGCGCGCTTGCGGTTGGCAGTTCCCTCTCCGTCGAGTGCGAGCACGTCGAACGCGATGTTCGGCCGGTCGAAGCCCGAGCGCACGATCTCCGGGTCGCGCAGGCCCAGGCGGCGCACGATCTCGTCGGCGACGCGCAGCGTCGCGGTCGCCGTCAGAGCCATCACGGGCGGGCGCCCGGCGAGCTCGATCGCCTCCGCGAGGCGCAGGTAGTCGGGCCGGAAGTCGTGCCCCCACTCGGCGACGCAGTGCGCCTCGTCGACGGCGAACAGCGACACCCCGGCGTCGGCGATCGCACCCCGAAACGCCGCCGAGGCAAAGCGCTCGGGGGCGGCGATGATCATCTGGGCCTCGCCCTCGCGAATCTGCGCCAGCGCCGCGGCATTCTCGCCCTCGGCGAGCGTCGACGCGAACATCACGGCGTTCACGCCCGCGGCGCGGGCGCGCTCGAGCTGGTCGTGCATCAGCGCGATCAACGGGCTGACGAGCAGTACCGGACCGCGGTCCGCGAGCGCCGGCAGCTGATAGCAGAGCGACTTGCCGCCGCCGGTCGGCATGACGACAAGGCTGTCGCGGCCCGCGAGCGCCGCCTCGACCGCGGCCTGCTGGCCGGGCCTGAACGCAGGCAGACCGAACGCGGCCAGCAGATCCTCGGGTGTCGGGCGTTGCATGGGCCGACCGTACCGCTCGGCCCGGAGAACACCGGCTACGGCTCGGCGGTGGTGCCCGTGGTCCCCGTGTGCTTCTTGGAGGTGTCGTGGTCGAACACGTTCGAGACGCCGTGCGCCGCGCGGCCAACCGCGTGCCGGACACCGGGCGCGACCGCGTAGGCGACCAGCATCGCGACTATCCCCACCACCGTGATGATCACGATCAGCCGCGCGCGCTGGCGTTCCCGTTCACGCGCGCCCGCGGCGCCGCCGGGTGGAAGGGTGCCGGGCATCTGCACGGAAACTAGCGTGCCGGCCCGGCGCCGCACGGTGCAGGGCCCCGCGCGCGCCTGCAGGATCGCGTGCGACAGCTAAAGCCCGGCTAAGCGCGCGCCGACGCAATTGACATGCACGAGCTTCGCGAGGCCGAACGCGAGGACCAGGAGCAGGCTCCCGAGGTCAAGCTGCTGCTCGTCGGTCACGGCGAGCGCCGCTGGCTGCTCAACGAGCTGCTCCCGCAGCTGGACGAACTCGAGGCGCCCGGGGCAGTCGCGGAGAGCGAACGCCCGGCGGCGATCGCGAGCCTGCACTCGATGTGGCACGACGCCCGGCTACGCGCCGAGCAGACCGAGCGTGCGTTCGTCGCGGTGGCCGGCGCGCACGTCGACGACCCGGAGCTGCGCGGCAGCGCAGAGCGCTTCCACGGCCAGGTCCGCAGCCTGCGCGAGATCATCGCCCACCGCGTCGACGCGCTCACACGGTCCAGCGACGCCGCGTAGCACCGGCCGCATCGCGTAGGCTGCGCGCGTGCGTTTCGACCTGCAGTCCCACTCGACCCACTCCGACGGCTCGCTGCCGGCCGCCGAGGTCGTCGCCCGGGCGGCCGACGCCGGCGTCGAGCTGCTGGCGCTTTCCGACCACGACACGGTGTCCGGCGTCTCCGAGGCGATCGCCACGGGCCGCGAGCTGGGGATCACGGTCGTTCCGGCGGTCGAGATCTCCGCGATCGACGCCGGCGCGAAGGTGCCGCGCGAACTTCACATCCTCGGCTACATGATCGACCACGAAGGGGCGGGCATCAGCAAGCGCCTCGAGGAATTCCTCGCAGACCGCGAGGCCCGCACCCTGCGAATGGCACAGGCGCTCAAGGACGTCGGCTTCGAACTCGACGAAGCGGAGATCCAGCAGCGGATCGCTGAAGGCAAACCGATTGGCCGCCCGCACCTTGCCGCCGCGGTGCTGTCGGCGCCCGGCAACGCCGACCGGCTCGCGGCAGAGCAGATCGACGACGTCGGGTCGTTGATCCGCGGCTACCTGATCGAGGGCAAGCCGGCGTTCCGCCTCCGCGAGACGCCGACCGTCGAGGAGGCCGTCGAGGCGATCCACGAGGCCGGCGGCGTAGCGATCTGGGCGCATCCGTTCTGGGACGTCGATGAGCCCGCGGAAGTGATCGAATCGATCAACCGCTTCAACGCGCTCGGCATCGACGGGATCGAGGCGTTCTACGTTTCGCACGACCAGGCACAGACCGAGCTGATCGCTGCCCGCTGCGCCGAGCTCGGGATGCTCACGACGGGGTCCGCCGACTTCCACGGCCCCGACAACAAGCTGTTCTCGAAGTTCATGGCCTTCGATACGTACGGGATCGAGCCGAACCTCGGCCCGATCGCGGCCTAGGCCAGCGCCTCGCGCAGCCGCACGACGAGCGCTTCCAGGGCCAGCTCCTCGCCGACGTTGACGCGCAGGCTCGCGCGCGTCTCATCGACCAGCTCGATCGCCTCCGCCAGGCGATCGACGCCAACCCTCTCGGCCTGCTCGGCGAGCACCGGCACCAGATCGACTGCGTAGACCACCTCACCGGCACCCTCGCGAATGCAGAGCATGTCGCGGAACGCCAGCTCGACGAGGCGCAGGCCGGACTGCAGCAGGGCGGTGCGGTCGCGACGCTGTCCGCGCTTGGCGGCCTCCTCGAGCTCGCGGCGCATTTTCGCCTGTTCCCGGCGCGGCACGAGCGGCAGTTGCTCGTCCAGCAGAGACTGGATCTTCCCCGCGTTGGCCTCGCCTGCGGCGGCCGCGAGGTCGAGCAACGGCTGCGCGGGCCGCAGCGCCGGAGTCGGCTCGAGTGCCGCAGCGACGATCACGCCCGCCGCGGCGCGCAGCTGCCTGCCAGGCTCTGAGACCAGCAGCCGCGCGAGCCCGCCGTCTCCGAGAGCCAGGCGAGCGGCGCTCGTCGCATCGTGCCCCTCGGCGTCCAGGCCCGCCGCCAGCGCCTGCGCCGACAGCGGGTCAAAGCGCACGGGCTGGCAGCGCGAGCGGATCGTCGCCGGCAGGTCGTCGGGACGGTCTGCGATCAGGATGATGTGCACGTACGGAGCCGGCTCCTCAAGGGTCTTGAGCAGGCGGTTGGCGGCCTCGTCGTTCATCAGGTCGGCGCCCTCGATCACGAAGATCCGGCGCGAGGCCTCGAACGGCGTGCGTGTGGCGGCGGCGACGACCGGGTCGTCGATGTCGGCGACGACGAGCGCGGCGGCGCCGGACGGCCGAACCCACGTCAGGTCCGGATGCGCGTCGCGGCGTGCGCGGCCGGCGACTCCGCCGGCGTCATCCTCGCCGGCGGCCAGGAGCCGCGCCGCGAACTCCCGTGCCGCGGCGCGCTTGCCTGTTCCCGCGGGACCGTGCAGCAGGTACGCGTGCGATGCCGCGTCGGCGGCGAGCGCACCTTCGAGCACCGCCTGGGCGTGGGGGTGGTGCTCGAGCTCGGCGATCGCGGCGGCCATCGCGCCTGATCGTAGAGTCGCGGCGGGCGCGGCGCAGACATGTGTGTACGGTCTCGGCATGGAACGCGGCCGGCTGATCACGATCGAGGGCATCGACGGGGCCGGCAAGACAACCCTCGCCCGTGCGCTGCAAGCCGAGCTGGAGGGACGCGGCATCGACGTGACGCTGCTGCGCGAGCCCGGCGGCGTCGAACTTGCCGAGCGGATCCGGGCACTCGTCACCGAGCCCGGGCTCGCGGTGGCGCCCGAGGCGGAGGCGCTGCTCTACGCGGCTGCCCGCGCGCAGCTCGTGCACGAGCTGGTGGCCCCGCGCCTGGCGGCCGGCAGCTGGGTCCTGCTCGACCGCTTCGTCGATTCCTCGCTCGCCTACCAGGGCGCAGGACGCGGGCTCGGGATCGAGCGCATCGCGGCGGTCAACGCGCTCGCCACGGCGGGCGTGCAGGCCGACCGCACGCTGCTGCTCGACATCCCGCCAGAACTCGCGCGTGAACGCCAGCACCAGCGCGCGTTGCTGCCCGACCGGCTCGAGAGCGAGGGCGGCGACTTCTTCGCAGCGGTCGCCGAGGGTTATCGCGAGGTCGCCTGGCGCGAACCGTCGCGGGTGCGCCTGATCGATGCCACGGGGCCCCCGGACGCGGTCCTCTCAGCCGCGCTCGCGGAGCTCGCCGACCTTCTCTGAGGTCCGTTCACGAGCGTCGCGCGGGGACCTGAAAGCGCCCCTCCGCGCTCCTACAATGTTATTTGCAGGTGCTTCGCTTCCGTCCGGTGCCAGCGGGACGATTCTCGACCCCGCAGCAGCTTCGCCACACCGGAAAAGTGCCGGGCGCACCAGAGGAGGAAGGCCGATGAATCAAGCCACGCAGCACCCGAAGGGCCCGGCGGCAACGCCCGGGGAAGCCCTTTCTATCAGCCGTTATTTCACGACCGACGCGATCCACCCGTTCGACCAGCTCGAGTGGGAGATCCGCGACGCGATCATCGGCCACGGCGGCCACGTAGCTTTCGAACAGCGGGACGTCGAGTTCCCGAAGAATTGGTCGCAGAATGCGACGAACATCGTCGCCCAGAAGTACTTCCGCGGCCAGGTCGGCTCGCCGGAGCGCGAGCGCTCGGTGCGCCAGATGATCAGTCGCGTCGCCGGCACGATCAGCCGCTGGGGTCGCGAGGGCGGCTACTTCGCGAGCGAGGACGACGCCCGCGCGTTCGACGACGAGTTGACCCACATCCTCGTCAACCAGCTGGCGGCCTTCAACTCTCCGGTGTGGTTCAACGTCGGCTTCGAGGAGAGTCCGCAGTGCTCGGCCTGCTTCATCCTCTCCGTCGAGGACACGATGGAGTCGATCCTCGACTGGAACACCCGCGAGGGGATGATCTTCCGTGGTGGCTCGGGCTCGGGAATCAACCTTTCGAACATTCGCGGCTCGCAGGAGTCGCTCAAGAAGGGCGGCACCGCCTCGGGCCCCGTGTCGTTCATGCGCGGCGCGGACGCGTGGGCAGGGACGATCAAGTCGGGCGGCAAGACGCGACGCGCCGCGAAGATGGTCGTGCTCGACATCGATCACCCCGACATCCGCGAGTTCATCTGGTGCAAGGCGCGCGAGGAGGACAAGGCCCAGGCGCTGCGCGACGCCGGCTTCGACATGTCGATCGACGGCGACGGATTCAAGTCGATCCAGTACCAGAACGCGAACAACTCGGTGCGCCTGACAGACGAGTTCATGCGCGCCGTCGAGAGCGACGGGGAGTGGCGCCTGATCGCGCGCACGAGCGGCGAGCAGGTCGGCGAGCCGATCCCGGCGCGCGAGCTGATGCGTGAGATCGCCGAAGCGGCCTGGCGTTGCGCGGATCCCGGCGTCCAGTACGACACGACAATCAACCACTGGCACACCTGCCCGCAGAGCGGCAGGATCAACGCGTCGAACCCGTGCAGCGAGTACATGCACGTCGACGACTCGGCCTGCAACCTCGCGTCGCTGAACCTGATGCGCTTCCGCCGCCCCGATGGCACGCTCGACGTTGAGGCGTTCGAGCACACCGTCGACGTCGTGCTGCTCGCGCAGGAGATCGTCGTCGGCCCCTCGAGCTACCCGACCGAGCAGATCGGTCGCAACGCCCGGGCGTTCCGCCAGCTCGGCCTCGGCTACGCAAACCTCGGCGCCTTCCTGATGGCCAACGGCATGCCCTACGACTCCGACGAGGGTCGCGCGGCAGCTGCGGCGATCACGGCGCTGATGACCGGCCGTGCCTACCGGCGGTCGGCCGAAGTCGCCGGCGTACTCGGGATCGGTGCCTATGAGCGTTACGCCGAGAACCGCGACGACCACAACCGGGTTGTCGAAATGCATCGCGGGGCCTCGCACGAGATTCCCGACGCCGACTGCCGCGACAACGAACTGCTGGCCGCAGCACGGCGGTCGTGGGACGAGGCCGTTGAACTCGGCCACCGCTTCGGCTACCGCAATGCCCAGGCCACGGTGCTCGCGCCGACGGGGACGATCTCGTTCCTGATGGACTGCGACACGACCGGGGTCGAGCCCGACTTCTCGCTCGTGAAGTACAAGGAGCTCGTCGGAGGTGGCCAGATGACGATCGTCAACGGCACCGTGCCACTGGCGCTCGAGACGCTCGGCTACACGCCCGCGCAGATCGAGCAGATCGCCGCGCACATCACCGAGAACGGCACGATCGTCGGTGCACCGGGGCTGGCCGATGAACACCTGCCGGTGTTCGACGTCGCGGTCGGCGAGCGGGCGATCTCGCACATGGGCCACATCAGGATGATGGGCGCCGTCCAGCCGTTCATCTCGGGCGCGATCTCCAAGACGGTCAACATGCCGCAGGACACGACGGTCGAGGACATCGCCGACGCCTACACGCAGGCCTGGCGGCTCGGCGTAAAGGCGCTCGCGATCTACCGCGACGGTTCGAAGACCGCGCAGGCGCTGCGTACCGACGCGCAGACCGACGCGCCCGCTCCGGCCGACGTCGACGCGCTCGTCGAGGAGGCCGTCGCGCGGGCGCTGGCCGACGCGGGCCCCAAGCGTCACCGGATGCCGCGCGAGCGACAGTCGATCACGCACAAGTTCTCGATCGCCGGCCACGAGGGCTACATCACGGCCGGGATGTACGAGGACGGCTCTGTCGGCGAGATCTTCCTGACCGACATCGGCAAGGAGGGCTCGACGCTGCGCGGCATGATGAACTCGTTCGCGACGGCGATCTCGATCGCGCTGCAGTACGGCGTGCCGCTCGAGACGCTGGTGCGCAAGTTCAGCTACATGCGCTTCGAGCCCGAGGGGATCACCGGCAACCCGGAGATTCCGTTCGCCAAGTCGCTGCCGGACTACATCATGCGCTGGCTCGCCTCGCGGTTCCTGGATCCCGAGATCCAAGAGGAACTCGGGATCCTGACCGACGAGGTGCGCGCGAAGAAAGCAGGCGAAGACACGGCGATCTCCGTCCACACATCGGACACCGCGGGTCCGAGCGCGATGGCCGGGCAGAGCGCCGCGGTAGAGCCAGCAGCGGCAGCGATGACCTCCGAGCCGCCGGTCGTGCCGGCCAGGCTCCAGGGGCTCGAGCTCGGGCCGGCCTGCAACCAGTGCGGCGGGATGATGCAGCGAACCGGCTCGTGCTACACGTGCCCGAGCTGCGGCAACAACACCGGCTGCGGCTGATCACCGCTTGAGAACCGGCACGTGCCCCGAGAGCCCCGCGCGAGCGGGGCTCTCGCCGTTCATCGGCCGGTCCGCGGCTCCCTGCTAGGACTCGTCGGCGCCGTCGCCGACGCCGTAGGTGGAGAGCACGCTGGACTCGGCGACGCGCAGCAGCCCGATGACCGAGTGGGGCCGCGCGTCGCTGTTGCGAACCCTGACGTGCGATCCGTGAGGGCCGATGATCTCGACGATCGTGCACACGTCGCCGATTTCGCAGTCATCGCCGTACTGCGCTTCCAGCGCCTCCATCTGCTGCGCGACTACCTGCCCAACCTTCGTCTGGTCAAGCGCCATCGATCCCGGAGCTCCTTTCGCGCGAAGCGCGTCGCATTGGCGCTCCATGCTGCCACAGCCGGGCCGTGGGCTCGCCCCGCGGACGCTACGTCGAGAGGATCACGGCCGCCCATTCGGCGCCGGAGGACCCGACCGCGAGCTGGGCGTAGAGGACCGTCGCGCCCGCCGTGAGCGCCGAGGCTTCACAGAGCTGCACCTGGCCGTCGTCGTCTGCGTCGCTGTCGGCGGAGCGCCCGTCGGCGCGCACCCTGGCCAGATCCCGCTGCCAGGCACCGGCTTCGCCGGAGGCGCCTTCTTCATGCCCCCAGCCTTCGCCGCCTTCCGCGTCGCCTTCGCCGCCTTCGCCCTTGCCGCTTTCCTGCGCGGGGGGCGTCACGCAGACGAGGAGCGTCTGGACGCCAACCTTGCCGCTGACGGTTTCGCCGCCTGCGAGCCTGAGCTTCAGGACCCCTCCCGCGAACGATTCGACGGTGTTCGCCGCTTCGGTGCCGCCGGAGCTCGAACCGCCCGTTTCCGCGGCGTGGTGAGCCACGACCACGGCGTGGCTGCGGGCAGCCGACTTGCGGGCGTGCCGGCGGCTGCGGCGCCTGGCGGCGTGGTGGCGGGCCCTTGCGCGGTGGTGCGCCGCGGCCGCGGTCGAAGGAACGGCGGCGAGCGAGAGGACGGCAATCAATGCGATGACGATCCTTCTTGACACTGCGCGTACCTCCGCGGCCGGCGTGGGACCCATGACTTCTGTCCCCTATCGGCAGCCCAACGGCGCAGATTGCGCGCGATGGACGTACGGATGAGGGCGCGCGGCGTCACCGCGCGCCGATGCGAGTTGCCGGCCGCCGGGCGTCCGCCCGCCGGCCGGCCCGCGCTGCTACGGGTTCAGCTGCTTCTTCAGCTGGCTGGCCGCCGAGAATTTTGCGGCCTTCGACGCGGCGATTTGGATCGTCGCACCGGTGGCCGGGTTACGGCCCTCGCGTGCAGAGCGGTGGCTGACGCTGAACTTGCCGAAGCCGGCGATCGATACCTCGCCACCAGCGGCGAGCTCACCGGCCACGGTCTCGACTGCGCTCTCAATGGCCCGACGGGCCTCCGCAGCGCTCAGTCCGGTATCCGCGGCAACGCGGTCAGCCAGGTCATTCTTGTTCATGGCAGGTCCCTCCTAGAGTGCGTACTAGCGAGCAGGCTAACCGGCGCGATAGACGGCAGAAACGCGAAAACGCCTATTGGGGGCACGAGAAGCCCCGAAAATGCGCTCTTCAGGCCTCGACGGCCTGGTGCGCGGGGGCGCTCACGCTGTGTTCGACGGGGTCCGGCTCCTCCCGCGGGGCATGCGTCTCGGTGACGCAAAGGCACCACATCGTCGTCACCCAGGCCGCTGTCGCGATGCACACGTGGATCCAGACCAGCTCCGTCGGCAGTTTGAGGAAGTACTGGTCGAGCCCGACGATCCCCTGCAGCGCGAGCGTGATCAACAGCAGCGTCAGCGGCCGCATCAGCGCGCGCGGTGCCGAGCGGCGGCGGCCCAGCCACCAGGTGAGCAGCGCGAGCAGGCTGAAGACGAATGCGATCTCGGCGTGGCGGTGGATCACGAAATCCATCGTGCCGGTGCCGTCGAAGGACATCCGGTTGATCTTCTGCCCCGGCGAGCCGCCGGCGTGCGGCCCGGCGGCGGTCGCGGCCGTCCCCGCGACGATCGTGATCGTCGCCATCCCCGCAAGCACGCGCCCGAGCACGACCATCGTGCGATCGACGCGGCGCAACGGCTGCCAGCCGGCCTCGTGTTTCGAGCGCCAGAGCAGCACCACCGCGGCGACGAGGATCAGCATCGAGAGGCAGAAGTGGGCCATCACCCAGCCGTAGTCGAGCGCGCCTTTGACGGTGAAGCCGCCGAGCACTGCCTGAGCAACGACGCCGAGCGGCAGCAGCGAGCTGATCCACACGAGGTCGCGCCGGCGGGGCCGGCGGCGCAGCGCCGCGACCCAGGCGAGGCCGGTCGCGAGGACGAGTGGGACGCTGAGCACCCGGTTGCCGAACTCGATCACCGCGTGCGAGCGCAGTGGCGGGTAGAGGTTGCCGTAGCACTTGGGCCAGGTCGGGCAGCCGAGACCGGACCCCGATAGCCGCACGGCGGCGCCGGTCGCGACGATCACGCTGAGGGCGATCAAGCCGGCCCAGGCGAAGCGCACGTACTGCTCCGGCGTGACGGTGAACCGCTCGGTGCGCTTGGCGGTGTCCTGTGGCTCGCTGCTCATCGCGGTCAAAGCCTAGCTACCCGCGACCGGCCACCTAACCTGCAGACTGCGCGTGGCGGAGCTGATCGAAAGACCTGTCGATGGCGTCGTCCGGGTCTGGCTGGTCGATCTTGATGCGCCGTTCGACGCCGGGGTGCTCGACGACGAAGAGCAGGCACGCGCCGCGCGGATAACGCGGCCGACAACGGCACGGCGCTGGGCGGCGTCGCGTGCCGCGCTGCGAGCGATCATCGGCGCCTGTGCGGGGCTCGAGCCCGCGCAGGTCACCCTCGCGCCCAGCGGGCCGCAGAAGCCGGTCGACGGCCTGCACACGAGCCTCACGCACAGTGCGGAGCTCGCCGCGATCGCCCTCGCGCTCGAGCCGGTCGGGATCGACATCGAGGTTGCGCGGATCATCGCTCAACCGGAAAGGCTCGCCGTCCGGCTCGGTGCAGACGCCGTCGGGCGACTACGCGCCGCTGCGCCCGGAGAAGAGTCAGCCGCACTGCTGCGCGAGTGGACGCGCCGCGAGGCGGCTCTCAAGTTGAGTGCCGAGGACCCGTGGCTGCTGGACCTCGAGCTAGCCGGCGCGAGCGGTGCAGTGGCCGCCGGTCGGCCGCTGGCACCGGTCGTACGCGACTGGCCCTAGTGCTCGAAGACGTCGACCGGCCGCGAGGTCCCCGCGAGATACGGGTAGGCGGCTTCCCGCTCGCTGACCGCGCGGAATTCGTAGTGCGCAGGTCCGGGGAAACGGAACCGGTACCTCGCGGCGAAACGCCCTGAGCCTCCGGCGCGGACGACCTCGAAGTCGATCCAGTTGCCGCCTGGAGCCCGCGCCTGGAGTACGACGACCTTTCCGCCGCCCGGGACCGGGCCACCGAGCAGGCGCCCGGCGAAGGTGATCGTTTGGCCCACGCCGGAGACGCGAGGACTCACCGCAAACCACACGCCGGCATGGACGCGAAGTGAGAGCGATGCCGTCGCAAGCGTCTGCACCGAACCGGCGAACGACGAGTAAACGAGCGTGATCCGACGCGATGAGGCCCCGCGAGGTACGGCGATGTTGAAGTAGCCGGCAGCGTTGGTGCGGGGCCTTGAGAAGGCCGCACTCCTGGCGCCAGGCGCCGCAGCCGTGCCGACCGCTTCGACGGCCGCGTTCGGGATCGGCTCGCCATTGGGGCCGAGGAGTCGGCCGACGATTCTCGGCGAGGCTCCGTACTTGACCGTGAGCGCACTCTTCCGGTCGCGTCGCCAGGCGGCGCTGAGTCGCGCACGGATAATCGCCGTAGGAGCGTTGGGACCAGACTCTGCGCCGTTCTCCACCAATACCTGCCGGTCGATCACGGTCGTGGCGTTCCCAGCCGCGTCGGTGACCAGGACCTGTATGCGATGAACGCCGTTGGCCAAGCCCTCGGTCGGGACGGTGACGTCGGCGTGAACCGTTTCGGCACACGGGCGCAGGTAGAGGAAAGCCGGCGTTCCGTCGGTCGTACCGCCGACGTTCACACAGTGGCCGCCGTTCGAGTCGAGCGGCGTTTCGGAGAGCGTGCGGCCGTCGACGATTACCCGCGCTCCGAAGATCCCACTCCCACGATCGACGGCTGTGAAGTTCACTGCCGGACTTCCGTGGACTTCCTGCCCTCCCGAAACTTCGCCAGAAACGCCCGATACTTCCGGGGATTCTTCCTCCTGGATGGTGGAGTCCGCGCTGAAGATGACCAGACTCGCGGCGTAGCCGGCAGCGTCACCACGCCCTGCCGGGCATTCGAATTCGGCAACACCGCCACACGTCACCGACGCTGTGAATCCCCCAGGAAGGCTCGGCGTCGGGACTTGGACAACGTTCGTGCTCCCCATCGCTGATGACGACGATCCGAGTTCGTCACAGCCCGACAGCGCGATGCATTCCCCGAACGGCTTCGTGTAGGCACGGCCCGAAAACCAGAACTCGTAGCTCGCACCAACCGCAGCTCCACCTAAGACGTCACCTGCTCGCCAAATTTCGGCCGCGTGAAGTTCGAGCGGCGCAGGAACAACGAGAGACCACGACGCGCGCGCGGTGTTCGCCTGGCGCGTAGCTTGATCACCCATGGCCGCGAGCAAGCCGCCGCCTGAGGCGCAGCGATCTTCGCTGTAGGAGTACGCGCCTTCGTGGCTAGACACCCAGCCATCGGTAGGAGCAGGCGCCCCTGAGGGCGTACGGCAGGAGTACACGTGGTACACGCCCGCATCCGCGACCGGGGCGGCAAGTAGGAGCGCCCCGAGTGCGGCGCAGGTGACCACAGCCGCAGCTGCGCTGGATAGGGAAGGTGATTTCTTTCGCATACGTCCGTGTCGCTCCGGGCTTCTCCCCCACCCCCCAAAGAAACCCATTTGGCGGGCGAGAGTTGCGGAAGCTCAGCGACGGACGGTCAGCGCAAGCGACTCGAGGCCGTAGATGCCGGAGATCGATTCGTAGATCGCATCCCCGGCCAGCGCGAGGTCCTCGGCGCGCTCGGCGAGGCAGCTGATTGCCTCGGTCAGCTCGACTCGGGCGAGATTCGCACCCATGCAGTAGTGGACGCCGGCGCCGAAGGTCAACGGTTTGAGCCCGCGGTCCGCGTCGATCTCGAAACGGTCGGCGCCCGGCGCGCCGAGGTCCCGGTTCGCGGTGAACGAGCAGACCATCACGATCGTGTCGGCGGGGAACGTGACGTCGCGGTAGGTGATCTCCTCGAGGGCGATGCGGGCGGTGAAGGGCGTGATCGGCTCGTAGCGGAGCGCCTCCTCGACCGCCGCGGCCGCCAGCGCAGGATTGGCGCGCAGCTTCGCCCACTGCCCCCGATGTTCGGCGAGCAACCTGACGGTGTGGGCGAGCTGCGCCTGTGTGGTGTCGACGCCTCCGACGAGGATGTTGAACACGAGGTTCACGCACTCGACGTCCGTCAGCCGGTCGCCCTCCTCTTCGGCTTGCACGAGACGAGAGACGAGATCATCGCCGGGTTCCCCCCGGCGGGCGGCGACGAGCGCGCTGGCGTAGTCGTAGAACTCGGCGACTGCCGCTTCGATCGCCGGGAGTTCCGTCGCCATCGCTACTGCGTCGAACTGCTTCTGGATCCAGGTCGACCAGTGGTAGAGGCGTGCAGCGTCGTCGAGCGGGGCGCCCATCACGGTCGCGATCACCTGCGAGGGGTAGCGGCGGCTCACCGCCTGCACGAAGTCGAAAGTCGCTTCGGGGTTCTCGCCGAGCGCCTCGTCGAGCAGGCCGTTGAAGAAATCGCGCGCCAGCGGCCGGTAGCGCTCAACGGCGCGCGGGCTGAGCGCCGGGTTGACCAGGCCGCGCAGACGCGAGTGGTCGGCGCCGTTGATGTGCAGGATGTTGCGGGCCATCTCCTCGTAGAGCGGCCCGTCGCTCACGCCGAAGATCTCGGCGATCTTCATTCCCGGGAAGATCGCCTGCCGGGTACGCAGGAACCAGTCGCCGGCCTCGCGGTCCAGCGTGATGTACCCGAATGGTCCGCGGGCCAACCAGCCGGTGCTCGCGAGCTCCGCCAGGGCGGCGTGGAAGGCCTCCCCGCGCAGCGACCCGTCGGTGTGGTCGAAGGCGGGGAGGTCCAGATCCGAGACGAGCACCGGAGCGGGTATGCCGGCTTCCCGGTCCGTGCTCGGCGGCCCTATTTTTTCGGGTTGACGGCGCCCTTGAGGCCGGCACCCGGCGTGAACTTCGGCGCCTTGGAGGCTTTGATTTTGACCTTCTCGCCGGTGCGCGGGTTGACGCCCTGGCGGGCTGCCCTTTTCACGACGTGGAACTTGCCGAAACCGGTGATCGCGACATCCTCGCCTTTCTTCAGCGACTTCTGGACCGTGGTGATCAGTGAGTCGAGGACCTTCGACGCGTCTGATTTCGCAACGCCTGCCTCCTTGGCAAGAGCGTCTACGAGCTCTGTCTTGTTCATGCTTGGGTCTTCCTTTCGATGTTTTCTGAGTGGGGCCCGTCCGGCGGCATTCTTCAGAGAGCCGCCTTCTTGCCTGGATTCAACAGGTTGAGGGGGTCGAACTGCTGCTTGATTCGCTGTTGGAGCGCCAGATTCGCCTTCGGGTAGAGCTCGCGCATCGCCTGCGACTTGACGGCGCCGACGCCGTGCTCGCCCGCGATCGAGCCGCCGAGTGCGACAACGTCGGCGAGCAGCTTCTCACCGGCCCGTTCGGCTGCGGCGCTCTCAGCGGCGTTGTCGGGCTCGAGCAGCAGGTTCGCGTGGACGTTGCCGTCACCGCCGTGCCCCCACGTGCAGGCCGGCAGACCGTGCCTGGCGGCGATCTCCTCGAACTGGATGAGGCCCGCCTCGAGGCGCTCGAGCGGCAACACGACGTCCTCGGCGACCTTCGTGCCGCGGCGCGTCGCCGCGGCGCCGTGGATGCCGTCGCGCCAGTCCCACAGGGCCGCAGCGGCGGGCGCGTCGATCGCCCGGGCGGCGGGCGCGAGCAGTTCGCGCAGCTCCCGCTCGGCGGCGGCGACGTCCTCGGCGCTGCCGTCGAGCTCGACGATCAGGGTGAACGGAGCCGGACCGGCGGGTAGCTCGCCGGGGTAGGCGGGCGCCGCGATCTCGGTGGCAGCCTCGTCGAGGAAGTCCAGCACCGAGGGGCGCAGCCCGGCGGCGGTCAGCTGGAGGATCGC
>Ga0182013_10001147_pt1 | contig 36528 bp, 31 predicted proteins | sample 612S2MmetaG_FD_120487 | JGI IMG/M metagenome (GOLD analysis project Ga0182013, IMG submission 120487) | Permafrost microbial communities from Stordalen Mire, Sweden - 612S2M metaG | ecosystem: Environmental > Terrestrial > Soil > Wetlands > Permafrost | place: Sweden: Stordalen | collected... | reverse complement strand
GTCCTCAACTCCATCGAGGTCATACGCAATTGTCCAGCAAAACTGCGCGGCTGCATGGCCCAGTCCGAGCTGCCTTTTTCTTTGCCCTAGTGTATTGCATTATTTATACAGCATTCAATAACGATCTGATCAAGTACATCTTCGATTGCATATCCATCACGTACACAGCGGCTTTGATAGATGTGACTGCCGAAGAAAACTACCTCGGCTACCACTGATGGCAAATCGGGATTCCTCGCTTGGCGGTGCCGGTTGATGCTCTCCAACTGCTCCTCTGTCAGCCTTCCGATTGCGATGGGCTTGACCTTGCGCCCTCTTGAAATCTGTTCGAGATTCTCCCGGATGAGTTCCACCGCATACGGATAGAGGGGCATCCCAACAGCTTAGTCGTTCCCGGCGTCCGTTGTCTCGCCAGGACCTCACCCGCATCCGGAGATTGTCCGCTCCGGCCTCAGTGCGCCAGCGCCTTCGGATTCAGCTTTCCGATGCGGCCATGGGGGCCGACGACGAAGGGCAGAGACAGCGCATTCCAGTCGCGGTCGGCGTCGGGCGGTTCGTGCATCGCTGGGTCGGGATGCAGCGCGCGCCAGTTGCGTCCGTCGTCCGTCGAAATGTCCGTGCCATTCGGTCCCACCGTGATCCAGGTCTTGGTTGCGGCGTCGAAGGCGACGGCGGAGCGGTAGCCGTGCGGCGGGGTTTGGGCCGGCTGCCATGTTTTGCCGCCGTCGAAGGTGAACGCGGCGGTTCTCTCTGCGTCGTCGGGTTTCAAGGAGTCACCGCCAACCGCGACGATCGCGGCCGCGCGCCTGATTGAGCTGGTTTGATCCGGTCTCTCAGCAAGCGAAAAAACTCCGGAGGATTCAGAGCGGTTCCCGATCGGAACCTCTTCGCTCGTCCATTTTGCGTGCTGCTCAACCTGGCTAAAGTCTTCACGTGCACAGTCGTCTACGCAGATCTCCGTCTCAGTGATCAAATAGACGAAAGCGCCAGCGTTGCCTCCGATTCCAAACTTGATTGCTCCATAGGTTCCAGTGATCGACGAGTTGCTCGCGGCAAACGCGGCTCGATCCTTGGCTTGAGCTTCCAGGCCCTTGTTCCGCAGCTCCTGCCAGGTTCGCCCGCTATCGTCGCTGTAGAACAGAGCGAATCGGCCCTTTACCGGCGTCCCAAGCAACCATCCCCATTGGCGCCGGTCAAAGTAGAGGAGATCCCAAGACCCATCCCTGTCGGGATTTTGCAGGATCCGCTTCCACGTATGGCAGCCATCCGTTGTCTCGTAGAGCCGCGAGAGATCGCCTTTGCCGCTCGACATGACGATGGCCGTGCTTCCGTCGATGGCCTGGATGCCGCGGAAGTCCAGGTGTTCCGCGCCGGGCGGAACGGAGCACGTCTGCCATGAGTACCCACCGTCTTCCGTTCGCAACACGGTCCCGCTCGTGCCCGAGGCCCACGCCACGCCTCCGTCCACGTCGACGCCGCGCAGATCGGCCGTGGTGCCGGAGTCCTGGATCTCCCACTGCGCATGGGCGACTCCAAACGCGGCCAAGAAAAACGCGAGCAACAAGGCGTACCGCTGCATAGCCACCAGTCTACGGCGTGCGCGTCATCAACTCCACAAACTTCTTCTGGAATCGGGGCAGATCGAGGTCGAGTTGCGCGTGCACCAGACGTACGCCGGTTGCGGGCTTCAGGTTTTCCGGCCAGGTCAGTGTGTCGCCGTAGCTGGGACCGTGGCTCAGATCCACGTCCATGTAGAGTACCTGCTCCTTGGTGATGATGGAAGGATCGATCCACGCGCACGCTTCGAGCTCGTCCCACATGTAGGATCGCTGCTGGCTCCATGCGGCGATGTAGCGGGCCGCCGGCGCCTGCGATTGGGCGAGGTCGTCGAGCATGGCCTGCGTAAAGGGCGCCTTGACGGAGACGTCGACGGTGGTGGCCTCGACGCGCGGCCAGTCGGCGTGCAGCACGATGTGCGCGGCCTCGGGATCGAACCAGAGGTTGAACTCGTGGCGCGGGTCGGCGGCGAATTCGGGATCGGTGGTTTGGGGCCGGATGCTGCCGCCCATGAAGACGATGCCTCGAGTGAGCGCGGCAAACTCGGGATCGAGCGCGACGGCGAGTGCAATGTTGGTGAGCGGACCGGCGGCATAAATTGTAACCTGACCCGGATGCGCCCTCACCTGGCGGATGAGGAAGTGCGCGGCGTCCTCGTCGATGGGCTTGATGGCGGGCATGCCTTCGGGCAGCGGCGGAATCTCGTAGGGGCCGTGCGATTCGAGATGCTTGGGCGGCGTGCCGGTTCCAGTTTCCATATTCATGTCGCGGCCCCACGCGCCCAGCCACGCCGCTTTTCCGTCGAGCGCCGATTCGAGCCGCGTCTCCTCCTGGGTGCGAATGAGAGGAAAGACCGCGCCGCGCGCCACGGGCACATCGGCGTGGCCGGTCAGCTCCAACATGCGCAGCGTGTGCAGCGTCTCTTCGTCGCGCCACGCATCGCCGGTGACGATGGTGATGCCCAGCACCTGGACATCCGGCGCCTGCAACAGCGCCAGCATGGCCATCTGGTCCGATCCGCCGGGGCCGGAGCCGTCCTGGTCGATGAGCACCAGGCGTTTTTGCCCGGGCAACACGGCTGCGCACGCGGCCAGCAATAGAATTGCGAGCATTTTCTTCATTGATGGGTATTGTGGCACAACGGCAAGTCGAGTCCGCTGGAAATCCCGGATTTGATTCGGCCAGCAAGATTTGGGGCTCAGTTTCCCACCCTTTCCGCAAAGAACGCGGGAAAGGATGGGGCACGGCGTGACCTTATTTCTGGGCCGGATCGACCTGGAGGAGCCGCATCGGCGAAACTCCGATCCCGGTTGCCGACCTCGGCCCTTTACGCTGTACACTCTTGCTTGCTATCCGAAGCAGGAGAAATCCCGCACCCGGCTCCGGCGCGCGTCATGCGCGGCACAAATCCCGCGCCCCGCGCCATCTCGCCAGCCGGAAACCGCTTTCTCCTGCGTGAAGGCCGCGTGCGCTTGAGTTGAGGGACCCATGCGATGACCGAACCAGAAACCACTTCTCTTCCGGAAAACGCCTACAAGCCGCTCCAACCCGGCGAAGTCTACACCCCGATCGTTCAAGCCCACATGCACGCGCCGGAGATGACGGCGCGCGCCATTCTATGGGGCATTTTTTTCTGTATCGTTTTCACCGTCGCATCGGCCTATTCGGCGCTCAAGGTGGGCCAGGGCATGGAAGCATCCATTCCCATCTCCATTCTCGCCATCGGTTTGGCCCGCATGTACAAGCGCCGGTCGAGCCTGCTTGAGAACGTGATCCTCACCGGCACGGGCGGGGCATCGGCCGCGGTGGTTGCGGGCGCGGTCTTCACGCTGCCCGCGCTCTACATCCTTCACCTCAGCCCCAATCCCTTTGCAACCGTCTTCATCTGCCTGGCCGGCGGATGTCTCGGCGTGCTCTTCGTCATTCCCCTGCGCCGCTTCTTCGTGCGCGAGATGCACGGCCAGTTTCCCTTTCCTGAAGCCACGGCCATCACAGAGGTCCTCGTCACTGGCGAGCGCGGCGGCTCGCAGGCCAAGCTGCTCTTGCAGGCCACCTGCATCGCCGGCGTCTACGATTTTTTGGTCACCACCTTTCACGTGTGGCGCGAATCCCTCAACCTGCAGTTCATCCCCATCCTGCGCACCCTCGCCGATCGCGGCCGCATGGTCTTCAACTTCGACGCCATCGGCTTCATCCTCGGCCTGGGCTACGTGATGGGCCTGCGCAGCGCCATGGTCTTCTGCGCCGGCGGCGTTCTGGCGAACTTCGTACTCGTTCCGCTCATCTGGTTTCTGGGCAGCCACGTCAATGTGCCTGTTTATCCGGGCCTCATGCCAGTCTCCGCCATGACCGCCGCGCAGATTTATTCGAGCTACGTGCGCTACATTGGCGTGGGCGCCATCGCCACGGCGGGCATCTTCGGCGTCATCAAGTCGCTGCGCGTCATCGCGGGTTCTTTCTCGATCGCACTGCGCGTTTTTCAACCGCACGCCGCCCACGCGCAAACTCCCCACACGCAAAACATCGACGAGCCGGAGCGCACCGATCGCGATCTGCCCATGACGACCATCCTGCTCGGCATCGTATTGAGCGCCCTGGCCGTCGCCATCTTCTTCTCGCGTTTCCAGGTTTCATGGACGATTCTCATCTGGGGACTCGCGCTCACCTTGCTCTTCGCCTTCTTCTTCGCTTCGGTCGCGGCCAACGCCATCGCCACCACGGCCAACAATCCCGCCTCCGGCATGACCATGCTCACCGTCATCATCTCTTCGGTGGTGCTGGTGAGCTTCGGCCTCTCCGGCACCACCGGCATGTTCTTCGTGATGGCCATCGCCGGCATGGTTTGCACGGCGCTGTGCGTCTCCGGCCAGTTCATGACCGACCTCAAAACCGGCTACTGGCTGGGCTCGACGCCCGCGGCGCAGGAAAAGGTGAAGTTCCTCGGCATCGTTGCCGCCGCCGCCGCTGCCGGACTCACCATAGTTCTGCTGGCCCACACCTTCCAGTTTGGCGAAGCCGCGTTGGGCGACACGCGCCCCGTGCTCGCCGCGCCGCAAGCCTCCATCATGAAGGCGCTGGTTGTCGGTTTCATGAGCCATCAGCCGGTTACGTATCTTCTCTTCGGCGTGGGTGCTCTCGTCACCGTGGTTCTGGAGATGCTGGGCAAATCCTCCATGGTCTTCGCGCTCGGCATCTATCTGCCGCTCAGCCTCACTACGCCGATTCTCTCCGGCGGCATCCTTTCGCACTTCGTACATCGCCGCGCCGAGAAGACCGGCGGCGACGCCGGCCACGGCATCCGCGAGCGCGGCGTCATACTGGCTTCGGGACTCATGGCCGGCGGCGCGCTCGGCGGCGTGCTGGGCGCGGCCCTGCGCCTGGTGCCGAGCTTCCGCGAAGATCTCATCCAGACGCCGTTCTATAACATCGATCCCGTCTCGCAATCCGTTTCCGCGTTGCTTTTCATCGGTCTATGCTTGTATGTCTGGCGCGGTAGCATCAAATCGGAGAAGAAAACGTCATGAACCAGCCAGCGCCTAGACAGCCCCGTGCCCCATCCTTTCGCGCTTTTTGCGAAAGGGTGGGAGACCACGATCGCCAGTTACAGCATTTACGGATCCGGCCTGATACGGAGAAGAAAACGTCATGAACCAACTCGATCTCTACGTAGCCGACGCCGTTCTGGGCATCGACACCCTCTGGGGCGGCGATGTCATGTGCCCTTCGGGCACGGGCCGCTTCATCGCCGACTCGTGGTTCTCCGACGAGCCGCTGCCCGCCGCCTACACGCATCCGGCCGCGGCGCTCGTGCGCCAGTCGGGCGGCGTCGGCGGCAAGACCATCGATCATGATGCCGTCGAAGCCTATCTCCGCGCCGTCGATCTGCCCGCGGCCATCGCCGGCCTGCGCCGGGAAGCCGCCACTTGTCCCGAACCGCGCCGCGCCTATCTCGACGGCCTCGCGCTTTCGCTCGACGTCATGTGGGACCTCGCCATGGAAGTCCTCGGCAAAGGCGATCCGGTTCCGTACACACGCGCCGTCGAGGCTTCGACCGCCAAACCGCCCGAGCCTTCGCGTCCCGAAGCCAAACGCGAGCGCGTCGCCGAGTTGCTCGGCCGCGCCGGCCAGTCCGCATCGCAATCCGGCGGAATCCTCGCCGCCGTCGATGCCTGGCGTCGCGAACGCGTCACGCCCATGGCCTCCGTCAAAGCTCTCGGCCAGGCCGTCATCGCGCACTTCGACGCGCTCAGCGTCAGGAATCTCGTTCCGCATCTGCCGCCCGAGCTCGCCGCCGTTCCCCGCGCCAACATCGACTTCATGCCCATCAAGGACGCCTGGTTCTCCGGCTCCATGAATTACATCGGCCGCGCCCGCACCGCGTCTGGTTCTCCCGAGTACGAGGCCAGCTACGAGATCAATGCGAGCCTTGTGATTTCGTATCCCGAGTTCGAGCAGCTCGTGAGCCACGAGGTCGTGCCCGGCCACGTAACTACGTTCGCGTATCTTCAGAATCTCTACGTCCAGAAAAAAACCGGATTCGAAGCCACCGTGCTCACCATGAACACGCGCGCCGCCACGCTCTTTGAGGGCATCGCCAACAACGCCATCCTCATCGCCCACGGAGTGACGGAAGTCGACCAGCTCCCAGACGAAGACCTGCAGATCGGCGTGCTCCTTGCCCTCCTGCAGGACGACGCCAAGAACCAGTCTTCGTACATGACCTGGGGCGAGGGACGCGAACAGCAGGAAGTTGCCGCCGCGCTGCGCCGCGATTTTCTCGTCACCGAAGAACGCGCCGGCAAGCTCTCCGGCGCATGGGGACGCCATCCGTTGCTGGGCCGCATGTATCTGCCCGCCTACCGCGCCGGCACAGACAAAGTTGCCGCCCTGCGCCGCAAGCATCCGGTCGCCCAGGTGCTTCCGGTGCTTTATGGCTGCGACGGCCTCGTCGACATCGAGACCATCGATCAATTGCTGAACGGCTAAACCCGAGCAACCCTTTCCGAACCGATTTGGGCAACTTCCAGATCGATGGACATTCGGAAGTGACCCGAACTGAATCGGACTGGTCGACCACTGGCAGCCTCAGATCGGCCGCTCTAACTCGCGCCTTGAGAGGCGCTTTCACCCAGGGAGGATTCTGCGCCGATCTCGACACGTGCGTCCGATCATCATTATGTCGAAAGTTTCCCGTGTCGAAAGCCCCGAAAATCTGCACAAACAGGCACGGGGCTTTCCCACTATCGACAGAATGATTCCTTTTGTCGAGAGATTACTCTGGGTCCGCCGCTTTGTGAGCCATTCGGAGGCATTAACCAACAGAGTAACTGGTGGGTCGGCGACAATTCCGCGCCGAATTGATCAACCGTTATGGTTTGTGCGCTACGTTGAACGAGGCGTATACTCGTGCGAAATGCCCGAGGGTCCGCAAGACAAGCGAGCTGATTGTGTCGAGCACGTCCCCGTTTGCGTCGACAGAACCACGTACACAGCGCAATGGGAGTGCGAGAGGTGTGGCGCCAATCTGAGTTGCGAAGTATGCAAAGGCTCTGGTTTTGAAATGGGAATTGAGTTTATGACCTGTGCATGCAGGAAGTGCTCCGGCAGCGGGTACGACAAATACCCTTTCTGAGACATGCCGCGTCGCTGGTCGCTATCTACAAAATGATACATTTTGTCGAGTGTGGGGTACGGGATCTACAGCACGCACTTCGCAATCGCCGCCAACTGCATAAACGACGTTCCCTCATAAATCGTGCCGATCTTCGCGTCGCGGTAGAGCTTCTCGACGGGTGAATCTTTCACGAACCCCAACCCGCCCAGCACCTCCACGGCCAGGCTCGCCACCCACTCCGCCGACCGCTCATTTGTGTTCGCCAAGTTCGCTAAATGGCCTCTTTGTGAGACAACTAACTATGCGAATTCAAGCCGCTTAAGCTTGATGCGGCCGCGGCGCACCTGTGCAAGGTCGTATTGCGCCTGTTGCACAAGCCAGCCTTCTTCGGTGCCGCCGAAAACCTTCGACAGTCTCACGGCCATTTCAGGCGATATGCCGCGCTTTTCGTTTACGAGTTCAGAAAGCGTGTTGCGCGTCACGCCAAGAGCTTCGGCGGCGTCCGTAATCGTCAATTCCAAAGGCTCGATACATTGCCGCAAAACCACGCCTCCGGGATGCGGTGGGTTTTTCATCGTCATGGGTTGTTCTCCCTGTTTAGTGGTAATCGACATAATCAACGTCCTCGGCATGGCCTTCGGTAAAGTGAAAAATGACCCGCCAGTTGGCGCGAACAGTCACGGCCCAAAAACCTTTCATCTGGCCTTTAAGCGAATGCAATCTCAACCCCGGTAGGTCCATGTGAGCAACGGTGGGAGCGGCGTGAAGTGTCGCCAGAATATCTCGCAGCTTGCCGACGTGTTCCGGATTTACGCCGCTCGGGTCGTCCTGCTCAAAAAGCCGTTTCAGACCCTTGTGGCGAATTGTCCGTATCATGCCGAACTGTAACCTGCCACGTGTCGCATGTCAATAGACATATCAGGCGGGTGACCCGGGTTTCAGGAAGCAGACTCGCCACGACATGGAGTGCCCTGTGGTCCCGATTTTGGGACCCGGGAACCACGAACGCCGGCATATGCCGGTTACGCCCCAGCCATCGCCGCTTGCGCCACGCCGGAGTCGGTTTCAGCCTGCGCCTCGGTCGTTGCTTCCGCCGGCGTCACCGGCACATGCGCCAACTCCCATGCCGAGCGGTCCTTGAGCAGCCGCGCAACCAGAGCGGTGTGCATGGCGTGGCCGGCGCGCATCGCCACCACGTGTCCTTCGAGCCGCCGCCCGGCCAGCGCCAGGTCGCCAATCAGGTCAAGCACCTTGTGCCGCACGTATTCGTCAGGAAAGCGCAGCGGGCCATTTTCCGGGCCGTTCGCGCCCAGGACAATCGTGCTTTCCGGGCTCGCGCCGCGGATCAAGCCCATATCGCGCAGCTTGCGCTCGTCGGCCTTGTAGCCGAAGGTCCGCGCCGGTGCAATCGCCGTCCCGTACATCTCCGCCGCCAGGTCTACGCAGGTTCTCTCGTGGCCGATGGGCGCGGGAAAATCGATGGTGTACGTGATCCGGTAGCCGCTGCCGGGATAGACGCCGATGAACTTTTCGCCCTCGCGCACTTCCACCGGTTGCAGAATGCGCAGCGTCTCGCGCCGGCGGCGCTGCTCGCGAATCCCCACGCGTGCAAAGGCCTCCACGTAGGGCAGGGCGCTGCCATCCAGAATCGGCAGTTCGAGATTATCGATCTCGACAATCACGTTGTCGACGCCCATGCCGATAAAAGCCGACAGCAGATGTTCGGTGGTGGAGATGAGCACGCCCTGGCGCATCAAACTCGTCGCGTAGCTCACTTTGGCCACGTTGCGCCCCGTGGCCGGAATCTCGAAGTTGTCAAGATCGGTGCGCCGGAAGACAATGCCCGAACCCGCCGCGGCCGGCAGCAGCCGCATGGTAACCGGGGCCCCGGAGTGCAGGCCGACTCCCGAGAATTCGAGCGCTGCGGCAATCGTCTGCTCGAAGTGCGCCGGTTGAGCCAAGGAGCTTCTCCAAACACGAGAAACCGTGTCCGATGTTTAGATTAGACGGCGCAAGGGAGTTCTGTCCTGTGGCAGTTTTGCCACACTGTGACCCTCTGCGGCCACTTCGGCCACCCTTCAGATTTTGCGCGAAAAACCACCCTAGGCGTCGTAGAATCAGAAAGCCTCCCGAAGACCGAGCGACACAAGTGAGGAGGAGGAAAGCGCGCATGCCAACCCTCGCGGAAACCGCTTTTCCCATGCGCGCCCTGCTGGCCGGGGCGCGGCGCAAAGAGCGCTCACTGCTCGACCTCACCTGCAGGCTCGTGGCTGCCGAGTCGCCCTCTGATGCAAAATCCGCCGTCGACGCCTGCATGGCCCTCGCCGCCGCGCACTTCAAGCAACTCGGCGGCCGCTTCAAGCTCCATCGCCAACCGCGCCACGGCAACATTCTCGAAGCCCGCTTCGGCCCGCGGCCCACGCGCACACGTGAAAGCGCCAAGCCCATCCTCCTCCTCGGCCATCTCGACACAGTGTGGCCGATCGGCACGCTTGAATCCATGCCCTGCCGCGTGCGCAACGGCCGCCTTTGGGGCCCCGGAACTCTCGATATGAAGGCCGGCGTGGCCATGGCGGCGGCCGCAATCGAGTTGCTCATGGAAGCCGACCTGCTGCACCGCGAAATCGTCGTCCTGCTCAACAGTGACGAAGAGATCGGCAGTCCGGCTTCGCGGCCCATCACCGAAGCGCTTGCGCGGCAGTGCGCCGCGGTCTACGTGCTCGAACCGGCGCAGGGTCTGGCCTACAAGACCGCGCGCAAGGGCATCGGGGAATGGCACATCGTAGTCAACGGCGTCGCCGCCCATGCCGGCGTGGACTTCGAGAAAGGCGCCAACGCCCTCCTTGAGCTGGCGCGCGTCATCGAAACCGTCAGCGGCTGGACCGACCTGAAGCGTGGGCTCACGGTGAGCGTGGGCATGGCCACCGGCGGCACGAAGAGCAACGTGGTCCCCGCCCAAGCCGGGGCGCATTTCGACGTGCGGATCCCGCGTCTCGCCGATGGCCCCCGCATCGCGCGCAAATTTGCCTCGCTCCGGCCTGCCGATCCGCGCTGTGCGATTATCGTCACGGGCGGCATCAACCGCCCGCCCATGGAGCGCAGCCGCGGAACTGTGCGACTCTTCCGCAAGGCGCACGCGCTCGCCCGCGAGCTCGGCTTCGAACTGCGGGAAGCCTCGACAGGCGGCGGATCGGACGGGAATTTTACTGCGGCGCTGGGCATTCCCACGCTCGATGGCATGGGCGCGGTGGGCGAAGGCGCGCATGCCTCGCACGAGTCGGTGTTCGTCGAGCACCTCGCGGCCCGCACCGCGCTACTGGCCGGCATGTTGCTTGGCTGAGATTCGCTCGGCGACAACCTGGGCGTTGTGCGACGCGCGCAATGCCCATCCCAACTGATACACTCCCAGTTGAAGTTCAGTCGGAGATTTGCTCAGCTATGAATCGTTTAGTTCTTGTTCTCACCCTGGCGGCAGCAACGCTCGCCGCAAGCGCCCAAACTCCAACCAAACCATCCACCCCCACATCGACGGCGCCCAAGAGCACTCCTGCCGCGAGCGCCGCTCCCAAAACCACCAGTTCGACCGCACCCGCGCCTGCGCCCTGGATCAAGCTCCCGCCAGGCGTCAAGCCGGTGCCGCACGGCCCCGTCAAGACCGTCTCCTTCGTGGTGCACTACGAAGACCTCGTGGTCGGCAAAGGCGCTGTGGGCGAATCCGGAAAGCTCTGGCATCTCAAGTACACCGGATGGCGCACGGCCGACGGTGTGCAGTTCGACACGTGGGAAGATCACAAGCAGCCCGTCAGGGGCCCCGACGGCAAGCCCGTCATGGACACCGACGGCAAACCCAAGATGGAAGCCCAGCCCGCGGCGCTGCCACAGGGCCTTGGCGGTGTGATTCCCGGCTTCGACGCCGGGCTCGCCGGCATGAGGATTGGAGGCCAACGCCGCATCTTCATTCCCTGGCAGTTGGCCTACGGGTTGCGCGACCAGCCGGCGCGTCCGTCTCCGGCAGCGGGGGTTCCTGGCTTCCCTGGCATTCCCCCCAAATCCGACCTCATCTTCGACGTGGAACTCGTGGACGTGACGGAGATGCCGGCGCGTCCGGCCATGCCGCCCATGCAAGGCAGGCCTCAAGTTCCGCCGCACCCCGGCGCCGGAATGCCACCGAACGCCGCGCCCGCTCCGCCGGCAAAGCCCGCGACCCCCGCGCCAGCAACCGCGCCGGCTCAACCCGCCCCACCTGCACCGCCTGCTACCGTACCGCCAACAGCGCCCGCGCCAGCAACCGCGCCGGCTCAACCCACGCCGCCTGCTGCTGCGCCGCCAACCGCGCCAGCCCCGCCGCAGCCGAAGTAAGCATCTTCTGGAGGGTCACCGTGCCCCATCCTTTTCCGCGTCTCTTGCGGAAAAGGGTGGGAGCGCACGAACCTCAACCTGCGACGTCGCGAAGCGACGCGAACTTGCGAAGAAGAAGGTACGCCGGGCGAACCCGCTGACCTGCTGACCTTCTGACTCGCTAATCCAGCTTCGGATGCAACTTCTGGAACCCCGTCGCCTCCTGGTAAATCTGCGCGAACCACGCCACCGTCGCATCCCGGTAGAGTCCGCCGAGAAACGTGAGCGAAACCGGCGTGTCCGGCCCGCCGATATCGTCGTGGTCGCCGTCGTCGATCGCGGGCGGCTTCGGCGCGTCGGCTCCCCGCAGGCCGTTGGGCACAATCACCGCGGGGTTCCCCGTAAGATTCGTCGCCATCAACTGCGCGTCGGTCGAAGGCGTCACGATCACGTCCACCTGCTCGAAGAGAGCCGCCATCTGCCGCACGGCGAGCGTGCGCGCGCGGTTGGCCTGGATGTACTCGACCGCCGGATAGAATCGCGCCACGCGAAAATCATTCGGCCAGTCCTCCGGACCCTGCTCGGTGAGCAACCGGTCGTGGCCCGTCATGGTCAGATCGTCAAAAGCCGCGGCCGCTTCGGCCGTGAGCAGCGGAACCATCGCCTCCCACGGCAGCTTGGGCAGCTCCACGGGAATCAGGCTCACTCCCATCGCGCGCAGCTTGTCGAGCGCGGCTAATTCGTAGCGCCGGTCGTACTCGCGGCGCGCCCGCCCGGCTTGCATCTCGGCATTTCCGTCCTCGCGCTTTTTCCTGTCTTCGTTGGATTCGCCTGCCGCCGCTTCCTTCAGCTTCGACGGCGGCAGCGGGTCGAACTCACTTTTCAGGTAGCCCACGCGCAGCGTGCGCCAATCGAGCCCCGGATTCCACTCGAAGGCCGCCGTCGCCGCCGAGAGATCCTTGCCATCCGGCCCGTGAATCACGTCCAGCACCAGCGCGCAATCCTCCACCGAGCGGCAGATCGGCCCCAGCTTATCCATCGTCCAGCTCAGCGCCATCGCGCCGGTGCGCGGCACCAGTCCGAAGCTTGGCCGCAGTCCGGAGCAGCCGCAGCGCGTCGAAGGCGACGAGATCGAACCCAGCGTCTCCGACCCGATCGCAAACCCCACGCATCCGGCGGCCACCGCACTCGCCGACCCCGCCGACGATCCGCTCGAACCCAGCGCCGGATTCCACGGGTTGCGCGTGCGCCCGCCGAACCATTTGTCGCCCATGGCCAGCGCGCCCAGCGAGAATTTGGCAATCAAAACGGCTCCGGCGGCGTCGAGCCGTTGCACTACCGTCGCGTCCTCATCGAAGGATTGGTGCTCGAACCCTCCCGCGCCCCACGTCGTCGGATAGCCCTTCACGGCCAGCAAATCTTTCGCGCCCCATGGAATCCCATGCAGCGGCCCGCGATAATGGCCCGCGGCAATCTCTTCATCGGCCTTTTTTGCCTGCGCAATGGCCCGCTCTTCGGTGAGCGTGATAACAAAGTGCAGCTTCGCATCGTAGCGCTTGAGGCGCTCGAGGTACATCTGCGTGAGGGCGAGCGAGGTGATTTTGCGACGCTGCAGCAGCGGTCCGATCTGGCTAACAGTTGCGAACGCCAGATCCTCCATGTGCGCAGGAGTTTCGAACGGGGTGAACAAATCATCGCTAATGGGCGGCCGCGGAACCTCCGTGTAGCAATAAGCAGACTTCTCAATTTTCGTCTCCGCCGGCCCCGGATGAAACACATACGCCGGCGGCACATTGTTCCCAATCTTCAACGCGCGAATCTGCGCATATGCATCGCGCTGGTCGTTCAGCCCGTCGAGCATCATCTTCTTTTGCTCGGCCGTGAACGGCCCCACGCCTGCCAGCTCCGCGGCCTGGTCCAGCATTTCGTCTGTGATCTTCGCGAGCGCCGGCGGCTTGGCCTCAGCGCCCGCGCTCGAAGCCGCATTGGGGCCCGCGCCTGAGCCGGCCTCCTGCGCCTGCGCGGCCAGCGTCAACAAAATCCCCGGCAGCAACGGCGAAGCAATCCCCGCGCAACTACACGCGTTCAGAAAAGCTCTACGATCGAAAGTCATGCGCAAAAGTCCTTTCCCGAGCAGAGGAAGCCCTTGCCGAAAACTATAGCGGATTGCGCCCGGCGCGAGCCCGCAAGGAGGCAGGGCAGAAGAGTTCGTGCGGCCCTACGAGGCGCGATCGCATGTCGCTGCCTTCCCCAGGACAGAGCCCGCCCGCAATGGCGGACGGGCTCGTCCTAGGCTATTTTCGTCCGCCCCTCCGGGGCGAAGACAGTACTCGCATTTTCGCTTGACATATTCCCATATAAGAATGTATTGTTCCGATCATGGCGCGAGCGGCAACCACCTCCGATCCCTTTAACGCCGTCGCCGAGCCGCGCCGTCGCCAGATTTTGACATTTCTGGCCGGAAACGAGCACGATGTTACCGAGATCGTCGTAGCCGTGGGCCTCGATCAGCCTTCGGTCTCGAAGCACCTCGGCGTCCTGCGCCGGGTGGGCCTGGTCCGCGTACGCCGCAACGGCCGCCATCGCCTCTACCGCACCAACGCCCAGGCGCTCAAGCCCATGCACGACTGGACTGAATCCTTCGAGCGCTTTTGGCATCATCAACTGCAAAGCGTCAAAGAGCGCGCCGAGCGCACCCAGGCCAAGATCGACCGCAGCGGCCCATCGCGGCCATAAACCCGAACCGTCAACCGCAAATTCCCCATGGAGGATCTATGACAACCACGACGATTCCCGATCTCGAATCCCTGACCTTCAAAATCGAGCAGGAGATTCGCGTGCGCGCCTCGCTCGAAGCCACCTTCGACGCACTACTCGAGCAACTCGGCCCCTTCAACGAAACCCCCGAAGGCAAGTCACTCGCCATGAAGCTCGAACCCTGGCCGGGCGGCCGATGGTTCCGCGACCTGGGCAATGGCAACGGACACTGCTGGGCCACCGTGCAATCCATCAAGCGGCCCACGCTGCTCGAATTCTCCGGACCTCTCTTTATGTCGCAACCCGTAGCCAACAACCTCATCTACCGCTTGAGCGTAGAAGGCGGCGAAACCGTCATCAAGTTCTGCCACTCGGCCTTCGGCCCGGTCCAGCCCGAGCATCGTGAGGGCGTCAAGACCGGCTGGACCAGCATTCACGAGAAGGTGCGCCTGCGCGCCGAGCGAGCGCAAACCATCGCGGGCTAGTCACACCACACCCAATTTTCGACGAGAAGGAGAGAAGCGATGAAGAACCAGGATTTGACTTACACCTTTACGGTGGATCAGTCGCCCGAAGAAACCTTCGCTGCCATCAACAACGTTCGCGGATGGTGGTCCGGTGAAATCGAAGGTGAAACCGACAAGCTTGGCGCGGTGTTTACCTACCGCTACAAAGACATTCACTACACCAAACACAAGATCACGGAATTCATTCCCGGCAAGAAAGTCGTGTGGCTTGTGTTGGACAGCTACTTGTCATTCGTCAAAGACAAGACGGAGTGGAATGGTTCCAGCGTCGTGTTCGAGATCTCGAAGAAGGGCAATCAAACCGAGGTCCGCTTTACGCACGCCGGTCTCGTTCCCCAGCACGAGTGCTTCGACGCCTGCTCCAACGCATGGGGTTCCTATGTGAATGGCAGCCTGCGCAACCTGATCGCCACGGGCAAAGGCGGCCCCAATAAGAAAGAAACCGGGCATCGAGAACTAGCTGCTCGATAATTGAGAGGCCAGGCAATTCGCGCCCCGTTCTCCGGGGCGCGAGCAAAGGTCATCCCGCTTCCCCCGCTCGAACAAGGAGGTTTCATGTGCCCAGTCTGCATTGCAACCGCCGCAGCCGTCGCCGCCGGAAGCACCGCCGGGAGCGGTGGCATCGCGGCTCTTATCGTCGGCTGGTTCCGTCGCAAGAAGTAGGCATTCCCCGGCATCGCCGGCTCCTCCAGAGCCGGCGCCCGCTCAGCAATTCAACCGAAGGAGTCTTCCCATGGCTACTATCGCAACTGACACCGTGCACCACCGTATCGTTTCGCATCAGGACTGGATCGCGGCCCGCAAGGAATTCCTGAAAAAAGAGAAGGAATTCACCCGGCAGCGCGACGAAATCAGCCGCCTGCGCCGCGAGCTGCCCTGGGAGAAAGTGGAGAAGCTCTACGAATTCGAAGGTCCGGCAGGAAAGGTCCCGCTTGCCGGTCTCTTCGGCAAACGCAGCCAGCTCATCGTCTATCACTTCATGCTCGGGCCGGGCTGGAAAGAGGGCTGTCCCAGTTGTTCGTATCTCGCCGACCATTTCGACGCGATGACCATCCACCTCGCCAATCGCGACGTCGCCTTTGCCGTCATCTCGCACGCGCCCTTCGCCGAAATAGAAGTTTTCAAGAAGCGTATGGGCTGGAAGTTTCCCTGGGTCTCGTCCTTTGGCAGCGACTTCAACTTTGACTACCAGGTTTCGCAGAGTCCCGAAGAGGAGGGACAAGCCCAGGTCCTCTACAACTACGAGATGATGGCGTTTCCCAGCGCCGAGCGGCCCGGCCTGAGCGTGTTTTTCAAGGACGCGAGCGGCCACGTCTTCCACACATACTCGACCTACGCGCGCGGCCTCGACATTCTGGTGGGCACGTACAACTTCCTTGACGTGGCGCCCAAAGGCCGCGATGAAGCCGGTCTCAAGCACACCATGGCCTGGGTTCGCCATCACGACAAGTACACCGAGGGCTACACCGTCGATCCAAACCAGGGCTACGTGCAGCCGGAGGTGGTCAAGATCGAGACCAAAGGCGCCAAATGCTGCCACAAGTAACTGCTTCGCCGCCTCCGCCACACCAACGTGCCGAAGGGCCAAACACAGGTGGACCCGACGGCGGCGCGCGGAAAATCTCGCTCCGCCCTCAATTCTGCTTCATCATATCCGTCTTGAAGGGCGCATCGGTGGGCACATTCAAGACAGGCACGGCCGTATAGCCCTCTTTTCGAATCAGAATGGAAACGGTCTTCGGAGGCGGATTGGGCAGTGGCAAGACAAATCTGCCTTGAGCATCGGTCAAGGCTTGCTCTTCACCGTGGGAGCCGTTGACTACCACTTGAACGCCCGCAATAGGCATCTGCGTTTCGGTATCGTAGACCTCTCCCTGGAACGGCCATGGCTTCGGCGGCTGAACGGCGAGCCAGATGCCGAAGGCGAGGATCATTGCCATGGCAGCCGCCAGGATCAACCGCAGCAGACGCCTGCGCGGCACCGTCCAGCCAAGGTGTGTGTGCAGAATTGCGGCCACCTTTGCCGGATCGGGTTCTTTGATGCCTTGAATCTCCATCATCGCCGGCAGCGGCGTGCGATCGAGCAGCCAGGGATAGATCCGCTTGTGCAGAGCCTGGGCGCGCGAGTACTCGAAGACGATGTAGTCGCGGCCCTGCGCATGTTCCGACCAGCACAGAACCAGCGTGCGCGCGTCGCGGACGGAGCGCTCCAGGCTGTCCTTCCATTTCTCACTGGGTTCGATGGATCGCGCATCGAAGAAGACCCGGTAGCCAAGGCGGCACAGTTCATCGGCCAACGGCCGCACGCGCTCGCTGTCGGCGCGCGAGTAGCTCAGAAAAACGTCGTAACGCGGCCACAGCATGTCAGTTCTTCATGACCTCCCCGATTTGGCGCAAAGCAGCGGCCATCGCCGCGCCGTCGCCTTTGTCGAGACTTTGAAACACGTCGATCCACGCGGCGCGGCCGGAAGCGAAGTCCGGCGATGCCGCCAGGAAGTGGAGCGTACCGTCAAACCGCCAGGCCGTCTCTTCGAGCCCCGCGGATTTCGACACCAGCGCCTGCTCCGTTGCCTCTGCCGCGGACTTTTCTCCGCCAGCCCATTCACAGGCCATCTTCATTGAGTCGCGAATCAGGATCATGGGCGCTGCGGGAGCAGGAAAGGCTGTATCCTCGATCGACGCGGACTGCTTTTCGCAGTCCGCGAAGCGATGGGTCGCAAGATCGGCCTCTGCCATGCTCAGGCGGGCAGCGGGCGAGGGTTCCACCTTGAGCCGGCGCGCCGCGAGTTCCCACGCCCGATCGTAAAGGTTGAGCCGGTTTTGATAGGTGAACTCCGCATCGCGCAGCAGCCTGAAGTTGTCAGAAAAGATTTCGAGGCTTGCGTCGAGAGCTTTGGTTGCGCCGGCTGCATCGTCCTGATCCGCCAGCGCCCGGCCCAGGTTGCTTTCCGAAGCCGACCAAAAAAGAGGAAGGTCGTCGCGGGTTCGCACCTCGAGAGCCCCCTTTTCCGCTTCGACAGCCTCCGCAAAGAGCTGGGCGGCCTGGGCTCCGCTGCTCAACTCGCCCTGATCGGCCAGTGCACGGCCCAGATTGTTTTCGGAGATGGCCCAGGCATGGGGCAGCTCGGTCCGGGGATACATATCCCGCGATCCCCGCAACGATTCCACTGCCTGCGCGAACAATGCCATGGCCTGCGACCGGCCGCTGGCTTCTCCCTCATCCACAAGCGTATAACCCAGGTTAGTCTCCACCCAGGGCCACGCCTGAGGCAGGTTCTCCTTCTTGTACACGTCGAGCGCCGTCTGGTAATCCGCAACGGCCTGTTCGAGCATTGCGCGTGCCTGTGTTCCACTGGTCAACTCACTCTGCAGCGTCAGCGCCTCAGCGATCACGACCTGTGTCATGGCCCAGTCCTGCTGCACGGCTTCTTTGGTGCGCGCCTGCTGCGAGGCCTGATAGGCGGCCAGGGCCTCGGCCAGCAATTTCTGTGTCTCCACAGGGTTGCTCCAGAAAGCCTCATCCGTGAGGGCATAGCCGAGCTTCATTTGCGTTACCGCCCAGTACTCCGGCATGTCCGCCTGGGTTTCGGCCCCCAGGGCCGCGCGATGAGCCGCCGCCGATTCTTCAAACAAATGAATCGCCTGCGCAGGAAGACCGCGTTCGGCCTGATCTCTCAGCACTTCGCCCAGATTGTTCTCGGTGGTAGCCCATTGAAGGGCCTGAGCGGTCTTGCTCTCCGCATCCAGCGCGGCGCGAAGGTCCTTTTCCGCCTCGGCAAACAGGCTTGTCACCTGCGGCCCGCTGCCCCGCTCGCCCTGATACCATTTGGCCTTTCCCAGATCGTTCTCCGTTCGCGCCCAGTCCTGGGTCTGGCCCGCCTTGGTCTGTACGGTCAGCGCCGCCTCAAAGGCTTTCACTGCCTGGTCAAAGAGATCCGTCTGCTCCGTCCCGCTGCTGCGTTCCCCGCGATCATCGAGCGCAAAACCCAGGTTGCTCTCGGTTTTGGCCCAGCCTTCCTGGTCCGCGGGCAGGGAATATGCGGCCAGCAACTGCTGGTAGTCCGCGACCGACTGTTTCAACAGCCCTGTGGCGTCGTCACTCGGGCCCACGGCTCCCTGCTCCACGCGCGCATCCGCTGCTCTCTCCACGGTTTCCATCCAAATGCCGCGCAAGGCCGCATCGCCGGGGTATTTGTGATGCTCTTTGGCCGCCCGGTCGCGCGCCTTGACAAGCACCTGGGTCGCTTTGAGGTACTGAAAGCTGAGCTGATACGCGTTCGCGCTTTGGAAGGACCGGTCCACAAGGTCATGCAGCATGGTCCGGCTCTCTTCCAGCTCCTGCTTCTCTTGCTCGTCCATGGAATCGCCAATGTCATCGGCGACCTGGTCGAACAGCTGTCCGGCGGCGGCATAGTGCTTCAGCGCCAGCTCCGCCAGCGCTTTCTGCTCATCGGTGGCCTGCGCCTTGCTTTGCTGAATCTTTTCCGCCCACTCCTTCACCTGAGCATCGACATCCGTCATCGTCAACCCGTTGGCATCGGCCCAGGCCGTCATCGCCGAAGACAGATCGTCCTGCTTCGGGTTCTGCGCCGCGGATTTTTCCTTCGTCATCTCGCGATTCTGCTCCTCGAGATGCTTGTTCTCGAGCGAAAGACGATGCAGCATGGCCTCAATCTGCGACGGACCCAGCAGCAGAGGAGAGCCTTTGGGCACCAGACGAATGATCATGCTGGCCGGCAGACCGCTCAGTTGCCCGCCGGCAGGTTCAAAAACCACCAAGCCGCTGACCGCATCGATTTTCACGCACAGGTCGCCGCGCGATGCCACCTGCTGCGAGACGCGCAAATACGCTTCGCCCTTGCTGTTGGTGAAACCAGTGACCCCGGTGACCAGCGTGGAGCTGTCAAGAAATGTTAACGAAACCTGAGCCCGCGGAACCGGCTGCTCGGGATCGAAATGGGCATTGACGATCTTTACCGATACGTCCTGCTCCGGCGCATTTGCGGGAGGCACGGCCCTGCCTGAAGCGGCAACGAGACAAGACAAGAAAGCGAGACACCAGCCAGTCGGCTTCATAGCGTCCTTTCTGAGCCCTACTTCCATTGGCGATTTTTGTGACGCTATTGTACTACCGGTGGATTTGGGAAGGTAACTGTCCTTTCGCTTTCCAGCGCGCGAGCCAATCCAGCAGCAAAACTCCCGCCAGAAACGGCACCAGCCACATCACGCGGCACTGAAAACGATGATTGGGCTGGGAAAGCACGCCGGTGATGCACGCGTTGCCGATCACCGTGGCGGCTATGACCAGGCTGAGGCCCGCCAGGCGGCAGGAAGCCCGGCGCAAAGAGAACGGAGCCAGACCGGCAATGACCGCCAGGGACGCAACGATGACCCACCACTCAAGACGCGAAAGCGGAACGAGATGCAGGGCATCGCGAGCCTGCCGGCTTCTGAGATAACTCGAGGTCAGTTGCGGCATCGCTGCATTGAGCAGTTCAGGCATCCGCTCATTCCAATTGAATCCAAACAAGCCAAACCACCTGAGCTGATCTCTGAAGTTGGCGGCGGCACGCGTGAACTCCTGCCAGGGATAAGCTCGAAGCGTAGCCAGAACCAAGGGCATCTCCTCGGCCTCGAAGCGCCGCTTCTCACTTTCCGTGGCCGGCTCATAGGGAGCATCGGATCCCCAAAGCAATGTGTTGGGATCTGCGGAAAGGCTCGGCAAGTGATCGCAAACAGCCCAATGCACTTGCGGACAATGCTGCTCCAGATACCAGCGTCCGGGACCGTCGGCGATGACGCGGGCCATGAGAATGGGGGGGTGCCGGCCGTTGAGCGAAGGCGTGCCGTAGAGCAAGCCATAAACCGCCAGCTGCGACGCCACTGCGGCGACAACAATGACCGCCACCAGGCCCACAGCCTTGAAGTCTCCTGCGCGGCAATTTCCTGAATGGCGCTTCCGTTCGAATGCGGCCGCGGCAGCAAGCAGCAAACACAATCCGCAGGCCAGCAGCAGATGCGTGGCATGGGCAGTGATCGACCACCACGCAACCGCACCGAGCGCAATCCGCTCCATACGCGATAGCGCATCGCCGGCATAGGCAAGAAGATAGATCGCGAGGCACAGCACCGGCGCCAAAATGTCCGGCATGATGAATGCGGCATACCATCCTGCGCTGGAGAGCAGGCTCAGAGACAGAATGAGAGACATGTATCCCAAGACTCCGCTGCGCGGAGCAATGGAACGCACGACAAGCCAGACGACCCAGGCAACCAGCAGGCATTGCATGGCCACAACCAGCCAGGGCGCCGTGCCCCAATGCAGAGGAATGATTGCCAGGCTGTAAAAAACCGAGCGCGCGCCGTAGTCCCCTGAAAAGCGATGCAAAAACAACGCCTGCGCGATCTTGCGGCCGCTCGCGAGGTAGCTGACAGAATCCGGGTAAAGCAGAGGAAAGCCGTTATAAATTGCCGGCCACGAGAGAGAAACCGCGCCCAGCACCACCAGGGCGGCACGAATCGCCGCGGAAACGCTGCCCAATCCAGGAGTAACGCCTCGCGATTTTTGCGTGCTGACTTTCATCGCTTACGAGCTTTCCGGCAGCGATGGGACTGCCCAATAAACATTGTGCCACTTGCTATGCCTGAGACATCCTTCGCCCAGCCGCTATCATGGGTTCACCGGCAGTCTCCGGAGCGTCACGCGCGATCTACGAATGACCCCTTCGATCTTCATCTCGGCAGGCGAAGCCAGCGGCGAGTTCTATGGGGCGCAGTTGGCGGCCGCGTTGTCCCGCAACTCTGCTCCAAAGGCTAAAACAACGGAGTTGTGGGGGATGGGGGGGGCTCGGATGGCTGCCGCTGGCGTCGAGTGCGTCGTCCGCGCGGAAGACGTGGCGGTGATGGGATTCACGGAGGTGGTGCTGCATCTGCCACGCATCTATCGCGAGTTCCACAAGCTCAAGCGGGCCATCCGCGCGCGCCGGCCCGCCGTGGCCGTGCTCATTGACTTCCCGGAGATTCATTTCCGGCTCGCCAAGGAGTTCCATCGCCTCGGCATTCCCGTCATCTACTTCGTCAGCCCGCAGTTATGGGCCTGGAAGCAGCACCGCATCCGCCTGGTGCGTAAGTACGTCAAGCGCATGCTGGTGATCTTTCCGTTTGAGGAAAAGTTTTACCGCGAGCGCGGCGTGGAGGCCGCGTTCGTCGGCCATCCGCTGGCCGATCTGCCGGCTCCGGCCATCAGCCGCGGACAATTCGCCGCCGAAAACGGGCTCGACGCCACAAAGACCTGGGTCGGCCTCCTGCCCGGCAGCCGCCTCAAGGAAATCGAAACCAACTTGCCGGAGATGCTCGAAGCGGCGCGGAGACTAGTAGACATCCCTCAGGGGCTAAAGCCCCAATCAAGTTGCAGCGCTAGCGGCACGGCTGAAGCCGTGCCCTTTCAAAGCAACGGCCTCGATAGAGTTTCTCAGGATCTTGACAGAGTTTTTCAGGAGACTGAGAAAGCCGGTTCTGAGACACGAGGCTTTGAGTTTCTGATTCCGCTGGCGCCGACGCTCGACGCTGCCCAGCGCGCTGTTGTCAGGGGCATCGTGGCTGCCAAGGGCGCTGGGGTGACCGTTCGGTTGATCGATGATCATGGGGGCGACCTTGGCGCCGAAGGCGCAGTCAGCCCCACCGCAGGTGGCGCTCGTGCCGCCCTTTTTCACGTCCGCGCCTCGGTGGTGGCCAGCGGAACCGCCACGGTCGAAGCGGCTCTCATCGGCAATCCCTTTGTCGTCGTCTACCGCGTCTCGCCGCTGACGTATGCTATCGCCAGGCGTCTGGTGAAGGTGCCGCATGTGGCCATGGCCAACCTGATCGCCGGCAAGCGCGCGGTTCCCGAGCTTATCCAGCATGACTTTACAGCGGCAAATATCGTCCAACTCCTCAGGCAGTTGCTACCCGATGGCCCCGCTCGCGAGTCCATGATGAAGGAACTGGGGGCCATCCGCGAAGCGTTGCACGTCCATCCAGCCGCTGGCCAGGATAAAGATTCGAGCGCCATCGAAACCGTCGCGGCCGTGGTTTTGAGGGAGATGGAAGCGGATTGCCCGGCGGTATTCAACTCCGGAGGAGCGGTCGAGGATAGCCCGGGGTGAAGTCCGCGCGGGCGGACGTGAACTCTGGGAGTACTCAACCGTCTCCGGCCCAGTAGGGTCGGTCGAATTTCAAGCAGGATTTATGCAAGGCGCTGCACGCATTTCAACCCATCCGCGAAGAACGGCAAGGATGATCAATCCAATGGTTCGACACTCGGAACGCCGTCACTCCTTGAAGAAGCGCATCTTCGGCGCACCCAAGCTCGTGTTGCTGGCCTTCGCCTGCGCGGTCTTGGCAATCCTTCCCGCTTCGGCGCAGCGGGAGCGTCCGGCGCTCGATATCACCGGCTATGTGATTGACGCCGAACTGGACACCACGGCCCATCACCTTGCGGCCACGGCCGTGGTCAGCTTCACCGCGCCCGCCAATCTCGACGTGGTCACCTTCGGCTTTCACCCCGCCCTCAAGGTCACCAAGATCAGCGACGAAGACGGCAAGCTCCTCGATGGCGAACGCACCGCCGATGGTTCTATCCGCGTCACCGCGAGCACGCCCTTCGTCGACGGCCAGACCTCGCACTGGACCTTCGTCTACGACGGCACCATCACCGGCAACGAAGACGGTCCCGTCGAGGGCCTCAAGCTGGCCGCGATTCAGGAACCGATCAGCTACCTGCTCTATCCTGCCCGCTGGTTCCCCATGACCGGCTACATGACCGACCGTTTCACCGCCGAGATGCACATCCGCGTGCCCCAGGGCATGAGGGTCTTTGCGAGCGGCGTCACGGGAACGCCCCAGCCCATCACCCTCTCGAACGGCAAGCCCGGCAGCGAGTACGACTTCAAATGGACCAAGCCCGGTTTTCCCGGCACCGTCATCGCCGGGCGTTACGCTGACCCGATCACCGCGGGTCCGGGCAGCGTCAAGGTCTACCTCACCATCACCCATCAGGCCTCGGGCAATCAGCTGGCGCAAACCGCCTCCAAAGAGTATGACTTTTTTACCGACAGCTTCGGCGAGCCGGAGACCACCCGCCTCAACGTCGTGGAGATGCCCGACGATGTGCTCCTGGCCGCGTGGGCGCCGGAGCTGGCCAGCATTCCAGGCAATCGCGTTGGCGATAAGTCCGCGGTGCGCTGGCTGGCCAACACCATCGCCCATCAATGGTGGGGATTGGAGATCAGCCCGCACGCCCTCAGCGACGCCTGGATCACCAACGGCATGACGCGCTACGCCGAGTTGATGTATATCGAAGACGAGAGCGGCAAAAATGCCCTCCGCGCCGCCATGGAAGACGTAGCCGCCGGCTCCCTGGCCTATGACACCGTTCCTCTCTCCAGCACCAGCCGTCTCGATCCCTTCTCGCCGCAGTTCCAGTCCATGACTCTCGAGAAAGGCGCCATGATCTTCCACATGCTCCGCGGCGAGGTCGGCGACAAGGCATTTCTCAACATCCTCAAGGGCACGCTCAGCCAGTTTACCGATAGCTCCATCCGCACCGAGGACTTCGAAAAGATCGCCGAGGAACTGAGCCAGCAGCAGTTGCTTCCCTTCTTTTCGCAGTGGGTAGACGGCACCGGCGCCCCCACCTTCACCGATAAGTACGCCGTCTACCGGTTGGGCAACAACAAAGGCTTCCGTACCATTGGCGAGATCGATCAGGACCTCGATCTCTTCCGCATGCCCGTCGAGCTGCGCATCGAAACCGACGGCAAAACCGAGAGCAAGAAGATCGATGTGGTGGGCACCGATACCCAGTACGTGGTTGACACCTTCGGCCGTCCCCGCCGCATCAGCATCGATCCGGGCGATTGGGTACTCAAATCCACCCCCGACCTCGAGGTGCGGATCGCCATCCTCAAAGGCCAGCAGTTGGTGGCGCAGGGCGACCTGGTCGGCGCTCTGGCCGAGTACAAGAAGGCTCTCGACTCGAACCCCATCAGTTCCCTCGCCAGCTACCGCATCGGCGAGGTGCTTTTCACGCAGCGCAACTACCAGGCTGCGGTCAACTCCTTCCGCGACGCGCTCCGCGGCGACGACGAGCCGCCCTGGACCGAGGTCTGGAGCCACATCGCCATCGGCAAGATCTTCGACCTGACCGGCCAGCGCGATCGCGCCGTCAACGAGTACCGCCTCGCCGTCCAGACCAACGACAACACCCAGGGCGCGGTCAACGAGGCCCGCCAGTACCTGCAAAAGCCCTACAAGCGGCCTGAAGACAACTGAAGCCTTTCGCTTTCGGGGCCTCCGGAAGAGCCTCTCTCATGAAACCGCGCCCGAGCCAAGGCTGTGTTCGAAGCAGAGATCCCGCAGGCGGCCTGCGCGGGCTCGGGATAGACCTCCGCAGCCGCTCTCTCTATGTGGCGCTTCTTCCGGGTGGTAATTTCCTTCCACTCTTTATGCAATCGACCGCACATTTATTGAAATCCATCACGCTAATTGCTTGAAAAGTAACATCTTCAATTTGGTTACCAAATTGCATAAGGTATAGCGAGGGCCTTCTCGTGGACAGCTGTCGCCGACTGCAGTTCATGCAGGGGATCGCTGTCCCTTCGGAAGCCTTCCCGAATGAGGTCGCAAAGATGAAAAGCAGCAAACACCTTCGGGCTCCCCGGTTTGCTCTTCCTTTCCTGGCCTTGGTACTCGTCGCTCTGGCAGCGGTCTCCCCGGCATCGGCCAATGAGGTCAGCTGCGGCAGTGATCCCGCTTGGATGGCTCCGTCCTCCAGCGGCATGATCAATTCCACCGTCACCGGCTTCTGGAACCTGGGCGATGCTTTTGTCGCCACTGCCAATGAAACCGTGTGTGCTTTGGGCCTTTACGCTGGAGTAGACTACACCACCTGGGAAGTGGTCGCGCTCTACACCGCGGACGGAACTCTCGTCACAGATGCGGCCATTAATCCCTATGAGGATGCTGAGCTTGAGGACGGCTATTACTGGGCTTCCGTCAATGCTCAGCTTGAAGCGGACCAAACCTACGTCCTGGTCGATTACACGAATGGAAACGCTCCGGGCTGGGACAGCGGCCCTGCCCCGATCGACCTATCGGGGGTCATGTTCGTAGACAGCGTTTACGACTTCAGTTCCAACTCCAGCGATGGACTCACCTTTCCAACCACATCAGCCAGCGATCCGTTTTACGGACCCGACCTCGAGTTGTTAACTCCCGAACCGCAATCGCTCCTCCTGCTGGGAAGCGGGCTGGTCGGCGTGGCGGGATTTCTGAGATTCAGTCGCCGCAAGAAGTAACCCACGTTCCTGCCGAAGCCAAAGATCGATAAACGTGGAATCTGTTCCCGGCATCGCAGTGAGCTTTCGGTTGGCGACAATTCAAGTTGGCATCGGTCCGGCGGGCAACGGTCGATAGGATCTGGAATTTTGGCGCGGTTTCCCCATCAAGTGTGGAACTGTTTACCACTTGCTGTGCAATCGCTAGCACATTCATCTCAGTTCCCAGCGATAAATACCTGAAAGCAAAGGCAATCGATTTGGCACCGAAGTTGCATAGTCCAAGACAGAACTCTTCGTGTCGGTTGCTGGCGACCGTTTATTTACTTTTGCACAGGCTGGCCTAAAACACGGGAGCCATTTTGAGAAATGAGGCTTATAACGATGACCCCCCCGAAGAAGCTTTACGCCAGCAGGTTTGCTTTCCCGCTCCTCGCTTTGGCTGTCGTTGCCTTCGTAGCCGTCACGCCCGCCTCGGCAACGTCGAGTCTCGCCTGGACGCCCCCCTCCTCCGTTAGCACAGTCTTTACCACAAGTCCCTGGGTCGTAGCCGATGTCTTTACTGTCGGCTCCTCCGATGAGATCGTCACCCAGTTTGGCATTTACGATCAAGGGTTTACCGCGGGCTGCACCCAGGAGACCCCCTGCGGGTACACCCAGGATGAAATTGTGGCCCTTTACGACTCCAGCGGAGCCCTACTCATCGGTAGCGCCACGTACGACAATGTAGGGACCGCTAACGACAGTGATGGGTACTACTGGGCGCCTGACGTATACCTGAATGAACTCTTTGCGGGCCAAACCTACACCCTGGTTCTCTTTACAAATGGCGCCAACCCGGCATGGGGCACCACAGCTATCGGCAACCTGAGTCCCGTGTGGGCCACGGTCAACTACAGCGCCGACCTCGGCGCCTGCACCGGCTCCTGCCCCGGCCTGCCGACTACCCAATTGCCCCCCAGTGATGGGAACGCCGACATCGCTTATGACCTCAACATTTCGACCGCGCCTGTGGTGAACACGCCCGAGCCGGAGTCGCTCTTCCTGCTGGGTTCCGGATTGGTCGGCATGGCTGGATTGCTGCGCTCCAAGCTGCGCAGGAACTAACCGGCTTCCCTGCCGAAGCACAAGCCTTTTCTCAGCCCCGGCGCGATCCAGATTGCGCCGGGGTTACTGTATCCGAACCCCGATCGCTCTGCCAGTGGCAGCGCTTACACCGGCCCCTAAAGCATAGATTGGCCAGCTCCGGATTCCGAACAGGCGATGCCTCGCGCCTGTCCCCGGAGTTCGGCACACCCACCTAAGATCCTGGCAGACCGAAAGCCCCGGCGGACAAGCGTTCTGCCGGGGCTTTGCATTCTTGTGCCTGCTGTCTGATTGGGCGGCTTATTTGCCGCTACGAGGGGCGCGGGGCCTTCCCAGTGAAAGAACCTCGAGATCGACCTTGGCCAGCCCCGCCCAGGTCATTCCGAGCTTCTCGGCTGCGCCATAAGAGAGATCGATGACGCGTCTCTCCTCCAACAGGTCGCCGCGGTCGGTGATGCGCACGATGACGGAGCGGTGGTTGGACAGGTTCACCACCCGCACAACCGAGCCGAAGGGCAGGGTCGGATGGCAGGCCGTCATGGCATTCATGTCGAAGACTTCGCCGCTGGCCGTCTTGCGTCCGTTAAAGACGCCTCCGTACCACGAAGCCACGCCATGGAGCTTATCCTTCCATTGCCGTGCCTCGGGCGTTGGGCCAATTTGGGGAACCGCAGGTTCCCGATAAGCCGCCGCTCTGGTTATCGAGGCCGGGGTTGGGCTCGCGGCTGCTTGAGCCGCAGGCGCGTTATTGGCCGGTCTGGGAAGACGCGCATCCGCATGCACCGTGCGCGCATTGATCAACACCGCCAGCGCCACCAGTACCGCCGCAGAGACTCCAGCCGCGAGATAAATCCACAGCGGAGCTTGTCGCTTTAACTTGCGTGTTTTCCATGTTCTAACCATTTGCCTATTTTACTAAACCGGCACTCCTCGGCCCCCCCCGTTGTCAAGATAGATAAGAGGATTTTTCCTGCAAAGACCCGATTTCTGGAGCGTTTCCGGTAAGGGTTTTTGCTTCTATTAGTTACAGACTCGACTCAAACCAGTGCATTTGTCCCATTTTGGGCCAAGTCCTCCTCGGCGTGATCGCGCTCCCGTGGGCAACCCCCGGCTTTCCACGGGCATCTTCCTTCTATAGCATTGAAAACAGGCGTCTTCCTTTTGAAGAAGGCACCTTTTTCCGGCAGGCTCTCAAAAGAGACTGCTTCAAGACGATTCTCCGGCTCTCTTCAGCGGAAAAGGAGGCGAACCATGCAAACCCTACGTGCCTGTCTCTGCGTGACTGCGGCTGCGGCCCTCTCGTTTGCGACCGCTGCCCTGGCGCAAATGCCCGCCTGCACTCAAGCCGGCCCGGTTCCGCCGGCGCTTGCCAAGGCAAAAACCATCTTTGTTTCGAACGCCGGCGCCGATAGCGGCCTCTTCTTCGAACCCTTTGCCGACGATCCCGGTCGCGCGTATATCTACAGCGGCGATCCCGATCGCGCCTATACGGAGTTCTACGCGGCGCTCGAAGCCACCGGCAAATTCAAGCTGGTCTCCAATCCGGAGATCGCCGACCTTGTCCTCGAACTTCGCCTCGCCGCTCCTCAAGATCCCGTTGTACGCGAGGGCGAAATCTATCCTCTGCCCATGTTCCGCCTGGTCGTCTACGACGGCAAATCCCACTACATCCTTTGGACCGTAACCCGCTCCATCGATTCCGCCATCCTGCGAAAGAATTCCGACAAGAACTTCGACGCGGCCCTGGCTGAGGTCCTCAGCCACTTCCTGCAGATTACCGGCAAATCCCCCGTCCCGGCGCATTGACCGAGTCGAGCGGCTCAAGGCGGTATCGCCGCAGGCGAAAGCATCCATACCGAGAACAGCCGCAATTACCGGCCGGGGCAGGCAGAAGCGCTGCTGGCCGAGGCAGGATTCCGCGCCGAGGCAATGTGGACCGATCCGCGGGGGTGGTTTGCGGTGTGTTTGGGGCGCGGCGTAAGCATTCCCCACGCTTCCACCCCAAGAAACCAAGACCACTTCTTGGGGACCCCGGTGAAGCGCGAGACTAGAGCATTTTCACTAGATGAATATCAAGCTAGCTCCGGCCTTCCCCGAAAAAAGACGGCATGGGTTGGCTTTGTAACAGGGGCGGGTGCCCCAGGCGCCGGGGGAGCGAAGTGAGTTCTCCCACAAACGATGGGTGCCCCAGGCGCCCGGGGAACGAAGCGAGATCCCCCACAATTGATGGGTGCCCCAGGCGCCGGGGGAGCGAAGTGAGTTCTCCCACAAACGATGGGTGCCCCAGGTGCCGGGGAACGAAGCGAGTTCCCCCACAATTGATGGGTGCCCCAGGCGCCTCGCTTTTGGGCGCCTGGGAAAGCATAGACCTTGGCCGTGGGTTTTTCGCTTGTTCTCTTATGCTGTTAATTTGTTTATGTGGAGATGCGGTCGGCCAGGAAGTTTCCGGCATCCGGGTGGCACTTAAGTTCGATCTCGAAGAGTGAGTTGGCGATTTGTCGCCCGCGAACCCACGTTCCTCCATTCGATTCGTCGGCCTTCATTGGCGCTAACGATATTCTGGAGTGCGACGGAGTGAGCGTACAATCGTATCCTCATAGCGAAAGGGGATTCCGGCTTTGCATGAATATCTGAGACAGGACAACGAACCTCCAGACGCGGTCGCGAGGCATGGCTGGCGCTATCATCACATTGGAATTCCTACGCAAACCCCTCGTCCCGATGAGATTCACGTGCCCCACCTTCATATACACGTGGCGGGATTTGAAACCAGCCCCTTCGGGGTTCAGTGGATGCGATTCGATCCGGATGCGCCCTATCCCGAGGCGGTCAAGACCATCCCACATGTAGCGTTTGAAGTTGACGATCTTGCACGTGCACTGGTTGGGCAGGAGATTTTGATTCCACCGAACAGCCCAAGCGCCGGTGTCAACGTGGCTATGATCCTCGATCATGGCGCGCCGATCGAATTGATGGAGTTCTCGCGGCCGCAAGAATCGCAAAGCGCGTGAGCGTTCTACCGGCGGGTGGCGCAGGTGCCGGGGAACGAAGCGAGTTCCCCCACAAATGATGGGTGCTTCAGGCGTGAGCCTTGGGGAGAGAGAGCAGGTCAGCATCGCTAGAGCATTTTCACTGATGGTGTAAGGAAACTCCGTGCCCCATCCTTTTCACGCTCTTTGTGAAAAGGGTGGGAAACCACGAAACCCACCCTATCAGCCTGTGGCGAAAGTCCGGCTTTGAAAGGGCATGACTTTTAGCCTGCCCTGAGCCTGTCGAAGGGTGCCGTAACGCCCGCACAATCAGCGCGGCTTTAGCCGCTGAGGGATGCCTTTTCCGGAGTTTTGACTTTCTCCACGGGCTGTTAGGCATGAAACGCCGGGCGCCAGGGAGACGGTCGAGGCCGTGCTGGAACAGACGCGCGCCAGGCTTCATGCGCGAGTTTACGCCTGCGTCCCGATGCCCGAGCATGTACATCTGCCTGTCAATGAACCGCCGCGGATTCTTCTGGCACAGTTTCTTGAAAGCCGTCAAGCAGATGACCTCGCGCAAGCTGCGAGGAGCGCGCGAAAAGTTCTGGCAGGACCGCTATTACGACAGCAATGTCCACTTCAGAGCAGGCCCGCTCCGAGGTGATCCGCTCTATCCATCGCAATCCGGGGTCCCCGGCGCGCGAACTTTGTGCGCTGGGGTGGAATCCGGGGTCCCCGGCGCGCGAATTTTGTGCGCTGGGGTGGAATCCGGTCAAGCGCAGACTGGTTGCGAAGCCGGAGGACTGCAACCCCACGGACGAAGACCTATCCGTGGGGACCCCGGTGGCAGTGGCCCAGCTTCCGGCACTACGCAACAGGCGTTGCGGGAGCAGTCGAGATCGAATCGCAATGGACTGCATTCCGGAGGGGAAATCAACTGGCGGGTGGCCCCGGTCTCGGTGACCTTTCCAATCCCAGATGAGGGTGCCCCCGGTCCCTCGCCTTTGGGGACCGGGGATAGCAAGGAACCCGGACGATGAGTGAGCAGGCTGGCGGCGCACTCCAAGTTTTGGCAATCTTAACCGGCCGACAACCAAGGGTGCCCCATCCTTTCCACAGTCTCATCGTGGAAAGGGTGGGGAACCACAAACCCCGCGTAGCGGGCAGAAGACGGTGGCCTCAGGTGTGAGCCTTGGGGCGCGAGAGCAGGTCAGCATAGCTAGCCCGCTTGAGCGGGCGTAAGACAACCCGAAACCCGCCAACCCACAACTTTTCTCCTCGGCAATTGCCGATAATTTCTCCCGCTTGGCGCACAATCTCTTCATGGGCATCCCCCGCCAGTTCGAAGCCGCGCCGCGCAGAGGTGTGAAACACGTCCCAGGCTCAAAATGTCAGGTATCTGCCCGGTCCGTACCCCCCTCCCCCACTATTGCAAGAAGCCAGGAGCTGGAGGCCGGCAACGCAGCCACCCCCTCCCCCACTATTGCAAGAAGCCAGGAGCTGGAACCCGGCAGCGCAGCCACCCCCTCCCCCCCGCGGGTGCGAGTCGGAAGCCGGCCTTCTTGGTCCCTCGGTCCCTTGTTCCCTGCCGGGGCCCCAGGGGGCGATCTTTGCCCGATGGGGTGGCTTGGTTCCTGCCTTCAAAAAACGGCCTGTGAAACTGTGTGGCTTGGAACTAATCCAGAATCATTAACTTACAGGAGAAACCGCGCCGCGACACAGAAACTGTGAAACTGTGTAGCACAGCCGCGGGTGCCCGATCCTTTCCGCAGTCAGGTCGCGAAAAGGGCGGGAGACCGCGAACCCCATCGATCCGTTTTCAAGGAGGCGATGCCCGAAGGCACGCTGAGCCAGAAACACGCGCTCTCAAATCAGATGTCGAGGTTCTTCACGTCCAGCGCGTTGTCTTCGATAAACTTGCGGCGCGCTTCCACATCTTCGCCCATGAGAGTGGTAAAGATGGCGTCGGTTTCCGTATAGTCTTCCAGCTTGACACTGAGCAGGGTGCGGCGCTCGGGGTCCATGGTGGTTTCCCATAGCTGCGTGGCCGTCATCTCGCCCAGGCCTTTGTAACGCTGCACCTGGTAGTCTTTCTTGCCCTGCTCCACGATGTAGGCGAAGAGTTCGCGCGCGGTCTGCTTCTCCACCGGCTCGCGCAGGACGCGTGCGGCGCGCGCGGCAGGCTTGGTTCCTGTCTTGGCCTCGTCGCCTTCGGCCTCTTCCTCGTCCTCAGCGGCGGCCGCGGCAGTTTTGCCGGCGAACTCCACCAGAAAAGGCGGCTCCAGGAACTCCTTGATGATCGAGTACTTCGACATCATCTGGCGGAACTCGGGGCTGGAAACCAGCGTCCAGTCGATAGGACGCTCTGCGCCCTGCGCGTCGATGAATCTGATCGACCAGGTGTGGTGCTCTTCGTCCTCCACCGGCTTGCCCACTTTGATCTGGAACTCATCGGCAAGCTCGACCAGTTGCGCATGGAGCGCGGCAATCTTCTCCGGAACTCCGTTGCCGTTCTTCGCGGAGAAGTCGGCGCGATGCGTCAGTTCCGCGCGGGCCAGCATCTCGGTGAGCTTTTCGTTGCGGATGCGCTTGTCCACCTTCTCCGCAAAGCCGAGATACTCGTTGAGCGTAGCCATGAAGCGGTTGAGTTCGGCGCCTTCGATGCGGCGCGCGGCCTCTCCATGGCGCACGATCATGCCCTCGGCCGCGCGCTTCACCATCACCTTCACAAACTCGCGGTCGTCCTTGATGTACTGCTCGAAGCGTCCCTTCTTGATCTTGTAGAGCGGGGGCTGCGCGATGTACACGTGATCGCGCTTGATGAGCTCGGTCATGTGGCGGAAAAAGAAGGTCAGCAGCAGAGTGCGGATGTGCGAGCCGTCCACGTCGGCGTCGGTCATCAGGATGATCTTCCCGTAGCGCAGCTTGGCGGGATCGAAATCCTCCTTGCCGATGCCCGTGCCGAGAGCGGTGATGAGCGCGCGAATCTCTTCGTGGCCCAGCATCTTGTCGTAGCGCGCCTTCTCCACGTTCAGAATCTTGCCCTTGAGCGGCAGGATGGCCTGGAATTTGCGATCGCGTCCCTGCTTGGCCGTGCCGCCGGCCGATTCGCCCTCGACCAGGTAAAGCTCACAGCGCTCCGGGTTGCGCTCGCTGCAGTCGGCAAGCTTGCCGGGCAATCCGCCGCCGTCGAGCGCGCCTTTGCGCCGCGTCAGGTCGCGGGCCTTGCGGGCCGCTTCGCGCGCGCGCGCCGCTTCAATCGCCTTGTTGATGATGCGCCGCGCCACGGGCGGATTCTGCTCCAGATACATTCCCAGGCGCTCGTTGACGAAGGCCTGCACCGTGCCCGCGATGTCGGAGTTGAGCTTGCCCTTGGTCTGCCCCTCGAACTGCGGCTGCGGCAGCTTCACGCTGACCACGGCCACCAGGCCCTCGCGCACGTCGTCGCCGCTCAGGCTTTCTTTTAGATCTTTGAACAGCCCCATCTGCTGGCCGATGTAGTTGATGGTGCGGGTAAGCGCAGCGCGAAAGCCGGAGAGATGCGAGCCGCCGTCCACGGTGTTGATGTTGTTGGCAAAGCTGAAGACCGTCTCCGAATAGCTGTCGTTGTACTGCAGCGCGATGTCGATCTCGACGCCGTCGCGCGAGGCTTCCATAACGATGGGCTTATCGTGCAGCACGCTCTTGCCGCGATTCAGGTGCTTGACGAACTCGGAGATGCCGCCGGCGTAGCGGAACTCGGCGCGGCGCGCCTCGCCCGTCTTGGCGTCGGCGGTGCGCTCGTCGGTCAGCGTGATCTCCAGGCCTTTGTTCAGAAAGGCCATCTCGCGCAACCGCTGCGCCAGCGTGTCGTAGTTGAACTCGGTAGTGGCGAAGATGGTCCTGTCGGGCAGGAAGTGCACCTTGGTGCCGCGGCGCTTGCTGGTGCCGGTCTTTTGCAGCTTCGAGGTGGGAATGCCCTTCGAATAGCTCTGCTCGTAGGTGTGGCTTGCCTCGCCCGGCTTTTCCGGGCGCCAGATCTCGACCTCGAGCTCCTCGCTCAGCGCATTCACACAGCTGACGCCGACGCCGTGCAGTCCGCCGGAGACCTTGTACGTCGAAGAGTCGAACTTGCCGCCCGCGTGCAGCTTGGTCAGCGCCACTTGCACGGCCGGCATCTCCTCGCCGTTGGCCAGCGTCATCGTGTCCACGGGAATGCCGCGTCCGTCGTCGACGACGGTGATGGAGTTGTCCACATGGATGACCACGTCGATCTTCTTGCAGTAGCCGGCAAGCGCCTCATCCACGGAGTTGTCGACGACTTCGTAGACCAGGTGATGCAGTCCCATCTCGCCGGTCGAGCCGATGTACATGGCGGGGCGCAGGCGTACCGCTTCGAGCCCTTCGAGAACCTTGATGTTCTCGCCTGTGTAGCTATCGTTGTCGCCGTGCATGGAGTTGCTGCCGAGAACTTCAGTCGCCATAGAATTCCGTTCGCAAGATGCGCCAATCGAGGCTCGCCGGAGACGATTTTCCGGATGCTGGAGAGCGACTAACCGCTTGAAAAACCGGGGGCATCAAGCTCGTTGGTCTAGGCTGATTTTACCATGCGGCCCGAGGCTCGGAAGAGGGTGGTGCCAAGGCGTGCAAGTGGTTACCAAAGACAGCGATGTGCCTTGCGGCGATGACCTTGGTAATTCTCCCCCGTACCAATTCGTTATCTATATGAAAAAATTGTTTTCTATCATATAGCCCGCTAAGATTCCTTCCCGAAGGGAGTTTCTTCCCTTCGATTTCGAATCCAGAGAGGTTACCAAAGATGAAATCCGCCATTCGCCTGTTTGCCCTGCTCATTGCCCTCGCCGGCCTTGCCTCCGCAGCCTTCGCTCCCGCCGCCACACATGCCCAGCCCAGGCACGCCTCGATCCCCGCGAGTGGCCCCATCACAGCCGGTTATCCGCAGCCTTGCTCCCCGTATGAGTGTGTGGCATCCACGGGATCGAATACCATCTCGGGCCGCTAGTATCATTTGACCGCTGCGAAAGCTAACGCTTTAACACGGAGGCGCCGGCGGAGCGTTACTTTTTTGTTTGAGATTATCGCGGGTTGGCGCTATTCTGAGTGCGGTCGTGGATTCCCAGAGTAGCGCCTATGTCCTTGAATCCCGCAATGTGGTTGATGACAGGGGTTGAGTTTTTCCTCTGGGCAGTGCTTGGTATTTTATTCTGGAATAAAGGCTTACATCGCCGCTTCCCGGCCATGGGCTATTACCTGGCGTTGCGCGCCATCTCCGGCCCCCTCATGCTGCTCCTGCTCTACGAGGCGTCGCAGCCTGGGAGCCCGGTTCGCTATCATCTCCTCTATAAGGTCTATTCGATCGATTTCTATGCAACCTATCTCGTGGCCGCGGTGCTGCTGTTCTTCATTTACATTGAGGTCTTCCGCGCCGCAATGGCACCGTTCCCCGGCATTGCCAGGCTTTCCGTCGCAGTTTTCCCCTGGGTCGCCTTCGCTTCCGTTATAGTGAGCCTTTCCTCGGCCTTCTATGCGCACCAGTTTCCGTGCGCCATGGGCAGTATCGTCTGCGGCGTCGAGCGCGCGGTGGGCGTGCTTAGCTTGTGCCTGCTGGTCTTTCTTTGCCTGAGCATGAAGGCGCTGCGGCTGAGTGTGCGCGACCTCTCCTTCGGCATCACGCTGGGCTTCGGTGTGATGTCGTCGGGCGACTTCGTGATGGCATCCTGGGCCTCCCACATCAAGTCCCTCAGCGATCCGGTCGAGTTTGTCTACGAATCGCTGATCCTGGCGGCGCTTGCCGTATGGACGACCTACAGCATCCTTCCCGAGCCGGCGCGCAAGCCGATTCTCGTGCCCGCGAACTCGACGATTTACCGCTGGAACGAGATCGCAACCGCCCTGGGCCACACTGGAACCCGCGTTGTTGTGCAGCAGCCCGCCAACGGCTTCTTCCTCTCCGATGTGGAGCGCGTAGTGGAGAAGGCGCTGGCGCGGAACATGAAGGACCGCAAGTCGGAGACGTAAGAGCTGGGAACAGGGATTCGTACCCTTCCTCTGAGACCACCCACAAGACTCGCGGAGAATCATTGAGATCTTGCGGCTCGATACTCCTTGCCATCAATGCGCCCAATCCGCACCTTCGACTGCTGCGTCGTGACTGAACCGCTACAGCGTTTTCGATTCTGTTCTGACAAGAAACAATCTCTCGATTAGGCTGCGAGCGGGGTGATCTGAACGTCGAATCCGAGGTTCTGACAAGAAACAATCTCTCGATTAGGCTGCGAGCGGGGTGATCTGAACGTCGAATCCGAGGTTCTGTAGACGGTTGACGAGTCGCAGAACGTGCTTTCCTTTGGCTCGGTTGTCGAAGT